>JGI24159J19872_10008650_pt1 | contig 13330 bp, 9 predicted proteins | sample Ectturendosymbi4_FD_19872 | JGI IMG/M metagenome (IMG submission 19872) | reverse complement strand
TATGTACACTTGAAGCTGGTTGGACATGTGTCTCATTTTTCAGTTGTTTATTTGTTTGTTTGATTGTTGACTTTGGGTTACTGAAATGGGTTGGCCAGGTGAAACTGTGTCATCTCATGTTGTCAAGGCCTTGCAAAGCTTGCGTGTGTGGAAGCAGTGTTTCCAAACACAATTTGGAATGGACTTTTAGGAGTGAAAGTGTTTCCAAAATATGTTTATGTGAGGACTGTTGACAGACGAATAAATGTCTTTATTATGCATGTTTTTTGTTGTATTTTCGCTATGGTGTTTCATTTGTATTTTGTTGTTTTGCGTGAACTTGTGTGGGTAGTGACGTAAATGACAGCTGCGGCGGTCGCTTCCTGTCCCTGTATTCCTGATAAAGTATTTTGTGCTTGGTCAGGATGCATAAATAAACTGAACTGAACTCCTCTACCAAATGACATCCACATGCAAATTTGCCATACACTAACAACTGTGCTTCTGACATAATATCAGTGGACTTGTCGATGGCCAATGCTGTGTAAGGCGAAGAACAAAAATCTTCGTATATCTGTTCTCTTAAATCCTTCCCCCTACTTTTGATTCTGCGAGTTATCGTATTGTTACTAAGAGCAACTCCAGTAATGGCATCTCTGACTGTCTTTTGAAAGATCTCACCTTCAAATATCTCAATGTGACTCTCAAGCACAGGCTTTATTACGACCTCACCCTCCACGTATGGTCGCTTTTTTCTAGCAGCAATATAAACTGCCTTGTATGAAAATAATTCAAGTCATTGCTTCTTTGTGAGAGATTGTCTCAAGAACGCTTGGCACTTTGTTAATTGTTCAAAGCGCTGCCGAAAAACACACTTCCCTCATCTGTTAGAGAAGCCACATCTTTGTGAGTATTCATGTGTCTCATCAATTTGTTGGGTTTCAGTGATTCTTCAGCGATTTCTTTTGAGCACATTATACATATTGCCTTTCAAAATATGTCCGCAACTCCAAATCTCCCCAAAAAGGACCCATCCACTGATCGTTTCTGCTTCGTACATGACTGTTTCTTTGGCCTACTACTCTGTCCCGCTTGAATAGAATAGAACTATCCATAATGCAAAACAACAAAGCAAATTTTCTATAATTGTACAGGCTGTGCACCTGGTACAAAAAAGCTTAAGGCTGAATGTCTTCCAAAAATAAGCGAAGACCACAGACAAACTTTACAGAAGCTCATGCATCTCAGAAAAGTGCATAACTGCCTTCTTTCATGTCAAAACATGCGGAATTACCTGCTTTTTACAAGCAACAAAAACCGCCTTGAGCTTTTCAGCCGGCTGTTTGAGGAATCTCCTGCCTAGTTTTGCTCCCATCTCCTTGCAATGATTCAGCTGCTTTTTAATATCACCCACAGCTGATTTACACAACGTTTTCAAACAACGATTCAATGAAAAAGCTGAAGTAGGCTATTGTTAAAGATGCTGTATGGACTGCTTGTTTGAGTAACATAGAAACTGAGTAAAAATCAAATCTAAAGTTGTTGCACTCTGCTGCTGCACTGAACTACGCTGTCAGGTGAGCCACATAAGGTGACAGAGGATTCCTATCCTCAATCACTGCAACCAGGCTCTACAGCAGGAGCAATGCACTTTCGTGAAACAGCTTATGACGACATAATCAGTCTAGATTACAGGAAGAAGAGTGCAGTTCGGACTGCTTTAGAAAATTTGATTCAAGAAGAAAGTCATGGCAAAGATGAAAACTTCGTGACCATGGCGACCCTTGAAAGCTCTTGCGACCCTAAACGAAAGCCACTGCGACCCCACTTAGGTTCACCGACCCTGGTTTGGGAATCTACGACATAGGTGAAGGAAGTGAACAACAATAAGATCGTGAGGCAGAGAGCAATGCAATTAGTTTAGAAACATAACATTTCATTACAGAAACAAGTAGCAAGTTCAGAAAACAATGTTTACACATATAAATTGTGAAGAAATAACAATTTACTCATTGACCACTAACATGAATACGATTCAACATCCGATCCAGGAACTTTTTAAGCTATGATGAAGCTGGTGCCATATTTGAAACCTTATTCATCCGCCACCTGTAACATGACAGTAACGCTCAAGGAGAATGCAGTAGTCCTGACAGAGACCTACTAAACGTAAACCCTAAAGCTAAACCCTAAGCCCTTAACCTAAAGTTTTCAACCTAACCTAATAAACACAACTCCTAAACCTGAACGTAACCCCTAAATCTAGACCCTAAAGCTAAATTGTTAAACCTAACCCCTAAACTCTAAACCATAAATGTAATCCCTAAATCTAAATCCTGAACCTAACCCCTAAAGCCAAAGTCCAAACGTAAACCATAAACCTAACTGTAAATCTGAAGAGAAAACGTTTGGAAACTTGTGCAACCACCACTGCCAAAATGAAAGTCACCAAGGTGAGAGCTGAACCAAAAACCATTGACACAGCAGACCTTAAACATATCCACTATGCTACAACGTTGGTGGCAGTTTAATGACAAACTCAGCGTTTTATTCGAACCAGGTCATGCAAGGCGTATCTGTCGTCACTACCATTTTATTATGGATGGTCAGACTTTTGGATCAAGTGCAGTGAGTGTTTGTGGAGGTTTGGAGAAAAGTTAAGCTGTTGTTACTACTGGAGTTTCCTGTGATGTGTGTTGCTGAATAGGGTTTCAACCAAGTATTGCTAGTGGCGTACTGGTGTAACTAGAGGTTTGAGCCAGGAGGGACAAAATCTACCTGAAGAGGGCCCACTGGCCACTGTTGGGAGGTCACTAGCCAACACTCAGAAAAAATTGGGGATGTCTATGCTAGCTAGAAAATGAAAACATCCTGAAAAACACAACAAAAACAACAACCCACTGAAAACCAAACGAATACTAAATGTCAGCTAAGGGGGACTCAGTTTTTGCATTCAGCTTGCCAGGGAGGCAGCCTGTCCTCCTGCCCCCAGTTAGTTATGCCACTGAGTACTGCACATACGCAAAAAATAATGCGATTGTCTTGACATGGACAAGATTGGTGGAAACGCCATGCGATTTAACACTAGATTTGACAAGGTATCATTTACGACACCAAGTGATTTTTAAATTCAATCTTTGCAAAATCTGCACTTCCTGTGAGTTTGAGATTTATTGACTTTTCCTAAAAAACCTACTACTTCTCAAAAATAAGGTTCGTGCGATTCTGTTTTGTTTTTGTGACAGTTGTTTGATCACTTTAATTTTTGGATCCCGCTGTTTACCAAGGCATCAGTTGCGACACCCAATGCTTGGAGATTAACTAATTACTTGTTTCTCATGGTGTATTTAACTAATTACTTGTTTCTCGTGGTGCTTTTTTAAAAATAAACGATTTAACTAATCACTTGTTTCTCGTGGTGCTTTTTTTAAATTAACTAATTACTTGTTTCTCGTGGTACTTTTTTTCACACCTAGGATGATTGTTTCATGTACCAACTGAGATGTTTGCAATCTGGTGGCGAACACCCTGTTTTGTTTGGAATTCAATGTTGTGTGTCGGGTTTTACTGTGTATATGGAGATACTGTTGTAGAGTAATGCAGGTTGTGGTTGTTTACACAGTGCATTTCATGAAGTTACTTCATTTTGCTGAACTTGTTTAGATGTTTTACTGTCATGTCATACAATTGAATGACAGCTAAGGATACCACTGATGTGGTCCTTGACTGGTATGTGGATGATGACATATCATATGAAGAGGAACAGAAACATAGATCAGGTGAAGATGGAGTCGTACCTGCTATTGTCAGTCCACCCCAGCTGAACGGCAGTTCAGATGAAGAGAACATCAGTAACGAAGAAGTTGATGCATTTACAAGAATGTCTCATGGTTTCTTGGCTGCAAGCTGTATTGGTTAAATGACAGATCATTATTGCTAGGAAGAACCTTGGGACACAACAGTTTTACTGCTGCTACCACTGTATCTACACAAATTGCTAAAAATATAGGTAGTTGACTACAGTGCTTACAATGCATGGAAGCACTTCATGCCAAAAGTAATTCTTCATTCAGTTGTCAAATACACCAACGAAGAAGCTTACAGAATGACTTAGACTTGAGCATGTGTGAGCTAGAGTTGTTTATTGCTCTCCAGTATGTCATAGGACTATACGATAAAAATCACATTCATTTTCATTACAATAAAACTTGCGGTATTCTAATATTTTCAGAAAACATGTCACATAGTTAGATTTATCGTTATCCTGAAATATTTGGTTATCTGAGCCAGGAGTGGACCGATTCACAGCAATGTGTGTTTTGCAGACATTAGTATCCATGTATGAGTGAAAATATAGGTGAAATTTTTCATTGACAGTGGACAAGCAATTGAGGCTTCTAAAGTAACATTGTTCTTTCACTACATTTGTGCTAAAGAAATCTGACAAATATGGCATCAAGTAAAAAAGTTGTTTCAAAAGTTGACTGGAAAATTATTGAGTAGACACAAATCCATTCTTCACCTGATGCATGACGTGTACATGAAAAAATTGTACTTAAAATGTTGAGGCCAATCCTTCCGTCAACGGAAATCTCCCTTGAAAACACAGAAAATGTCATGGAGCAAGATGCAGCAAGGTATATGTGCATTACTTGCAAGAAACCACCTTGTGGTCCATGTTCTGCTGGTATTTCAAATATAGCGTACATAAAATGCAAAGGGTGATCAATCTCCCTTTGGAAAACAAAAAAAGGTTGGCAGTTTTGTTTTCCAAATTTCAGTATATGCTTCATGTTGATGGCATCTCTGTTATTCATATTATATATTGTGCCAAGAGTATTTTCACTATTAGCGTACATTACAATTGTGTAAATAGTTGCTTCTGTCTCACAGCTGGCTATATTCAACTAGTTGATCAGCTGTCGGAGATAGGCACATGTTTGACCATATGAAACGTTGCAACACAATGCATTTTGTGTCAACTCAGTCAACATAAAAACCTGGATTTATTGATTTAAATCATTTGGTTTAATTCAGTGATTTAAATCAAGCGATAAAAATCATGATTTAAGTCAAGCAATAAAAATCAAAAAAATAGTGTTATTTTAGAGCTTTTTGTCATGTCTATGACACATTTAATTAGCATTCTAATATAGGTTCCCACATAGCCTATGCAGTATTAGTGTAGAAGGCATAAGGTTTTTATGATGACACAAGTTAAAACCAGTTGAAGTTTTATCAACCATAGCAACTGTGAGGTCACAGATTCTATGTCATTTAACTGCAAACATGACATGTGGAGTAAAATTTCAAGCCCTTGCAGATTCAGAAGTCATAACTGTTACAATGCCACAAGTTTGAAAGTGTAGGCTGGCATAAAGTGAAAGTTGCATTTAAATTCCATCAACTATGATGGCTGTTGACTGTAAACATAGTTATATAACATATTTTTGATTCATGAAACAGATATTATTGTTAAACATTTTGTGCATGTATGCCATGAGTGTCAATGAAATTACTAAACTGGCAGTTTCAGTGTTGGCATTTCAACAAATATATTATTTTGTACACTGGTATTGATGTTATCAACTTATTTGCATTAAGGGATATTACATAAGTGCAAAAAAGTTTGAATGAAAGATCAGCTATTTCTAGTCAGGGTTTATTTAAATAGGTGATAAAATCAAGCAAAAATTATATGCAGCTTTGAAGCTTTCTGTGATTTGTGCAACACATTTAATTGGTGCAGTATTGTAATCGGTTTCACTTATTATTAAAGGAGGGAGAGACTTCTTATGACAACACAAGTTATAAAAGCAATTAAAATTTTATGAATCACAGCAACTGTGACATCCTAGATTCTATGCCAACTAACTGTAAAAATGATATGTGGACCAAAATCAAAACATTTGCAGGCTCAAGTCAGAACTGTCAGAATGCCAAAAAGTTTGAAAGTGTAAGCTGGAATAAAGCGGGCCTGTAGCCAGGTTTTGATGTTTGGAAAGCAAAATAAACTGTTAGGAGGGCAAGATTTTTGTTTTTATTACAGTATATGTCTGAAAGAAACTTATGGGCACAAAAAAATTGGGTGGCACAAAAACATTTAGGGACACTGCCTCTGAATGCCCCCATGGCTGCATAAAGTAAAGGTAACATCTAAATTCCAGCAAATATGTATACTGTTGACCATGGAAATAGAAGTTTTAAAACATATTTTTATTCAGATTCATAATAACTGGGGCAACGAAAAGTCAATAAAGTCATTTTTTTCTGCCGTTTTTAAATCTTATGAAATGACCACAAAGCAAATTCTCTGCTCATACCATGAGGGAATCCCAAGTTATTAGGTCAAAAAAAGTCAAAATTTATCAGTAGGTCAAAATTTATCATTGGGTCAAACTTTTCTTGTATCACAGTTTTTTCTCTTTATTGATATTTTATTGAAACTACAACAACAGATGTTGATATGCTTTTGCAAGTTTTGTTGCAATTCTGTAATTACCATGGGTTAGCTGCAATTTCTGACATAATAATGAGTGGGCAATTGAATATTATGGAGGATAGGCGTGGTAAGGCAAGAAACATGGTCTTGCAGTACTTGGTTTGGTAATGCTCAATCCATTATGCATATAGTGTTTCAACTTTATGATGTTCTCAGGTTTGACTTTACTGTAGTTATTTAATCTACTTATCAAGATATCATCCCCAAAGTTCAACAACCATTTTTTTTAAATTTTGAAGCATAGGTTGCAGGAATATGCTTCTGGGCTAACCTCAACACCTAGGGCTTAACTATTTTGCAGTTCCAAACACAGAAAATTTATAGGTTAAAATAAAGTCAAATTTTAAATTATGAAGTCAAAATTTTAAGTTTTTAGGTCAAAAAATTGGTTGCCCTAATAATAACACATATATTATAGGTTTTTGCCATTTTATGCATGTAAGTTATACTTTTGCAGAAGCTGGACTAGTGAAAGCTACATTACAATAATCAATTTTAACAATAGACTTGGCACAAAAAGGCTGTCCAGCTTGTATTTTTGTACAAGCTTCTTAAGTGTTAATGAAGTTGATGAACTCATGGCTTGAGTATTGTCATTCTAATAAATATTTCGTTTTGTACTCTGATACTAGTGTTATGAACTGATTTGCTTTAAGCGTGACACATAAGTACATAGAAAGTTTGAATGAAAGTTCAGCTAAATTCTAGTTGCTGTGCTAGAAGAAACAAAGCACAAAAAAGTTATAACGAAACAAACTTTTTGAAATTAAATATTACTACTTGTTGGGTGGCCACCCTCTACACATTAAATCATAAAAATCATAACATCAAGATTTAAATAAAAAAATCCGATTTTAATTAAAAAATCAGATTTTCTTAATTTTCATGATTTTTTATCAACCTTGATAAAAACATTGCTAGTGTGAATAGATATTTCTAAAATTTAGTAAATTTGGCATTGTTTGCCTTTTACGTGGCTGTAAATGCTTTGGTGTCATTTTTAGAACCTCGGTAAACCGCAGGGTAGAAAAATGTTGGTAAACCTAGTGTTAAGTTGACCAACTTGCAAACTGCTTTACAGTAAAAAAAACTTATAGACTAAATGCCAGGGGCAAGGTTCGCAGTAGTTACAACCAACTGTGTTTGGAAATGAAGAACATTTTTTCTACAAATGCAATTGCATTTGTTTGTTTTTTTTGTGCACACTAGATTGCCTGTTTATTTCATTAGCATTAAAATATTTTCAAATTAAAAATAATGTTTTAGCCAACACTAAAATCATAAGTGGGGAGTGATTTTTAAGCAAAGCTGCTATAGTATGGCGATTGAACAAAAAAGGTTAAAGACTACTGCTCTAAATGAGTTGCAATCAATGGACCAGAGCATCTCACTGATAAGGACACAATGCATGGCAGATGAGAAGTGTCAAAAAATTGATGGTGAGTGACAGAGTGAGCATTGAAGCTGGTGGAATCATCATATTCAGCAAACAACAATAACTTAAACTGATGAATGTGAACAAGTTCCATTCTACATGAGGTTGAAAATGCAAAATTTGTATTGTAAAATCTGCTGTGCTAAAATAGTTAATTTGTTTAAGCAACTGTGGTCATTTCTACATATTTAGACAATAGTCTTTCAAAATTCCTTAGCGGTCAGTTGGTCACCAAAACTGAACCTTTCAAAAATCCTCCTACCACTAATAGAACTTCATTAAAACGCTACTCTTTCAAAAATAACCTTCTTTATAACAGCCAAAGTTAGTAAGGTTGCAGTCATGTTTTTGCCATACCTCATTGGTAAGAATGAATTAATGCAATTTGAAGAATAATAGTGGTGCTCTCATCATAACTTGCTGATTTTTGTCAACCATCATGTTGGTTTCCAATTAGGCGGTCATGAAAGCATGGTGTGCAGTGTAGTCTCCTTGTGATGTTGATGTTGCTAGAAGCTTTGGTTACTTTGAGGTAAACAGAACATTTCAGTTGTTGATCTTGATCTTTTGATGGATTGTTCTTTTGCAAATATGTTTTATGTATGCTTTTAAGTCTTAACATTGTAATGCCAGTCAGGACATTGCAGTTGTTGCAATCGGAAAAGCCCGAGTAGGATGTGCTTAAAGCTTCGCACTGTGGCAGCAAGCAACAATAGAGTTCATGCGCCGCAATCACTCTATTATTGCTTGTGCGCACCACATATATGCGGTGTTCTTCTTCATGCACATCCCGTTCATGGTGAATGCAACGCCAACAGAGAGGTTGCAACACAGTGTTAGAGTTGTGTGAATAATGTTTGCAAGACACTTCTCTTACAAGCTCAATATACAGTTTATGAAAGTAGTGCTTAATAATATGGTTGATTTTCATTGTTTAGAAACCGTTGTTGATGACTTTTTAACCACTGCCTGTGCAAAAATTATAATGGAAGATATATCAGATGGTGTTTTGAGTGATGTAGATGACACTGATAGCCCGGTTATGGTGGATGCTGATGATGATGTTGAAGATGATAATGGCGAATGGCATGAAGATCTTGAAAAAGCTTTGGCTGAAGACTTTGTTGACCAAGCCATGATAAAATCAGTTTGCCAGTGTCGCAGTTTGCCGATAGTTTACAGGTATCTTAATGGATATGCATGTGTTAAGCCATATATACCTAAGTTTCCTTTTTGTGTGTATGTGTGTGTTCAGACTTTTTGATATCTGCAAGTGAAGTTAACTACCTTAGCTTGATTAGAATATTCTGACCATTAGCTTAGCTTGGATCACTAAAATACCTGCATTTTCTTAAACTTATGTTTACAGTTATGAATGGCAAAAGCATGGTTCATGGTGAGCCTATTCAACAATCACCTTATTGCTTTCATCAACAGGAAATTCTAACACTGCAGTATGAAATATCAATACATCTTACTTTTAAGAATATGCTGTTACAATAATATTGAAATTGTTTGTTCATCACTTCTGGTTATCTGTTAGAAACTTTAAATTTAGTATTTAAATGGTGAAACCAAAACTTGGTAGTGTATGTGAAAACACTTTATGCAAACACAAACAGTGGAAAATTGATGCTATCACAGCAGGTTATATTATTGTAGTACAGGTTATATTATTGTAGTGGAGAAACCTTTTCCAAACTGGAGAGCATAAGCGCACATAAAAAAACTATGGAAAATTTTTGTAGTTTGAATTGGTAACTGTGATGTTACAAGATTAAAATATGACATCAACCTTTCAAGGTCTGCGTGCCAGTCTTTTTTGCAAAATGTTCTGCCACTTTGCAACTCCATAACATGCCAGCTGTTAATAGTGAAATCCCCATTAACCCCCTAGGGAATAATCAATTAATTTGCAGATTTTGACCAAAGTTTTCGCACCAGAAATGCTAGAAAGTTGATCAAGGGCTTTAAGACTCATATTGTAGCCTATTTCCAATAAACCTTTGCACCACAAAATCAGCTCATTAGGTCAGCCGATGAAACTACCCCAATCATGGCATCATCGACCAAAAACCTGAAATCCAAAACTTAAAATAATTTTTATTCTAAACTACCAGACTTCCCAAGTCTTTAGAGGGTTTTAACAGTTCTCTAGCTCAATCTGCTACTGATGTATGGCTGACCAATGTTTGTCCTGAGAGGGCAAATCATACCTTAGTTTCCAAAAAGACTTGAGCTAAAAAAATGACTCGTTGATGCCCAGGGCCCTGTAAGCTCGTCCAAAAATGCAAAAACCTACCCCAATTATCACTCACACACAAAAAACCCAAACCCAAAACTTAATTTTTTGAAAATATAAACAACAAGACTTCCCAAATCCGTGGAGGGCTTGAACAGCTCTCTTACTCAATCGGATGGCAAGTTATGGTGTTGCAAAGTTGGCAACAAACGTGGCGCATGCAAAACTTCAAGGGACTTTTGTCAGCATATTTAAGCACATTTATGCAATGTTTTATAAGCCCTCAATGACTCTATTTACCAGGGGTGGCCAAACCTGCTCTAGGTATGAGCTGCATATCATAAAACCCAAGTTACAAAGAGCCACAACATAAAAATCTAATAACATGAATTTATTTGGGCTTCTGTGACATCATAATTGTTTTTGGAAGAACTTGCTAAAGTAATGCTGTACGGCACACTAGCTACCACAGTACCATTTTGCAAAATTTCTGCACTTTGCAATAGAAATGAAAACCAAATACATAATTTTTCAGAAAGCTCAAAGAGCCACATGCAGCGTGCGAGCCGCAGTTCGCCCACCCCTGCTATATACACTGCACCATATCTATCTCACTATACTGACTTGAACACATAAGTGTAACAAGTTGTCTTTTCTGCCAAACACTTATGAAATTCTGCCAAATTACAAATAATATTGCCAAAATTGTGCCATATTTTTTTCGCTAAACGATGTACTTTAACAATGGACCCACTACCAATTGTGTTGCTGAAATTTATTTAAGTAAAATCAAAATTAAAAGGGGGGCAAGAAAGTGGGTGAGCCTAGGCCCATGCACCCCCAGAGTTCTTCTACCCTTGATAGTACCCCATGTAAATCCAAAAAAATAATCAAACTAAACTTGACATAAATTATCTTTGGAATTTTCTCACTTTGTAATAAGGTGGCTTGTAGTACAACTCTTGGTATATATATAATTATTTTTGTTATAACCTTGTTTTACATTTTAGTGTTTTTTATAGCGTTATTAATTGTGTCTAGTTTACATCAATTTTACATTTTTTTCAACAAAGTGGTTTCACCAAAATTCAAAATACACTAAACACTTTTGCTGATTTTGCAAACATTTTATGAACATGTTTGCAGCAAATCCTATTTTTGACAGAAAATGCTATAAGGCTAGAAGCTAACCCTGATTTCAACTATGTAGTCCCAGGTGTGAAGATCATCAGCTCTTCAAATAGAATAAAAGATCGTCAACTCTTCAAATAGAATAATTCTTAACATACACTTATCAATGTAGTTTATGTGTTCCTAGTATTGTGAAATCGAAAGAGTTTAGATTCACTTTTTGCTTTTAGAGCCCGTGTTTGGAAGATATGCCTTAATGTTGCATCTCGTGGTGATGCCATGTCATCCTGGGATGGAAAACTTGATAACAAGAGCCAGCCAGAGCTGCTGTCTGACTGCTCCAAGTTAGTGGAAAGTTTGGTGCAAGAACAACAGGATTCTGGTATGGACGTTACTGAACAATCAGACATCACGGATCGAGCCGTTTCCGTGCTGACCTTCTACAGCAAGTGCAGAGCTGTCAAGTACGGTAGAGGAAACGGGTGGACGGAAATTATCAAGCCGCTGTTGACGCTCCAGCTAAATCGTGCAGATTTATATAACTGTTTTTACGCGATACAGTCACGCTACATACCAAGAGCGGACTTGTCTGGACACGTGTCGGCAGCACCCTACCACATGCTGCGGTTGTTACTGTTATACCATGATCCAGAGTTATGCAGTTTTCTGGACACATGCAAAATCACCATTCGGTCGTTTGCCAGCAAGTGGTTTTCCACATTGTTTGCATCTCACTGCACCACTGCGGTAGCCTCTGCCATTTGGGATGTCTACTTGCAAAAATCGGATTCGTTTTTCATTTTGTTTTTGGCGTTGGTCATCCTTGTTAATTCAAAAGATCAAGTAAGTTCATCTCTTTTTATTGTTTCAGTTGTAGCAGCTGATAATACTTTTCGAAGGTCATTTCTAGTTGAGAACTTCACATTTTTCTACAAAACTCTTTTTTAACACTTCTTGATCAGTTGTGCTACATACCGCGTTGATCTAGGTCTAGGGCCGTGTTTGTTAACCTTTCATGGTTTGGGGCCCCCTTCCAAAGACTCTCAACACTTGTGGCCCCCTACTCATCAATAATAGAAACCACAAAGTTAACTGGTGAATAATTAATATTGTTATACTTGGTTTTTGCAATATCATGGCAGAGCTATTTACTAAAGGCCTCTTCTCGTGGCCCCTGGAGAACCGCTTGATGGTCCCAGTTGAGAAGCCCTGGTCTAGGGCCTCTAGGCATTTCCCGAACAAGCAAAATAGTCTCTAATGAAGTAGGAAAGCTCAATAAAGGAAATCCAATGCAGAGCTCGGTAACAGAACTTGGATGTTAGCCGTTCCACTGTACAATATGAGTGCAAAGCAGGCAAATTAGTTTCCGTGTAAAATCTGGACGCACGTGCAAGTATGTTCAAGTAGAGATCGACCGATATGGCTTTTTTGAGACTGATACCGATATATCAGCCCATTTATGGGCCGATACATCGGCCGATATCGATATTTCCAAAATTTTTAAATCTTGTTTTCTGCTCCATTATCAAAAATATGATGTATTTTATGCCTTACCTCTTTTTCAAAAACTAAAAAATCAGGATTGATAAGCTAAAATTTTTGAAATTGCCGCAATTTGATTAGCCTTACTTGTTAGCATAGTATACACTGTTTACAATGAATAAACACAGTGCCATGGATAAAAAAATGTTAAAATAACAAAGCAATAAGAACAGAACATTGAATGTAAGAGAACTGCCTACAGTGTTTAAACCCGAAAAAGCAAAAACAGTCCTTGAAAGTTGGAAGATGCTGAACAATGAAAAGGAAGTACGAAATGAGCATCAAGTTAAGGAGATTAAAATTAGTACAACACTGTATTCAATTAACCACTGCCAAAAATGAAAATATTTCCGAAACAGCAGTAACTTTTTTGGTCTTTGATAGTATGTTTGTTAACCGTTACTGTACTACATAAATCTTGTGAAATTTTGTTTTTGTATATATTTCACAAATCAACCTTTCAGACTCTTCTGCAACTCAGTGGGTTTTCAATTTGAAA
>JGI24159J19872_10008649_pt1 | contig 13332 bp, 7 predicted proteins | sample Ectturendosymbi4_FD_19872 | JGI IMG/M metagenome (IMG submission 19872) | reverse complement strand
CCGATCTCAAAAATAGAATTATATAAAATATAAAATATAAAAAAATAAATACTTGTATTTATTTTTTTTATAGTATAATAATTCCTATGATTGAATACAAATCTAAAATTACTAAAAAACAAAAAAAACACTTTGCAGATGAAATTTTTTTAAGATATAAAAAAGATCTTGCAGAAATACAGGAGTTAAGAAAAAAACTTAAATCTTACAATAATGAGCCATATCTAGTTAAAATAGGTTTATTAGCTAAAGATAAAAATTGACATACTTTTATAAATGATAGTGTTCGTAACTACAAACACAACAAACCTTATCAAGAAATTATAAAAAAAATAAATACAAAGCAAAAAGAAATTGAAGCTTTAAGTAAGCAAGAGAATTTCTTTTATAAAAATAACAAAGATATAACCGACGGCCCTGCAAACAAGTTTAAGATAGAAGATAATTTTGCAGAAGCAGTTGAAATGGGTGAGTATATTCCAAATCTAATGATTGATGAAGATGATGATAGACTCTCAGAACAAAATAAAGAAATGGTAAGAACTAAAGTCATACTAGATAAAAATGGTATTAGACAAGAACCGGAAATTATAAAAAAATCATTTGAAAAAAAACAAGATTTAAATAATGATCATAATAAGGAGTTACAAATAAAAAGTGACTTAGATACTTTAAATATTGAGGATATGTCTTCAGAACAAATAAAAAAAGAGAAAGTTAAGTTTTTAATAGAGAATAATATTAAATATAAAACCTATAATCAATATAACTTAATAAAAAATATCGATTTATCAAAATTACTTACTGAGTAATTTTTTTATTTATAGATGTTTTTAATATACTTTTAATATGTTTAGTAATTTTTTTAAAAGTTGAAGTTTGAGAGACTATATTATTTCTTTTGTTATTTTAATAACTATAATAATTACAACGTCACTATCTTTTACTAATATAGATAATAATGAAAAGTGATATTGAATATTAATATCTTCTATTAGTGCAGTTTTTAGTGTAGTGTCAGTAATACTTGCTTCTAAAAAAAATTATTTTAGTTTTCTTTTTGGAGTAATAGGTTCTATTTTTTATTTTACTTTATCCATTTATTATCAAACTTATTTAACTGCTTTACTCCAAATTATTTTTGTAATCCCTATTAGTTTACTTTCATTCAGGAGTTGGAAAAGTGAGTCAAATATAGATTATACAATTAAACCAAAAAAATCTGATTACACAGACCTAATATTTTTTCTTTCTATAGGACTACTGATTACAGTTCCTTTATTCTTTATTTACAATTTTTCTTTATCTAATCAAAATGAAACTAGCGGTATAATTATTTGACTTGATGTTTTTAATTTTGTATTTACTATTATAGCTTTTTACTTCTCATATAAGAGAAATGAGTCAACTTGAATTGTTTGAATTATTGTTAACTTAGTTAGTTTAGGACTATATCTAACTATAACAATAGACTCAAATAATTTTACTTCTAGTTCAATTATAATTATGTCAAATCAAGTAGCATACTTGATAAATGCAATTTGAGGTTACACAGAATGGCATATTAAAAAAAATTAATTCTTTTTTTTACTACATTACTTAATGGCAGTATTATAATTTTAATATGAAGTTTAGTAAAGGTTTAGACAGGGATAGAATTTTAAAAATTCTATCAGAAGTACCTGATAAAAAAGATAGAAATAATGTCTTAAAAAGAGTATTGGATAAAAGTTATGAAGATAGAGTTCTTTCAAAAAAAGCATGAGATAGAATTTTTACAGATGAATATATAAATAACTATAAGGAGCCAGACACAAGTGAATTTACTACCAAACACATTCATAAAGCAAAAGATTTTAGAGGTAGACCCATATTATATAGTGATTTTAAAAATTACAATTCAGAACACGGGTGATTATTAGTTAATATAACGGGAGTTGGAGAAAAAACAACGAATTTCAATAATTTAGAACCGGCATCTATAGAAACTGTATACGAAATGCTAGAAGAAGAAGTGCAAAAACATATTGACAAAAATTAATTTTTAAAAATAGCGTATAGCTATTTTTATTTTTATTTTTATTTTTATTTAATATAATAATATTTATATATTATGAGTGTATTATCTATAATACTTTTAACTCTTTTCTCAATTTTAATTTTTGGTTTAGCGATAAATTTTTTGAGTGTTTTAATCGTAAACAGAAAAGAAGTTAAATTAATTTTAAAGTCTATCATTCAACTTATACCAAGAAGGGCATCTACTTTTTCATTTTTAGTAATATTTTTTACATTCTTAATTACAGCAGTAGCTGGTAATTTAATTGCAATGAATAATTTTAGTGGCCAATACAATGAAATAATAATTAATACTAATACATCATTCATTAATGCTTACTCTTCTACTAATTATATTGAAAATACTGACCAAGGAAATAGTTGAAATGTAAATTTCGGTAATCCAAATGAGAATAGTTATGACGACTTATTTATAGATAATACTTCAACATATTTTAACACTGATTCATTATACTATTTTACAGAATTTATAAACTCATTGAATGAAGGTAATATAAATGCAAGTGGAAAATCATATAAAGATAACTTGCTTTTTAATTTAGAAGTGAATTTAAACTTGGCATATGATTTTTTAGGAAATACAGATCTCAATAGTAAAGTAACTTCTAATAATTATGATGAAAATAAAGTTCAGATTGTTAGAGTAGCTGATTTTGATGAAAATAATTCATTCAAAAATTTAAGTGGAGAGGTTGAAATGTTGAATCAACCTATTAATAAAGAAGTAGTTGCAAACCAGATTTCTTTACTAGAGGACAACACAGCGTTTATATTATCTTCTAGTAAACAAATACCTCTCGGAGAGGAAATAAGTCTTTACTTTGATTACGAATTTAAAAGCGATCCTAATGATAAAGGACCTTATTTAACGAAGTTTGAACCTTTAGAAGACATATCGCCTATTGAAATTGTTGGAAAGGTTGATTCTTCTAAATATTTAACTCCATCAGCATCAAGAGCTTCTAAGATGGGAGTTAATGATTTAAATACAACACCTTTTGATTTAGGAACTACCTCTATAATATTTGTTAACGAAAAAACTTTTGAGAATATTTTTCTTTCGCTTATAAATGAACTCCGTAATATAGATGATACAACATCAGCAATCATAGGGACAACACTTGCTAAAGAGAAAGATTTAGTAAAATATCTAATGGAAAATGACAATATCTATGGTTCTAAACTTACATTTGGGTATTCAATTAGTTTTTTAGAATATTATAAGGAGATAGAAAATAATTTTAGATATTATGATTCTTTTAAAAATGATTTAAATGAGGATATTTATAATCTTAATAATGAAATGTCAAAATATTTTAAATTACCAGGCACTTTACCAGAAAGTAGTTTTTTACCAGAAAGTAGTATTGCAATTGATGCAGATTTTAATAGTTATACATATTCTCCAGCATTGTATAAGTGAGATGATTCAAGTCTAACAATTAATACGAACATCACTGATTCTATTGATATATATAATAGTTACAATAATTTATCAGCGAATATTTCTTACTTATTATTAATTGTAGGGGCAATTGTAATATTTATTATTTTATTTAAAGTAGTTCAATCTAATATTAAACCTATAGGTACATTAAAATCTATGGGGTTTAATCCATCAGCAATAGCAATTGGTTATTCAGTTTACCCTGCATTAGCTCTGCTTCCAAGTTTAATAGCAGGTTTCTTTTTATCAGGTACAATAGTTTACTGATGAAACTCACTTTTTCAAAAAGCAGCTATTATAGACTTTTCTACCGTTAACCAAAATATTGCTGCCATTGTATTAATAGCTTTATTTATAACGTTATTTTATATTATGATTTCATTTCTATTTGTATTGTTCTTTACAAGAAAAAAACCACTTAATCTTGTAAAAGATACTTCGAATAATAAGGCTAATATAATTGTTCAGTCTTTTGATAAATTCAATACAGGTGACAAAGGATTTAAGACCTTATATGTTATCAAAAACGGATTTAGATCTATTAGTAAATCATTTTTTAGTTTTTTTGTAATACTTGGTATGTCTACAATACTTATATTTTCACTTTCTTCTAGTCAAGTAGTAGACAGTTCNGTTGAAAAATCTTTTCAAACTGTCAATTTTGATTCTTTATCATTTCAATCTTCTAATATAAATAAGGAATTTGTTAGCAATGAAGAATTTGAAAAAAATATAGATATTATTTCATTTACTGAAGGCATAACTGAAAATGACAAAAAAGATGCAAATACTTATTTACAAAAATTAATTGATAATATGGGTAATATCNAACTAGAAAAATATTCTGCTTGACCAATAGAAGAAGTATATGAAATTTTTGATACTATAGATATGTTAGCATCAAATCCTGTTGATGATCCAAATACTACAGATAACGAAATTGAAATTGCGATCAATAACCTTCAGTCTGACTCAAAAATTAGTTCACCTATCAATTCTAAATCAATGTTAACGGAATTTCTTTATAAATTTTATGTAACTTTAGATAAATTAATAGACGCTACAGAAGGCAAAAATATTGAATATATCTCTTTTAATACTTCAACATATGAAAAGAATAATCAAACGCTAGCTATTGAAACAGTAGCTGATTATGCATTTGATTCTAACGCGGATGGAATAATAAGTGNTGATTCTAATGCTTCTGATAGTGAATTTTTAGGAGGANATATGCAATTAACATTTGTTGATTCTGTAAATGGAGGGCAATATTTGACACCTTTTGACCAAGATGATAATAATTTATTCAATAAGTATTTATCTAATCCAGATGACATAGAAACAAAAGTTAACTATATAGGTTCAGATGGAACACAAAATTCTATAGTGGCGACAAATGCATTGATTGACTCTTATACTGCTGAGACAAAAAAAATAAAGAAAGGTGACGTTCTTTGAATTAAATTAGGTGAACAAGTCTTAGCGCCAGGTGTAGATTCTCATTATATACCTATATATATATCGGATATTTATGTTTCTGCAGTTCCATTTGGTATAACTGCTTCAGTAGATTCTCCACAAATAAAATCAGAACTTGAACAAACAACAGTTACATCTCATGCAATATATAGCTTTGATAAACTAGCAAATACAATAGTATCTAAAAATGATAATAATAAAAAGTCCATGACATTTAGTATTTCTACAACAATTGTAGAAGAATCAAAATTATNANAAAAAGAAAATTTTCTTCCGCAAAATTTTACTAATTCTTATGATTTTTTTAATTATAGNTCTTTAANAATGAGTCCTGATTCACCAAACTATAACTTAACAAACCAGCAAATAATACTACCTATGTCTTTACCTGAACAATTAGTTAAGGAAACAATTGAACCAATTACAGAAATATCTAATGTAATAATAGTATTATCGGTGATTATATCTGTGATATTAATAGGATTAGTAATAAATCAAGTAATAAATGATTCACTAAAAGAGGCTACAGTGTTACAATCTCTTGGGTTTGCTTCAACTAAAACATCAGCATTTACAATTTTAGGATACTTATTTATTTTTATAATTGCTTTTATAATATCTTTACCTATATCTAATGCATTTATGGGAATTGTTACAGCCAGCGCGACATTACCAGGAACAGTTGGAAACATTTACTTTTCAATATCAATTAGTCAAGTGCTAATAGTTTTAGCTATTATTATATCTATTTTCCTACTTTCCTATTTTATAGCATATTTAATTTTTTCTAATCAAAACCCTTCTAAAGCGTTAAAACAAACGAATAATTAAATAAAATCTTTTATACAAAAAGATTTATAATATTTTTATGAACTATAACATAGTTATATTTATATCTATTTTATTTTCCTTAATTTTTTTACTAATAGTAGGATACTCATTAAATATTTATATAAAAAATAAAAATGAATTAAAATTATTTTTTAAAAGTGCATTAAAACAAATAAAAGTTAATTTTTTTAGTTATTTTTTATTGTCTATCTTTATATTTATAACATTAAGCTTTTCTTTTGGTTCTTTTCATGGATTAAGTGATTTTATTTCAAATACACAATATTCTCAAAAACAAGATTTGTATTATCATAACTCAATAGATATGGGAGAAACTGACGAGACTGAATTAATATACTTTGATAAAACAACAGGTGAACCAAAATATGGAGTTGATTGATCAAATGAATCAAGTTCAAGTGTAGATGAAAATCTGAAAGGTATTTCAAGTATTAAAAAATACAATGAATATGATAATAATATTGATATTAGTAAGATTTACCCTAATCCAAATCCATTAGAATATCAATATTATGATTTATTTCAAGAGATATATTCTGGTGTATTTTTCACCGATGACTATCTCTCTTTAAATTATGGTAATAAAAATAATAATCTAGGTGGAAAATTCATATATCAATTAGACTCTAGACTTAATCTTTATATAGCTGAAGACTCAACAGATCTTTCAGTAGATAATGCTACCAAGACACAAGTAATTAGGACATCTACATTAAATGATCATAATACTTATGAAATAAATGGTAGTAAAAAAGTAATAAATACACCTTATGAATTACAACCAAGTGATTCTAAACAAATTGGTGATTCTATTATAAATAAGGGAAGTATATATGTTAACGAATCATTTGCTACTAAAAATAACTTAGAGGTAGGTGATCAATTAGACATATACTATTCTGTTCAAACAAGTGCTACTTCAGAAGCAGTTTTGCAAAAAGCAAATTCAGAAACATTAACAGTTAAAGGTTTTGTAAATCCATATGAATTTATATATCCAAGTATTGAAAACACAATTAAGTCACAAGTATCAAGAAGTGACCAACCAGATGAATTTTATCCAGTAATATACATCAATAACGAAGATTATTTTAATATTTATTATAACTTATGAGAAGAGAAATATATTAATCAAAAAAAACCAAATAGTGCAAACTTAATTGTTAATTACGATATTAATACTTCTTTTAAAATTGCTTATAACAGTATATTAGATTCTATTTATTCAAGCAAAATATATGCTTATGATAATTTTAAAAGTGATATTTACTCCAAGACTGGACTAATAACAGAAGATTACACAAAATATTTTAAAAAGAATGCAATCATTACATTTGCAGAAAATAGTGGTTCTTCTGATATTTATTATTCATCAGGAGTTATTGATGGAACAACTAATATTTCTGTATTTGATATATATGATAGTAATTATGGACCTAGCAACAACAATTTATTAATTTATGATACCTATCAAAGTTATCAAATATCAGTGTATTTTATACTTTTTTTATTAATCATAATTGTAATAGTAATAATAATTTTAGTTATCTCAAAAAATACTAAAGCAAATTTAAAAACTATAGGAGCATTAAAGAGCATTGGTATAAATAGGAAAATAATAGAGTTATCTAGTTCTTTATCAACTACTGTCCCTATTATTTTTTCAACTATATTAAGTATATTTGTAGGTCCTGCAATTTCCATAGTGTGATTTAATATTTTAGATAAAACATTTTATTGACAAAATAATGTAAATAGCCCTTATCTCTTTATTATAGTTATTGCATTTATTTCATTTATAAGTTTATCTTGAATGCTTTCATATCTAATAACAAAGATAATAATAAGAAAACCTGCCATAGAGTTGGTGAAAAACACTAAAGCAAACAAACCAAATAAAGCTGTAAAAGCATTTGGAAAAATAAATATTAATAATTTTGGCTTAGAATATGGAATTAAAAATATATTAAGATCTTTTGGAAAAAGTTTCTTTATATTCATTATTATAGGTAGCATAACACTTTTACTTACTATTTCCTTTTCCTCAAGAAATATTATAGACACAAGTATAGATAAAACTTTTGAAAGTATTACATTTGATCCTCTATCTCTTTTTATAAATAATAAAGGTAACATTAATTTTCAAACAAATGATGAATTCACCAATAATCCTAATTTAAATATAGTAGATTTTCTTAATGAAGATGATAATAAAGATAACATTATCCAGGAAAATGAAAAAACAAAATTAAGTGAAATATATGATGATCAGTCTAACCCTAAAAAGGAAGAATTTTTATTTTGATATAAAGATTTAGAGTCTAATTTTAAAAACATTGAAATAGATGCAAATAGTTACATACCTTCAAGTCAAATTAACTTTTTTGTTGAGCAAGCAAATCAATTTACAGATATAATATTACCATCTCAAAGTAGCATTAATGCAACACCGCTAAATGATGCAAAGATTATATATAGACAATTTACGCAAGATAATAAAGATATATTAGATAATAACACTAGTACATTACAAGTAGAAACAGAATTTGATAATATCATGTATATGTTTTTAGATTTGTCTTACACAACTTCACTATATAGTTCTACAAGCAATAAAAGCAACGATATCAATAATCAACCAGATTGAAATTACAAAAATAACATAGGTGCCAGTTTTAATACTCAAACCTATAATCAAGATACTCAAATACCAGCTAATTTGAGATTAGCAGATCAAATATACAATGACAAAGGAAATCCTTATTCCGTTAGTACTAATGCTGGCATAATGATATCAGATCCATATTATCTACAAAATTTCATTAATATACAAGATGATTCACTAGGAGGAAATGCAATAAGTTATTTGATAGATAACCCTAATTATTTAGGAGATAAGATATTTACTAACCCAAAAAACGGCAATTTAGTAAGTTGCAATCCTGATTCAATTTATTACGATGCTAACGCTAAATGTGTTAATGCCGTAATAGATTCATCGACAGCAAATAGTTATTTAATAAAAAAAGGTGATATATTAACAGTTGATTTAAATGATAACTCAATGCCAACTGTAGATATAATATATGTAAATATTGTGTCAGTAGGTTATGTTCCGTTTCCTTTAGGTATAATAGTTAGTGAAAATTCAACAGTATTTAAAGATGATTTTATTGCTTCAAATAAGAATCCTGATAACTATTATAATTTTCTAGCAGGTAGTCAGAGTAGCTACGATTATAGTAATACAGTTTCGTTAACTACAAGTCTTAATTTAAATAGTTCATTAAATTTTGAAGAAATAGTTGATTCTGTGAGAATTGAATTTGGCGACACAAATGCAATTCCTAATATATCATTACAAATATCTCAAGTTGTTTACCCTTTAATTGAAGAAAATTTTGATCAACTTACTCAAACATTAAACATTTTAACAATTATTGTATTATTTGTCGGTACCATACTAATGTTTCTTACAATATCATCAACTATTACAGATATTAAATCGGAAAGTTTAGTACTTAAAGCTCAAGGTTATTCAGTGATTAAAATTAGTAATATAACACTTACGGGATACAGCGGAATAATGTTAATTACATATTTAATTGTATTACCACTATCCATATTGTTTATTAATTTTATGTCAAACTATTTAGTTGTTCAAAATTTTGGAGTTGTTGCCTTAAGTTTATCAATTCCTCAAATTCTTTCTATATTTGCTATTGTATTTTCTATAATAATTATAATGTATATATTTTCTTCGATTTATTTTTCACACCTTAATCCAAGTAAAGCATTAAAAAAAGGTTAATATGTCAGTTCCATTTATAGTTACTTTAGTTATTAATATAGTTTTAATTATATTTTTAGCTTCTGTTATTTTATATATAGTAAAATATGAAAAATTAAGCAGAGAAAAATTGCAATATTTTTTAATTTGCCTTGTCATGTTTAGTGCAATATTTATAACAAATAATATGAGAATACAGATGTCTGAAACCATAAATTTTAATACAAATAGTATTCTTGTTATTTCAACAATAATAGGTAGTGGTTTAGGAGAATTATTCAAATTTCCTATCGCGATACTACAGAATAGAAATCAAAATAGAAAATTTATAGTTGAAGCTAGTTACTTAAGTTATGCTATTATCTCATTACTTGTTTTTATATTTGCAATAACCAAAAATGAAACTGGACTTAGCATAACCTTAGTTTTATCTTCATTTATAGTAGGAGTATTGATAGGCATATATACGATGCAAATTGGAGTTATGTCATCCATTGGTAAGAAAAACACCGTTATTAGGAGTACATTGATTTTAGGCTTAGCCATATTTATTTCACAAGCTATTTCAACAATACCTCAATCATTTATAAACAATACCTCAATTACTAAGAATGAATTAAGTTATATAAATTTATCTTATCTTTGACTAAGTGCTTCTATTCTATCTTTTATTGCTATAGCACTAGATAAAATATTTGTTAATTATTACTACGGTAGTGAAGACAATAGATATAAGTCTAGTAAGGAAAAAAGAAAAGAATCAAAAAAAAGATGGAAGCAATCAAGTTTTAATAAAAATGTTTTTAAATTTAATTTAGATAATCACATAATGCTAACAGCTTTAATTGGTTTTTTACTTATGGTAATATTCGGTATGCAAACTGGTTCTAATGGAATTTTTATTTTTGATTCACTAGACCAGTTTAAATATGGAATTGATAGTGATGGTGAAACTGTCCACACACTAGCTACTTCCATACTTCGTGGACACTACAATTTACTTTTTAGTTTAGGTGGAATTTTTGGTTTAGTATTCGGCATTAAATACTTGGTTTCTCAAAAAGAAAAAAATGAAGTTGATCTCACATATTTCTCTTTTGGATTAATGCTTGTCTACTTTATATTAAACATATTTAATGTTGCGTTTATAGATAGTTCAATATTTTTATTCTCCACTTATATTCTACTTGGCATTAGTTATGGTTTTGTATTCTATTATTTTGTTGCATTTGCAATTGACTTAAATACAAAATTATATTCAAAGGTTCCAGCAGGTTCATATTATCTAATATCTTACTCTTTGGGAAATTTTGTTTCACTTATATTATTTAGTATTTTAATTAACATAAACATAATAGGAGTTAATTATATATATGTTATTTATATTATTTCTTTAATTATCATACCTATAATATTAATTCTATATCACAGAACAAGCAAGAGTATAGAAAACACCTTGCACAATAGAATTATTTATAGTCAAATTACTAAAAATATTTAAAGTTATATAATTTATATATGGAAAAATATTATTCAAAAATAAAAAAACCAACCGATTTAAAAAAATTGAATAGCGAAGATTTGGAAAAATTAGTTAGGTCTTTAAAAGATGAGATAGTTGAATTTACAAATAATCATGGAGGGCATTTAGGTTCACAATTAGGAGCAGTTGAGTTAACTGTTAGTTTATTTAGAAATTTTGATTTCAAAAAAGATAAAGTTTTTTTTGATATAAATGATCAAACAGACGCTTATAAAATTTTAACAAATCAAGAACTAACCCCATTAAAGCATCTGTTAGAATTTGAAGATAGCATAGAATATAATCACTGAACTGCAGGACATACTTCTACTGCATTATCGGGTGCTTTAGGAGCTGCTAAGGCAAGAGATATAAATAATAAAAAACATGACGTAGTTGCTGTTGTAGGTGATGCATCATTTTGATCTGGATTAAACATGGAAGCTTTCTCAAACGCTACTGCACTAGATACTAAAATAATAACTATTTTAAATGATAATAATTTTAGCATGGAGCCAATTGATGGATTCTGAACTCAATTTTCAAATACTATAGGAACACCTGGTTCAAAACATATTAGAAAAGATATTCTTGATAGTGGTAGATTTGAGTTAGTAGGACCGATTGATGGCAATAATATTGATGAGTTAGATAAGGCATTATCTTATGCAAAAAGTGTTAAAAAAAATAAGCATATCTTAATATGAGCAAAAACTGTTAAAGGTTTATATAATGATGGTAAAATAATTGAATGATCTCATTGAGTATCTAAAGGTCACAAAGAAAATAAAAACAATATATCAACTGATGTTAGAGAATATAAGATACCAAAAAATGAACCTGATAATATTCCACAGTTAATGTCTTATCAAATAGATAAACTCTTATCTAATTCTAAATACAGTAACAAGATTGCAGTTTATACACCATCAGTAATAGTTTCATTTCCTGGGTTTTGAAATTTAATGAAGAAATATCCAAAAAATGTTTGGAATACAAATATCAATGAAGAATTTAGTGTTACTTTTGGTGCCGGTCTATCAATAAATGGAGTAAAACCGATCTTTTTTGTAGGTTCAACATTTGCTCAAAGAGCCTATGATCAATTTATTCATGATGTAAGTAGACAAAATCAACCAATGCTTGTGATATTAGGAAATACAGGTTTAGATACTACAATTTCTGAATCTCACCAGGCAATGTTTGACTCAGCTATGTTTAAGCAGATGCCTAATACCGAAATATACGAACCTGTAAACACAAATGAATTTAAAGATATTTTACAATATTATGTAGATGAAGTAAAAGATAAAATAATTATTATAAGACTTAAGAGTACTTTGAGCAATAGCGAAATAAAGACTAATACATTTAAGAAATGAGAGTACATTATTAAAGTTAAAAAACCTGTTGCAAATGTTATAACTTATGGTTCAGTTTCAAAAGAGTTTAAAAAGGCAATTAAAGAAAAAAATTTGGATTGAAATTTAATTAATGCAACTTCAATAAAACCTTTAGATTCAAAAATGTTAAATATTTTATCTAATTCTGAAATTCCTCTATTTACAATTGAACATGAATATAGATTGAATTCTTTAGGTGCCCAAATTAATGATTATTATAACCTAAACAATATAAATAAAATATCAAAAATAATTGCTATGGACAATAATGATTTTAATAGAGAAAGAACAGTAGAGTCTGTTTTAAAATTTGCAAAATTAAGAACAAGTGACATAATAGAAAGAATANAAAAATTAATTAATTAATAAAGTGTTTAATATTTATNAATTATAGTATGAAGAAGATTTAATAAGTGNCACTNACTATTAAATTAATTAAAAATAAATTTAAATATATCTCAATCTAAAGAAAGATAAACTATTAATAACCCAAAATAGAAATCATGAAAATTAGTATAGAGTTATTTTTTTATTTAATAAAAAAAGAGTATTTTATACTCTTTTTATTATTTTTTAAATTTATATGTGATATTTTAATTAAGATACAATAATAAGTAGATTATTGTAATCTATCTCCAATACCATCGTTATTTCCATCTATTTGAGTAACTGTGTCTTCTTCCAATTCAGTGTTTGATATAATATCTACAATATCTGCTGGATCTCCATCAGCATCAAAGTAAATTTTATTTCCGTCTTT
>JGI24159J19872_10008648_pt1 | contig 13332 bp, 7 predicted proteins | sample Ectturendosymbi4_FD_19872 | JGI IMG/M metagenome (IMG submission 19872) | reverse complement strand
CATGCAATCATTGACTATTTTATATCAGGTTCCACAAACAAGGCCAGCTCATCTAATGAAACGAAGAAACGTTTTGGACTAATTGTTAGCATAAGTTAATTTTTAGCGTCTTTTAAAGAGTAATGTGCAGTGCAAAAATACTTTTGACTATGATTTTCAATGAAATCGATGTCATGCCAACACCTCTTTAGGTCTGGTGTGGGAACGCATCCCCTGCATCCCCCCTGTGTCCGCGCCTGCCTGGGAGGTCACAAAATGTACTCGTTTGTGAAACCCACAAGGACAATTGGTGGGATGTTGCACAGTAGAGCGTATTCTATCGACGCCTATGACCGCCAGGGAGTTGTTTATTGTGTACCTTGCAGTAATTGTGACCTGCTGTACATTGGTGAAACAAAACGAACTTTTAATAAACGCAAAAAGGCACCCTTCTCAGCTATATAACCAACTGTCACCCCGAAGAAAATGCGCTAGCAAAGCATGCATTGGAACTAGAACACAAAATAGACTGATCAAAAAGTCGAATTGTTGAGCATGAAAATGATTTCATAAGATATTTCAAAGAGTCATATTTTATAAACACTACGCGTAACGTTCTTGACGAAAAATCGTCAGACCCTTTTCTCAATGTATGTAAAACATCCTTTTAGTGCATTTAACTCGTTTAACTATCCGTTTTATGAGAATACTTGCTTTACACCAACTTTATGATTAACTTTGATGGTTTTTATTCAGGTGGGTTCCTGGATCATAGCGCTTTACACCGTTTGTTGGTCTTCTTCCTTGTTTCGTAGAGATGGTTTTGTTTTTAGTTCTTATCACCACGTCACACTAATTTATTTACGCTTTCCTTCTTTTTCACTTCGCAGTGTACAGTGACTTCGCCTCTACTCGTCATTTCCCCGATTAAGGCCCGCTGTGAAATAGGCTGAGAAATCTTGACAATTGAAAACTGCGTCGAATTCGTGACATCAGGAACGGATGATTTTTAATTAGATATTCAGTTTTTTAACTGGCGATGCTTCAGCTGTTGTACACGTTCACAACTCGTTTTTGGTTTATTTTAAAAAATTTAGCCTACATATTGGATTTTTGCGGGTGTTTGTAAATAGAAAGCAATGTAATCTGTTTCAGAAACTTGCAAGCATGATTTTGTTGTGGTTTTTGCTTCCAGGTTCCATCTTGTAGCTGTCTGCAGTTCATTGTTTTGTTTGTAGGCTCAAGTCTTTCAAACCATCCTGCATTAAGAGGTAACTTCGCAATGACAAGCAACCGAACCTCCTTGGCGTCACCGCATTCTTTCTCAAGACATCAGTTTGTCTCTACTCCTCTACAGCCGAAGCACAGTCAGATGAGTCACCATTATTCTCTTTCCAATTCTCAACCGCATCATCTCCATGCCAACCCTCCACAACATCAGCAGTCTCAAGCGGTTGAACCGACCCACTATCTTCCTCCCCTATCTACTCATAATTCAGTATGTCCCCAAAGTTTAGCCCAACCGGAATTCGCTCCGCCTCCATCTTACATCATTTCAAACAGTGACATTTGTGATCAAAACGTTTATCACATCAAGCCTAACCTCCAACAAACTAATCCACATGTTCGACAAGACAGCTACCCCCCCAATACGTCTGCCCCACTAGTCAGTTTACAGCAACTAATGCCTCCACCCCCGCCACCTCCGCCTTTGTCGTCCCATGCTCCAGCTGCCAACAGAACGCTGACGCCGTCTCGGGGGATCAGTCATCTTCAGCACAGAAGCTTGACACCATCGCAAATTGTTTGTGATGTATATCAAGGCAACCAAGACCCTCACCACTTGATGCCTCATCCTCCAACATCCCCGCGACAAACGATGTCCGGAAGCTTTTATATGCATGGTAATGCAAGAAATACCGTGAATCAGATATTTTACGTATTGCTGCGATATTGTTTTCCTTGACAGTGGATATTATATTTGACATGTTTCATCAATATATAACAGTCTGTCAAAGCCTAAATCACCTCATACCCCAAAAAGTTAAGGCTGCTGCGTTCAAGAAATGTTAGTATGTCGTGCGCCTTTCAAATATTTAGGTACAAGCTAAAAAACATAACACACGGAAGTTAGGGGCACTAAAATCGATAGGTTTTGTTGAACATCTGTTAGCACTTCTTGAATATCTGCTAGCTACTAAGGATTCTGGAAATAATACCACCTTTCTTATTCCATTAAATCACCTGCACCATTTTGAACTATAAAAAATTAACACTTTTAGAAAACCTCGTTCTTCTACTGTATGTGGTTGTGCACTTGCTGACATGAAGGTAAGGTATATTTGCGAAACCGCTGTTTCAAACATGGCTGTAGGGGCAGGCAAATGTTTTGGGGTGCGAAGGATTTTTGCCCGAAAAAAACTCCGAAAAAAGTGGCCTCTAAAAAAATAGCTCTTCATGTCATTTTGGGCGCCATTTTTTCAAACCAAAGCATGTTGGGCGCCATTTTTGCTCATTTTTTCAGGTAGTTTGTGAAGGTTTTCAGAGATTTTGCCCAGATTTTCACCAAATAAAAACTTTTAGGGGTGTGCTTGCACCCCTGCACTCCTGCCTCCTACACCAGCGGTTTCAAACACAATCGTCAGCACGTAGCGTTAGCAAGATGAAAAGCTAATAAGAAGCTTTGGCGATAAACGCTCAGTTTTTATACACAATAACTTTCTAAAATCAGGTCAAGATTTAATTAAGTAAAATACCAGGATTTTTAAGAATTTGATATTTTTACTTCCGATTTATTGCATCATGAATGCTGTGCAAATCCTTGTTTATGGTCCAAGGTTATTCTCTTATGAAATGAAGATTTTCTACAACTACAAATAAGAGCAAAAACCCTAATCAGTAGATAGTAATATCGCTAAACTGAACAAGGAGGAGCCTCTTACAAAATCTTCTAAGGTGTTAGAGCATTTTAAATAACTTCAACAAATATTTCATTCAGATCATATTCTGTCAAGAACTACATGAAAATGGAATTTCATTTATTTAGGTTGTTTCTTTATTACCGTTAATTTGTTTTGTTTTTGCTTTAGTTCCTGCTGAAAGAAACATTTCGTCTCGAAATTCTAACAGTCTAAGTCAGCACCGCACATCGTCTGTAACACCAACACTTCAAAGTAATCGCCTCAGGTTTGTTCATTTCATGCACATCAGTGTATTTTGTTTTTTCGACTCTTTTGCCTCGAAAGCCAAATTCAATGGGTTTTCAAGTTGGACGCTTTTGTATTTCATCTAATGTTGAAGACGATCTTCACAGTCTGCAGGTTTGCTAGCTGAGTTCTCCCTTCCATGCCGTAAGCGTGATGTTCCGTTGGAAGCAGAAATATATCTGCAATAAACTCACGAATTGCGCAAAGTTTTGTTTACGAATTGAAAAACATTGGTATTATTAAAAGTTAGTTCTTTTGGGAGACAAGCTAAATGCCTGCTTGACTCATTGAATTAATTCATGCAAGCTTTGGAAAGATGCCTGGATAAATTGGGCAATCAAATTTTGCTAAGGATTTTCTGCCACTTTGATATTTCAATACATGGACGTTTTACTTAACAATAAGAACAATCATGTACGTTGCAATCACGCAAACTGAAAGCATTTTTAATTGAGGAAATGTACTTTTCAGGGTTTGCTCTGCAACTAGCGTAAGCAATCTCTCTCCAATACACCTTATTGGCACCCAACCTGAGGAAATTGCTGGGTTGTCATATGAAGCTGTGCAACGAGCCATTTCTGCGAGAAGCACCGGCAATGACCGAGGAGGTGAAGCTTTTTAGGTGCTTTTGTATTAAATTCTTATACGGTTGACAACGATCTGTCCAGTGTATTTGAGTATACAGCAGTGCAGCATCACAAACGAGACTGGATTATAAAACAAACAGTAATGTAATGATTACATGATAGAAAATTTTGATATATCACTTTGCTTGTTGTACTTTATTCATTGTTGCTGTTAGTTCTTTTTCTTATTAACATCTCAATACGAAAGCAGGACTGGAAAAATATTGACCATTAGCAAACGTTCCGTTTTCTTCTTTCAATATACTCACATACGTGGTATGTGATAAGAGATGAGAACGTATGCATTGTGTTTCCCCATCCCCAACACTCGAATGTGTTTTTCGCTGTATATCCTGCAACGCAGTTGACATCTTACCATTGATATTCTTCAAACGGATATTATGCTTCAGAATGGAGAACGCAACAAATACACCGCAACCCCAAGACTGCAATAAACTGTCCCCCAAAGATGACCCACCATTAATTTTAAACCTTTACTCAACTCGGAATTTGCTTTTTAGTTATCGTATAGTACATATTGTCAACTTTTCCGATTGGCAATAATTTACTAAAGAGGATCTTCATATTTTACTTTTGTTAACAGATAATCAAGACGTAGGGTGACTTCAGAACATAGGAAACAAGACTCTTTTTTCAAAGACGTGGTTCTAGTAGGGTCTTTGATTTTTTAAGTTACACATTTTTTGGAGGTCACCAAAAAGTTTTTCTAAGATTAGCTAAGCAAGTTTTCTCAGTACTGGGCGCACCATTCTTGCTTTGCTGGTTACAGTTGGATGAGAAGGTGAAAGGCTTTTAATCCTGAGACGGGATCTTCTCGCTCTTCAAAAGTACTTCAAGCTCTTAAGCCAAGTTTTTTTTTCGCTATGATAGTCGCAAAACGCGTTACAATCTTATGTCAAGCCATGGATAAGCATTTATATGTCTCCAGAAAAAAGAGCACACCCTTGTGCAGAACGTCATTAATCTGATTAAAAATGAGGGAAATTTCTTAATCTTCCCTCAGATAGAAAGTTTTTAACGTCCGATTGTGAAAATCATGAAAGTTGAAACTTTTTTAGTCCTTCAAAATGTTCTACTTTTGACATCAGCACGTTCCTTTGCCAGAGTTTGGCCACAAAGTAAAATTATTCGTAAATTTAAGAGTTTTTATTCTGTTTTACAGGTCCAGATTTCCCTCCCGGGTCTCCTTTCAGCGCAATATCGCGCGCAGACTCAATGCGGAGTCGTGACTCAGCATGCATGCTGCAGCTTAGCGCTGTCGACAGGTGTCCTAGTCAAACGTCAATGGTTTTCGCTGATGGTCCTATGTAAGTGGCAGCCTGAGGACAGCAAAAAAGTCCAAGTGATCATAGACAGCAGTTACTTCCATTTTCAAGACGGTTGGTGAAGGAGTGGCTCATAGCTAATTAGATGTCACTGACGGAATAACAATAAAAAGTTTGCCGTGGATGAAGACGAAGTCCTCAGCCAAGTACAAAAGTAAATTGAATTTTCGTCATGTGCGAAGGTCGAAAAAATGATTTCAACAAAAAAGCTCACAATCAAAGCATAAATGGTTGTTTTCATAGGTCATCAAAAAGTAGAGCCTGAAAATAAATGTCTTTGGGAGGAGCTGCAGTATTATAAGTAGCAATATCAACTGAAAGCTGATCTACATGCGTTAGTTTCTTCACAGGTGATATAAATTTACGAGTAAAATATTTTTGTAAAGATACTTTTTGTTTTAGTTTTGCTTGTTTCAGCTGGAAATGTTTATGTGCCAACCTTTTTGTGGAGAATTCTTAAGCAACATTTTGAAAGAATACACAGTGCAGATTGCAATGAGTTCGGTGCAGTGGTTGATGTTGCCTTTCCTGTCTTTCGTGATTGCAATATTTTTAGCAAAGTCAGAGTAAAGTAATACTGCGGTTTGGTACTTTTCACTGTATTAGCATAAAAAGAACTTGGAATTTTTACTGTTCACAGAGTTTATGTAAGTTTTAAGTTCTTTGCAGAATCCTAGAAAATAGAAAATTGTCATTTTTAATGGCGGTGTACAGCTGACATTGAAGCGCTTGTGACGTGGAATATACGAAAATAGGATTGGGCAATTAGCAGCCTGCGGGCCACATGTGGCCCGCCACAACGTTTTCAGGAAGTATTCAGGAAATACGTTAAAATCTCAAATTTCCTTCAACTCATCACAGTAAACGTTCGTGCTGAGGCTAACTTGAACAGAGACTTGCTTCTATTTCCATTAGAAGGTACGACCCTCCGTTAAACGTGGCCTTCTCAAAGTGGCCCTCAAGCCAAATTAATTGGCCACCTCTGTACCAAAACACCGAACTGTCAAAGTACCATGTTCTCTTGTTGATTTAGAAGTTAATTAGTTTGGGACATTTTGGCCGGTGTTTGCTTGTCATTTTTAAAATTTGAAAACTGTATCGATATAACCGGGCCAGGGTCAAACCTTTTAACTGTGAAATTGACTTTCACTGTAATAGTAGATTTGCTTTCACAAGGACGTTGAGTAGTAAACTTAGTATTTCTATAGACAGAAAAAACTACAAGTTTTTTGAAGACAATGCAGTTCCTTAAGAAAATTCAAAACAAAATGTAAGTGAAATTCCTTGGCTTTATACTTGCATTCGACATTATCACTGCTGGTTATGTAGTTAGCAAGTTCAACGAACCATGACGCACACGTGTTAAGTTATCTTTTCACACTTTACAGAAAGTTATACAGCCCTTTTTTCAGTTAGTTCACTTTATTTCCAGATACAACTGAGGTGTATAGAAGCGAGAGTAATCTGAGCGACTAATGTTTGAGATTTTAAAGTAGGTTATGTTTTTCTTGTTCTTTTTAGCACATAAAATCGCCTATGCGTAAGCATGAGTTGATACGTAAGCAGTGGCGTTTGAAAAATATGCTATCTAAAGCTAGAGCTCCAATTCTGAGCAAAAGCGCTTCATATTATGTCAGATCCTGAGGTTCCGAATTTGTAAGCTCAGATAAAGATGCCAGTTTTAATTTGTAAGCTCAGATAAAGATGCCATGACAGCGTTTGGTACGCTTCGTTGAGTTTGTTTCTTTTTATTTTTTTTACTGCACGGACATTGTTTTAGATGTTCCAGCAAACTGTGTCTGCGCAAATGCTTCAAGATTGTGAAATCGATTATAATTTTCATTCGATGTCTCTTCTGGCGGTATATCTATAAATAATATTCTGCGATCGGGGTTAGCGCTCCCCACCTGTTGTGTGTTAGAGGAAATAGGCTTTTGCGATCATTTAATATTATATCGCAAACGTGTTATTTCCTCTCTTATTCCTTGCAATTTTTGTTTCAAAGTGCACTTTATTGCCAATCGCGTGGTGTTTTCACTGTCTCTTTACTGCGATTCTCGGATTACCCGTTCCTTTCATCATACCGTTTTGTATTTATCATTGAGTAAAAAGCTTGACTGGTGGTGTATGCAAGAAGCGAAAACGAAAAGGCAGTGAAAGCAGATTTTGTTGAATTTAGGTAAATGTGTTACTTTTTCGTGAGGTCTTCAAACAAACAAGGCCTATATCATTTTTATGCCGTTACTATGGTCATTACGAGACCTTTCACAGTAAAATTTATGATTTTTTGAAAAAAAAACTTGCCAATCAGCTGCGAGATGTTACATTTCTACCGTCCATAAAAATCTTCACAACGCTGGCGGTTTTTGAAGTAGAGCTTATCTCGTAAATCAGCCATCTATGCAGTGTGTTAACAGAGCCCGGAAATCTTTCAAGAACTTCGAAATAAACCTTCACGTCGATACGTACAAAAAAACACAAAAAATAAGGTCGTGGTTCTGTGAGAAAACATCCAATGCTACTAGCCCTTGAGGTCCCTCGTGCACCACGTTTTTTGCTGAACTTTGCACAACCATAACTCACCAGCCGGTTGGCTAGAGAGCTGTTCAAACCTCTCTAAAGATACGGGAAGTCTTGTAGTTTAAATTTTTTTTAATTGGAAAGGTTTGGGTTTTGTTTTCTTTGGATGACGTTATAATGGGGGAAGTTTACGCGCATTTTGACCGAGGCACATCGGGCCCTGGGCGCCAAAACAAGCAGCCAATTTTTGACTCAAGTTTTTATTAGAAACTAAGCTATAATATGAGTATTTAGAGCCCTTGATTGACTTTCTAGCTTTTCTGGTTCCAAAATTATGGCTCAAACACCAAAACTTCTTGGACATATTTTAGAATAATATCAAAGGTATGATTTGCCCATATTGGGAAAGTTCTTGTCAGCCATAACTCTGCAGCAGATTGAGCTAGCTAGAGAGCTATTCGAACCCTCTAAATATGCGGAAAGTCTTGTAGTTTCGACTTAAAAATTGGAAAGTTTTGGATTTTTGTTTTTGTCGATGACGTCATAACGGGAGTAGGTTTATGCTTATATGGATGACGTCATCAAGCCCTGAGGGAGCCCTTTTTTGACTCGAGTTTTTATTGGAAACTCGGCTATAATACGAGTGTTTAGACAGAAGGTTTGATTGGCTTTCTAGCGTTTCTGGTTCAAAAGTTATTGCCAAAAACACCCAAATTAATTAGGGAAATCCCCTAGGGAATAATTAATTAATTTGTGGTTTTTTGGGCGTAACATTTGACCCAGAAGAGCTAAAAAGCCATTCAAACCCTCGAAAGACTCGTATTATAGCCTTATAGTTTCCAATAAAAACTCGAGTCAAAAAATGGGTCTTGGCGTTGGTACCCAGAGCCTGATGAAAATGAATAAACCTACTCCCATTATGACGTTATTGACAAAAAACAAAAATCCAAAACGTTCCAATTTTATTAAGTAGAAACTACAGGGCTTTCCACCAGGAGCAGGCAAATTTTTGGGGTACGAAGGATTTTTGCCCGAATTTCCCCAAACTTGCTCGAAAAATAGTTGCGCCACTTAATTTATGCGAATATTTTCTCATGAAACCAAAGGTGTTCATGCGATTCTGCACACGTTGGGCGCCATTCTGCCCTGCATTTTCAGAGACTTTGCCCAGATTTCAAGGGATTTTGCGAAGGTTTCAAAGGTTTTCACGGATTTTTCCCAGATTTCCGCAGATTTTTCCCAGATTTTGAGGGATTTTGCCCGGATTTTCATCAAATCAAAACTTTTGGGGGTGCACTTGTACCCCCGCTTCCTACACAACTGCTTTTAGCATCTTTAGAGGGTTTGAATAGCTTTCTAGATCAATCTGCTGCTGAGTTATGGCTGACCAAAACTTGCCCAATATGGGCAAATCATACCTTTGGTGTTATTCTGAAATTTGTCCCATAATTTTGTTTTTATAGCCATAATTTTGGAATCAGAAAAGCTAGAAAATCTGTCAATGGCTCTAAATACTCACATCATAGCCTAATTTTCAATAAAAACTTGAGTCAAAAATGGCGCGCCGGGTTGGCACCCAGAACCCGCTGACTTCGGTCAAAAATGCGTAAACTTTCTCCCAGTATGACGTCATCGACAAAAAACACAAATCCAAAATTTTCCAATTTATTTAAATCGGAACTACCGTACAAGACTTTCCGCATCTTTAGAGGGCTTAAACAGCTCTCTAGCTCAATCGCTTGGCGAGGTATGGCCGAACAAAGAGTTGCCCAAATTGGGCAAATGTGCTGACTAGGGCAATCAATTTTTGTCTTAAAAACTGAAAGTTTTGACTTTATAATTTGCAAATTTTGACTTTACTTTGACCTATAAATTTTCTGCGTTTGCAACTGCGAAATAATTCAGCCTTAGGTGTTTAGGTTAACGCAGAAGCATACAGGCACTCTAAGCTTCAAAAAAAAAAAATTGGTTGTTTAACTTTGGGGATGATATATTGATAAGTAGCCTACATTAATAACTGCAGTAGCGTCAAAACTGAGAACATCATAAAGTTGAAACACTATGCGCATAAAGAATTGAGTATTTACCAAAACAATTATTATAAGTCCACTTCTTGCCTTACCACGCCTTTCCTGCATANTATTCAATCGTCCATTAGTGCGCAAAACAACATCATGACGTCAGAAATTGCAACAAACNCATTAATATTACAGAATAGCAACTAAATTTGCAAAAGCATATCAACATCTGTTGTTGTAGTTTCAATAAAATATCGATAAAGAGNAAAGAAAACTGTGCTGCATGAAAATCTGACCCAGCGATAAATTTTGACCTAATGCTAAATTTTGACTTTTTTTGGCTAATAATTTGGGATTTCCTCATGGTATCAGCGTGAAAATTGGTTTGTGGACGTTTCATAAACTTTAGAAAAGGCTGAAAATTTTTGACTTTATTGACTTTTGGTTGCCCTAGTGATGACTTAAAGGACTAAACAGGTGCGTTGCTAGACATATAAATAGATTCTTGCTTATATTCGTCATCAATTTTCAAGTTATACGCAGCATCTAAGCGCAATATAAACGAAGTATCTAATAATAATTAATGAGGTATAACACGAAACAACTATCCTCTAGCGATGCCAGTGATGTTATAAACTCGGTACTCTCAGACAGTTACACAGCAAATGATTCATCCTTATCAGAGCCGGAAATTGGTGGTGGATTGAATGGATCGCTGCATCAAATTATTGAGGCGGGTTGTTACTGCACTGTAAAAGTTTATTCCAGTGATGGCAAGTTCAAAATGATTGTAGAAGTGGTGCTAAGGGGACCTGGTGATTATGGTGACTTTGAAGTTAATTTTCTGAAAAGATCTAACAATATTAGAAACGAATTTGTGTTTCCAGACAGGGATGATATTGCCTTTGCTAAAAGTTTTTAGCGTGCTGTAAGAGACTTCATCTGTAGCAGCCGACAAAGGGGCCTTTCTGATGGTTTGAGATATGACGCCCATATATCTCCGTATTCGTATAGAACTTGAAGGTTTTAAGTCTGAGAAACGGTTGCAAGGCGTGGGACCCAGAGTGACAATTCAATTCGTATCTCGGCAGTTACATCGTAGTCTGCTTCATTTCGTTACATTCTTTTGTTGCAATTTGTTAATTTGTATAAATTCTGTTGTAACCAGAAATCTTGCTATTTGTTGAAATCTCTGCGCTTTTTTGGAAGAATTCGTTGTGTTGCACCTAACTATGACAGGATTCTTAGAGGTAGTTCAAAGGTACAACACAGTGGTCCATGAAACAAGAATAAAGCAGGATATCATAATCAATAAAATAAAAGGGCTATTTAGGCAGCGGTTTAGAACCTAAGGGCCAATGACAGAAATATTTTTAGTTCTAAAAAAGACAGCACCATCACTTTTGTATCAGCAACTTTTGATAGGCTATGAGAAAAAAGCAGTGGGCTATTTGTTGTTTATTTGGCCTAGGACAATTTAGTGCAAGTTTATTTAAAGGAAAATATTAGGTACCCGGTATGGACCTACAGGGACCCGATTTCTCTGATTCTAAGAACCTGATGATAATTTTCTCTGATTCTAGGGACCCGATTTTCAATTCTAGGGACCCGAATCGGGTCCCTAAAACCCCTTAAAAAACTGATTTAGTGTCAATATGACTTTTGATAACTCTTACGTGGAATAAGGAACGGAATGTTGAGTTTTAAATCACAAACATTTTACCATCTCAGATTAAACAATAACGCTTTTTTATGCTCAGTGCAGACTGGTTTCGTTTCAATTACTGACCAAAACTGCCATCAACCGTACGCTCTGCACAAAATAATCAAATTCACAAGACAAACGTACGCAACTTTGGGAATCTATCAGGAGAAAGAAAAGTGCAAAGTGTTGGAACACCAGATTCAGGCAGATTTCATTTTCGGAAACTAACTCAGAGTCTAAGGCCATGGATTTCACTGGAATATCTAAGATCCTGAGGGAATAATATCAACAATCGTCGACGAAGGAAACAGCCCGAAACTCACCATTCTCAGTGTTGCAAACTCCTGGTTTGTAAGAAAATAAAACTGATCACACTTATCAGCGAAAAACGCCTTCAAATGTCCCCTTTTAAACAATGTAGACCAAGTTTTTCAAAAGAATTTAATGCTTCGAATCAATAAAAAATTCCATCTATTCTAAAACACGCTTTGCCCCCAACTTATTTTCCAACGTTGATTGCTACAATGCACTGTCAACTGTTTACTCAAAAAATAAAAACATACTCTGTATGCCATGAAAGCAGTTGATTCTTTGGGGAGATTTGCTCCTTTCGATAAATACTGCATCCTTGCCTCGTTGATTTTTATCGTTTTGCTGATTTTCAAAACCTGCACTGTGCATGTAGCAATTCTGTTACTGAATGCCACCAACGTGTCTTTGATCACCAGATTCCTTTCTCTGAATTTCAATTTTAGCGTTACAATTGACATCACATGTAAACTCAGCCTTGGCACTTCATTGTGATATTACAAAAAATTAAGAAATACAACGTAAAATCCGGCAAAAATCAATACATAGCAAATCAGAATCTCGGTTCTTATCAAAATGAACGAAACAACAAGTGCAAAACGTCCTGCTAAGGTCCACGGAAACCGTGAAACAGAGCTCGTAGCGTAGGGTGTTTGAAAATCTAGAAAAGAATCGCCAAAGATTGAATCGTTTCTTGCTGAGGCTTCAAGTGCCCTGCTGATATCTATACACTGTGGATTAAAAGTCAAAAAGCTAGAAAAGCATTTGCTTATCATAGTTCATACTTCATGGGTTTCGCTTTTCAAACCACAGTGTGTTCTGAACTATATCTGCTTTTGCAAACCAAATTTAAAAAATGTGGTAATTCTTACGCATAACAACAAATACTAAGCGTTTGCAACTGAACAAAGCAACTGAGCGTTTGTAAGATTTTTTTATATCTTGCACATACTCAAAACTTTCGCAAAATCGAAACAAAGGTATACGGAAGGCCTTTCTATGTAAAGCACCAATCACAGACATACTATGTGTTGACATTTGTTGGTTTGGGGGAAATATTGGAAGTCTTACTCTTTAGAAAAAAGGCTTCGATAAGGTATAAAACCGAAGTCAAAAACCCAAAGATATCCGCAGCCAGTCGAGCAGCGCAGTGAAAATAGTCAAATGAAACACAGTGCAAATAACTCGCAAGCACGATAGAGGCTGTAAGATAATGCAAGCACGAAAAGGCAGACCACACAAAATCGATTGATCCGAATATTGAAATTTTGCTTGCCAGGCCAACTATGTGCAGCAAGAGGATGATGAGGCTCACTGCCCAACTGATAATGTACGCCGCAAATGCCCATGTACGTCCGGAGTCACATCCATCATTAAAATAAGGACAACGATATCCAGAGGCGTTCAGGAGAGCGAAAGTTGTGCAGCCAAATATACATATCACAGACTTAATAATTCCATTTTTGCTCCAAATAAACTCTGCAACAACAAAGGCAAAAGTTTGTAAGCACATTTAGCCTATTGGATGTTTTTCATACACAGTAAGTAGTTCCGGATAATACGCGTTGGTATCTCACAACTACCAAGTGCTGACATAACAGAATGTTAATCTATTGCAAACTG
>JGI24159J19872_10008647_pt1 | contig 13332 bp, 12 predicted proteins | sample Ectturendosymbi4_FD_19872 | JGI IMG/M metagenome (IMG submission 19872) | reverse complement strand
GGCACTTGAAAACAAGTAAAGAAAAACACACGAACTGTGGCTAGTTACAACGACATTACTAAAATGTTTTCGAAGCTAAAAGGCTGACCTTCCCAGAACCTCATAAACTAGTCACTGCTAAGAAAATCGGCGTTGGCAGCGGTCTAACAGACACTTTTCCTCTGGAGATAATACACGTGCGCGATGACGAGTGCCAGAGAGAAACCACGCGATTAAACAGAGCGTAACAGTTCACGAAAAATCAAGAAATTCCGAGCATTTCAACGTAGAATAGAAAGTTTGAACAAGCGGTTAATTTCGATCAAATTTTGAGTAATGTCGTTGTATCTAGCCACAGTTGTAACTGGCCACAACTAGCCAAGCTTACTGTAAACATGTAAGCTTACCGCAACGTACACCCTTAACAGACTGAGTGAATCGAGTTTTGCTTAAACACACAGGGAGTACAAGATGCCAACTTTAAATAAGTTGCCTTCATATAAGGTGAGGTGTGAATCACTAGTGTCGCCAACAATTCCGTTCATTTGCATCACCACTTTCGTTACGGCTAATCCGGCGTGGTGCTAGCTGTGCAGTGTTGCCAGATTTCAAAAAGCTTTATAGCCAAATTTCACAAAAAATTAAGCCAAAAGTAGCCAAAATTGGCAAAAACTTGTGGCCAAAAATAGCCAAGGCTGAAAACGAACAATAAACATGAAAAATCGCTAAAAAATTCAATTTGTCAATTCCGTAGACTGTAAAAAGTTATTCTCTGGCGCATTTAGGAAACATGCAATCTTTGCAAAGGCAATTTGTACAGGAAGTGGCTGTCCTGTAGATGGTGCACATATCTTCGCATCTTACGCAAAGATTATAACTAGGGCAACCAATTTTTGGGCCTAAAAACTTACAATTTTGACTATATAATTTACATATTTTGACTTTATTTTGACCTATAGATTTTCTGCGTTTGCAGCGGCAAAATAATACAGCCTTAGGCGTTGAGGTTAACCCAAAAGCATGTTCATGCACTCTGAGCTTCGCAATTTAAGAAAATTTGGTGTTGTTTAAACTTTGGCGGTGGTATGTTGATAAATACTTTAATAACTATAGTAGAGTCAAACCTGAGAGCACCATAAAGTTAAAACACTATATGCATATTCAGGGTTTTTTTAAGGTGATTTAGGGACCAGATTCGTGTCCCTAGAATCAGAAAAATGGGTCCCTAGGTTCAGAGAAATCGGGTCCCTACAGGTCCATACGTGGTACCTAACATTTTCCTTAAAATAACCTTTTGCATAATGGATTGAGCATTTACCAAACCAAGTACTGTAAGATCACGTTTCTTACCTTACCACGCCTTTCCTACATAATATGTAGTGGGCAAAACAACACCATTACGTCAGAAATAACAAACCCATTATTATTACAGAATTTCAACTAAACTTGCAAAAACATATTAATACCTATTGTTCTAGTTTCAGTGAAATATCGATAAAGAGAAAAAACTGTGCTGGAAAAAAAGTTGAACCAACCATAAATTTTGACCTAATGATAAATTTTGACTTTTTTTGACCTAATAACTTGGGATTCCCTTATGGTATGAGCGTGAAATTTGGTTTGTAGGCGTTTCATAAACTTTGGAAACGGCAGAAATATTTTGACTTGATTGAGTTTTGGTTGCCCTAATTACAACCTGTATCCACAGTCTCCGCCATTTGCAAAACCACTGTTACAAATGCAAAAGTACGAAACAACTAATCACTGCCATCAGAACGTTTTTGAAAAACAACGTTTAACCTGCTGCCGTATGGTATCACGGGGAAACGACATTATGCTGGTATTTTTGGTATTTATTAGAAGCATAATGGCCATTAAAATTTTAGCGATGTGCTCTGATTTTACAGCGACAAACCTTGCACTAGACTTTCTCAATATACAACTTTGCACTTTTCGAATCCATGGTTTAAAACTGTTCATCCATTAACATTCTTTGACCTGATGCCACTTCTTCTTTATCAATAATAACATCAGCATCAGAAACAACTAAGTAAGAACACCTGAGTGTTTTAGAACAACCAAACTGGAGACCTGGCATCAATAAAGTGATGACTCAGTTACAGTAACTTGTAGAACGTTATCCAAAATTGAATATTTCACAAAACAATCTGTACAAATAGTAGTTTACAACTCATTAATGTACAGTATCCTTGTTTTGATTTTCAAACCGAAACTGGGCACAAGCGTCTCACTCTTCCATTCAGCTTCTTATAAAACATCAAAAATAAAGTTGTTAAAACAAATAGGATCGCTTATATCCATGCTCTCTGGAAGAATCTTATCAGTATTTATGCAACTTGGCACATTCCACGACGTCTATTCTTTGAGTAGGCAGATTCAATGCTGTCCAGCATGGGTCTACTACATCGACCTATCATGGGACGAGTTGATCACCGAAGCCTAACCAGACACGGGGATTCCACTGGACTGACCTTACACATTCAGATACAATGAATTTGGCGGCAGTATACAATATTATGTGGAGTTTTACAACTTTTTCATGAAACAAACACTGGTCTAAATCTTGTACAAAAATCCGCCAAATTTTCCGCCGAAATATTGCGAAAATAGCCAACAAATCCGCCACCCGCCAAACGCAAATTTTCCCCGCCAACCAAATAAAAAAATAGCCAAATTTGACGGAAAAATAGCACATTTGGCAACACTGTGGCTGTGTAACTGCTGTGACAATTGCTACGGAGCGCCCTCGAGGGGATTCACATAGAGCCGCATCATCGCAATGATGAATGGTGATTGGATGCAACGAGCAGATTTCGGACCGCTGCGAAACGACTGCAGATTGTTGTTCAAAGACAGAGCGTAAATGCGCTTTCTTTGCAACAAAGAAACAATAATCTATTGTCTCACCAATCGATATCGATATTTTTTGTTAAATCTTTGCAAAGTATTCTTTTGAAAACATTATCTCAGGCGTACGTCATGTACATTGTGAGATTATTTTAGTTCTGAAAAGAGACGATTGCATGTGAGCGATAGTTCCAAAGCGAATCACAGCGTTTTTTTGCCAAAACTTGGAGGTTTCCGCACCTTTACAACAGCTAAAGTTTGCAACAAAATCATTTTTGATTTATTGATGTCGTTTTGTTCAATATGGTGAACAAAGAAGCATGAACCAGCAAAGCACATGCTTGCTTGTATATCAATTATGCCAGTCCTAATCGCCGCATGAACCCCAGTTACACCGGTCTCTGCATACCAGCTACCAATGTTGAATGTTACGTTTGTAAGCAGTGTTGGTGAGTAACAGTCCAAAAATTTTATGACAACCATTCATCCACATACATCTTCTTCAAAACTGAAATAAACAGGTTCTACTTGGGAAGTAACTAAAAACCTATTCGAAAACATGATTGTCGAAAGCTTGAGATAAGGACGACTTGGGCTTCATGCCACGTTAATATGTTTTCGGAAACTGCTTTTCTTTCACCTTGTAAAATAAGTGAGAGAAGGAGGGCATTGATCGATTTCAACAGTTTCAAGAAATTTTAAAGCACTGTGGCCAAACTTTGTTGTTGGTTGTCATACATTGTTGAAAACGAATGCGTATTTGCCTTGGAGTCTGCCTAACCATGGGACACGTGCAGTGATGGGCTTCGACCGGTTCGCAAGAACCTGTTCTTGGAATATCTTTAATCCCGGGAACCAGTTGCTGGCATGGTTTGCCTATGGAGACTGTGATAATGAGAGAACCTGTTGTTAGTGATTCCTGGAGTGAGAGAACCTGTTCTTAAAAAATTTGAATCCCACCACTGGATTAGTGCAGACTTACAATAACTAAACTCTAAACTAAATGCTTAGGTGACCTGGAAATCTTTGTGTATTATATTGACAGAATTGTCGTAGTTTTTGTTGCTTTATTGTTAAACGTCTTCACACCCACACACATAGGAATGCAATGGCGCTGACAGTGACAAGGAGCACAACGATGGATGAAAGAACACACGTGCATAGACAAGTGGTTGTAGCAAAGCAACATACGCGTAAGTGACGCTAGCGCAGCGATGCGGTGTGTGTCATGTAATTTCAATAAGCGGAGAAGAGGTGTGTTGTCGTTCGCTTGGGAAATAAATTCTCAGTGGATGTGATGACTCACGTATGGCAACGGAAACTCGTGTACATGTAGACATATCCATATTCATAAATTAATTCTATCAACACTTGCTTGTNCGGTGGTTTCTTTCTACGAAGTGGAAAGATGTGGATGAGGTACACGAAGCAAGGACAACTAAACCGACTTTATGATAGCTAAGCAGCTTGAAAAATGCCGTTTCAGTGTGGCCGTACCAGCAAACGCATTGGCGCTTGCGGAACAGATGCTTTGATGGGCGGTTTTTGTTTAGGTAGGTTGCCTGATAGGCAGGGGATTAGTGGGGCGGGAACGCGTGGGAACGGCGTTCCCACACCTTTTTCATGTTTTGCTTTAAAATGAATTTGAAGCTGATTTAAAATGGCTAGTTTTTGGGTGTGCTCCAACAACTTTTTTGTTGGCACCACATCCCTGCTGATAAGATTTCTGAACTTTCGCGACAATGTTCAGCAGTGACGTATAAGACAATTCATACCTGGACAAGATTAGTACAAACTGTGCTACCAAATGTTTTTATTAGACCATGGCAAATTCTATTTATTAGAAGTTTTTGCGTCTGAATTTATTTATTTATTTACGTGTTTGTCTGAGACCCAACAGGTCCAGGTCACGTTAGTTGGTACAACACAAAGATACAGATATGCTTACATGCAACGCTTCACAGGGAAGGAGTTAGTAGGTACTGCCAGTCTGCCAGTGGTGGATATCAGAATTTTTGAGCCCGATGCAAACTCTCAGAAAGGGGCCCTAAAACTACACATCAAAGTTGTTGGGGCCTCCTTTGACAAATTTGCACATAATTTTTCCTTTATTTTGAAGAACATATGACTTGCGTCAGAGCTTATGAAATGTGGCTCCAGAGTGGTACATGAGCTTTAACAAGAAAATGCAAAAAACGTGCGAAGTGCGACGCAGTGAAAGCAAAGGACCCAGTGAAGTTTGAAAACAGACGTTTTTAACTTTGACAGTTGCTAAGCTAACGCATTCCTAATACATTCACAAGCAACATCAGCCCCGCGCATTATCTAATCAAGATATATCTTCAGGACCGTAACAAGGGGGGCGCAGGGAGGCTTTGCCCCCCTGCAAAATTTTTCGCTCACCCTGGAAAATGTGTTGGGTACAGTTGAAACTATGGGTCATGGGTTGAAAATTTTGGGCCCCTCTGAGAAAACTCACCGCTACGTCTGGTGTCCGAAGCTGGTCACGGGCCTGCATATCCTTAACCGTTCCTTTTCCGCAAAACAAGAAAAAATTACTCAGTTGAGGATTTGGTGAAGAAACACGTTTTGCGACACTTCGCAGTTGGTTTCTGCGGAGTGGGAATATGGCCACTCAAAAACTGTAAACCGGTTTCATGATCGTTGCAGGATGAAAAGCTGCCCTCCTAAACAGTGCACCAGCAAATGCTGCCATGGCTGCCCAGCTGCTGCTGGTTTGGGCAATTTTAGGCAGGTTGTTGACCCGCTAAGCTTCTCAACTTCCAGGAAATTTTTCAGCAAAGAATTGGAAAGCAATTGCAAATCTTGCACCGATCAATGCAACTATTCGACCGAATGCTTTTGTTTTTTAAATAAACTCAAAGCATCCATTTGAATCTTTTCGTGTAGTGTTGGGAATAACTTTAATCTTATCATTTTCGTCTTCACCATCCTAATACCAGGAATCCCTAGAAACAATTCGATCAATATTCGAAGAGAACTGCTGGTAGTAACCGATGTTTTGTCGACAAATCATAAATTGCTGATGCTGGGTCGCCTTCTCTGGAACTTGTACAATGCCTCACAAAACCACGTGCACTGCGCGACTCGATGTGACCTTTGTTGACGCATCGAATCACGTGGTCAACAGCTGATCGCTGAGAGAGAGGGAAAGGTCAATTTGAAAAGCCGCGCGCGGATATCGGTCACGCGTGCTGGTTTTTCGTTAAATCTGGCGGCCAGATTGCAAGCGTTGTTTCCTGTTGCCGCCGACTGCTGCGAAGCGGTTTTTGTCTCGGCGGACAAGCGCTTTCTTGTCCTTTCTCTCTTTTCCTAACACTGCAGCTGGCAAACGTCATTTGAAATGTACTGTGTTTTCAAAAATTTCTTTTCTGTTCTTAGAAAAGGAACGCTGATACAAGCCCACGTTCTGACAAACCGAGAGCTTTGGAAAGAATAACTGTAAGCCATTTTCAAAAACGCAATATTGCGTTTGTGATGCAACTTGTGTTGTCGACTACGCACAGACTGAACAAGTTGACATAAAGCAATATAAGCTTAAATTCAGAATCAAACCACGTAAGGTGAACGTCTTCAGCAACATTCAGAATCACTGGAAAACAATATCACAAGCATTACGCATTTGTCTTAATTGTAATATGTCAAAATCCACGTGAAATCACAGCCAGTGTTGTAAATAAAGTTGTGGCACAAAATTGTCGCTCCGCTGATTTCTTTGCAACAGTGATGTAATTCCGTTACTTTTTCCATTTTCTACTGATGCAGCACCGAAGCATCGGCGCTTCTGCTGTCAGGTTTTCGTCGAGTACCAAACACAGTCACAATCAATCTCGATCGTTTTGTTTACAGCAGTGGTTGTTAACCCTAACCAGGAGGAACGCCTCCCCAGGGGGCGTCAATACATTTCTAGGGGACACGAACCCTTACGCGCTCTAACATGGAAAGTTTGATCAATCACTTTTACCAATAAATACATCTGTTTTAACAACTTATTTAATGTCAGGGGGACTTGAAACAAAGGACAATTACTTAAGTGGGGCGTGGAAGAGGAAAGGTTAAGAACCACTGGTTTATAGCAATGCACGTCTTGTCTCAACAAATCGTTCCCTTGTTTCGTTCGGCACTACAGCAGTGATCGCAACAAAGTATGTAGCCTGGTTTTAGTTGATGATAACGATAAAAATATGGGGATAACAAAAACAAAGCAGTACGTATCGCCATTTTCAGCAAGAGTTTCAAGTGAAATGGTTTAAAGTGAAAATAAAGCGACTGTGAACAGATGTTAAGTGAAAAGGTAAAATGCGGTGAGAAAATGCAATAGTTTTCGGCCATCTTACAGACGCTTTGTGACATATTGTAACATCAAAGTAAAACAAACCACAGCAGGTGAAAAGCATGGCTGTGTACAGGGAGGGTGCCGTAAGAACCAGGAACGGGGTACGATTGCAAACAGAGTTTTCAAACCATAAGACCTCCCACTGGTAACGACCCTTATCTTACCATTTCTTTATGGCAATGCAGAATTAATCTTGAAAATAACAGTCAAAGCAAATATCGCAACGTTCCTAAACACCACGCGTCACCTGATCTTTTCATTAAACTTGAATTTCCAATTTTCAAGCAGACTTAAATTTCGATAAACAAATCCAAAACCCAATAAAGTCCACGAGAAAATTTTATTTATTTTATTAAATCTTTCGNCAAAGTTTGGTATGCAACTACATGCCCTAAATATTAACGACATTAAATACTGTCCCGCGGTCCCCACCATCAAGGACTTTGTTCGCATGAATATTGGTTACTTCGTTGCATGATGGCTTTTTGCATTGTTTCGACTTAATACTAGCTGTGTCATATGGAACATGAATAATAAATATGTGATCTACTAAGGTTTACATCTATTGCACAGAAGAGTGTGAGTGTGAGATGAACCTAGCAAATTCGGTAATAAAATACTATCACTGGTGCAGTTNCCACAACTACGCTCCAGTGACGACNTTTAAAAAGCAAGACAACGTCGGTAAGGACTGAGGATAACACGACGCAATGTTTAACAAAAACGATCCCCAAAAGTCCTAAATCTCGTTCGAGTTGCAAAGCTCCACTTGTTACATAACCAGGGGTGTAGTATGACGGGAACGCGTGGGAGCGGCGTTCTTACACCTTTTTCATGTTTCGCTTTAAAATGAGTTCGAAGCTTTTTAAAAATTGCTTGTTTCTTGGGTGTGTTCCCACACTTCTTTTGTTAGCACCACATCCCTGCTTACAACCTCGTAGTCGGGTACGCGTATGCTCGAAAGGAAGTTTTAACCAGAGTTGGCATGCATTAAGGATGAATCATGGGGGCCTCATGGGTAGGTAACATAATCATGGTCTCCTTTCACAACGACAAAAATGTACGAAACTACGAAAAGAACCAGTTGTTTTTTCACAAACACCTGTGAAATTTGTGCTTGAATAGATTCATGTTGCTCTAAATCTTTTAAAACATCTTTCTGCAGATTGAATAAGTGTCCAAGGACCCTAACGTTTGTTCCCTCAATCAACTGTCGCAGACTAGGCCAAGATACCATTAAGATGATGAGTATCGTCACATTTAACATCATTAATAATAACATAATTAGAGATAAATTGAACAAAATGTTCGTTTCAGGAGTGTGTATCAGATTAGTAGCCCTTAGCGGTAATTGGTGTCCAATAGGCAACTCTCAGTTTCACAAAGGTTGGTGAACCCTGAAGTAGAGCAAATGGTAAAGATGCAACAAAAGATTTTAATGAAAATTTTATAGTCGTAGTTAATGAGATTCTTAGCAAATTATCTCCGTACAATGCAGGGCTTGACTTTTTTGCGAAAAGGAAATAATCTCTATGTTTTTTATCACGTTTACCGGACTTCACGTTTTTAACAGCATTTTGAAATCGTGAAAGCTGTGTCATGAACCCTGACAGAATGAAGCAAGCAACACTTCTGAAAATGCCTCNCTCCCTATTTGGCAAACGTTTTCCAGAATATTAAAATGACAAGAAAGATTTTTCGCAATGGGAATTTCCTAAATAAAGAGTTATGTAGTANTTAAAAATTAAGCAGTTGATAATCACGGATCCAAAAAAGAAAGGAAAAACTTTTGCTACAAGAAGCCTGAAAGTTCACTTTACTGTCAAACGTAATGGCTTCGTTGTTTCCGAAAACATGAAGTACAGTGTTATAATCTTTACTTGCAGCTAATTATTGAAGTAATAGCATGTGGTAACACTGAAGAACACTAAAAGGAAAATACCAACTTCCAGTTTTTATCAGTAAAAACGCTTTTTACAAATTTGCGTTGTTTTTCTTAAAAATGACCTAAACACCACAGTCCACACTCACGAATGTGTTGACGCGCTTCTCCGTTTCGATTGAAACTGTAGCGCGTTTCGCGGGCGTCCGCAATAGAAGCGTCTTTCACCTCTGCGTAGTCTGAATTTTCGTTTCCGAGAACTGGCCTTGCCACCGTTGTCCGCAATTTAATATGTTCCTTACAAAACGTGGTAAAAGTATGACCGAGTATTTTTCCGTTTAGGACTCTCTAATCAAAGTTTTATTTGCATAACACTTTCTCTGACATTTTCACGCTCTTTGTGATATATTCAGTTTTCCAATATATTCTTAGAAACTCTGACTCAATCAGAATCAAAACATCAACCATGACATGAAAATGTACTTTCCACTGGTGCAAACCAAATGTACGAATAACATGCATGCGTACAAGCTTAAATGCTTTGTGACCTGTTTCAAAATACTTTCGGGCGGAGACGCAAAGTTAGCAGTGGATTTTTAAATTTCATGCCGGAAAAGATGGAAACTTCTTTATCGCCTGCGTGTGCTCATAACGGCGATACCGATATGCTGACGGCTGACTGATGCCGTACATATCGCACAGCTTTGTTTTAGCAAGGTCTCCTAAATAAACTAGGAGGCGTTGGTTTTAGTCGGGAGTATAACTTATCAACACAACAGCCAGGAGGAATTTTCCCAAAAACCTGTTAAAGAGGCATAGAATTGTGAAACGAGGTGGGTGATATTTTGAGAAATGCGGTGATAACGGATTGTGGCATGTGGGGTTGGCGTTCAGATGACGCCAGAAATGTTGGCAGCCCACTATGATTTCCGCATCCACTTGTAACTCAAGCTAATGCGGTAGGGTAGCACACTAATCAATACTGACAGCAAATTTGCATTAATTAATTTCAAAGATATACCACATATACTTTTTCAGGAGAGTGAACGGCGGGTTTGGTTCATCCATTCCTGTTGTTACAACGCAAAAAACAAGTTGGTAACTGACGACTGGAAGCTGAGAGAAAATGTGAATGAGTTGTATAATTAGAAACAAGGAGGTTTTTAGCCCAATATGGTTTGCGACAGCAATTGTGTGGCAGAACGGTAACGAGGGAATGTTTGTATTGTGCAACGTCTTCACTCCCACGCGCAAGGCGCTAGACCAGTGGTTTTCAAACTTTCATGAGCCGTGGCCCATTCAAAAGGTTCCTAATATATCTTGACACTTGGGTTATGCAATATCACTTCAAAGCTACCTAGTGGAGGTCTCTGCTCGTGGCCCCCCAGAGAACCGCTCCGTGGCCTCCAAGGAAGAGCCGAGGACCCGTTTGAGAAACTCTGCGCTAGACTTTAAACATGCATCGCAGTTAGAAGGAACACATAAATCAATAAAAGAAGACGAGGATATATACCTGGCGGAAGTAGAGAATATACACTTGATGGTGCTAATACATTTACTTTGATGAAACACAAGCTTATAAGACACGACTGAATGCCGCCATCATGATGACTATAATGTAGTACTGTGCAAAGCGAGCCTGCCAGTAGTGTAACGGACGGGGGAGCAGGGGTGAGCCGTACCCCCTGGCAAACTAAATATAAAAACCAGGACCCCACTTAGCTCACATTTTGATATGTAGTATTCGTTTGGTTTTCAGTATTTCTTTACATTTTTGTTTTCAGATTTTTAGCTGGTATAGACATCCATATCCCATCCGGATTCGTTACCATTTCTTAAACTTTTTCTGAGTGTTGGTTAGTGGCCAGTGGACCTCCTTCAGCTACGTTTTGCTCTCTTGCCTCAACCCTCTAGTTAGGCCAAAGGAGCCTGGCCAAATGTTAGGGGCACCAAGTGGCCAAGACCTTAGTAGACTGCTCTTCGCACTGAATCCCAAAGAAAGGTGTTGCCACTGGGTTGGGTCTAGGTTCAACTTCAGAGTAGAGAAAATTCTAAAGCTGCTGATCGGTTCCCAATACTTAGACAGATTGCCGGCATGGCTGAAGAGCTCAGTGCGCCTTGAAAACAACAACATTTGATACACAGCTTGAGCCTTGTCAGCAGGCGCGTGGCCAGGTTGTAAGGTTTGGAGAGTGAAAATAAATTTTTTCAAGAGCAAGATTTTTGTTTACCGGTATATGACATAAACACAATGTTCTGTTCACAAAATTTTGGAGACGCAAAAAATTGGGGGAGCACTGCCCACGACATTTTTCCCCTTAGCCGAGGTCTTGCTTGTCAGCCGTCACCATTCCGGGCCAGAGTGGTGCTGGGAATAATTATAACTAAAACGTATTACGGTTTCCCAAAAATTGCAGATCTCCCCCGAACTGTTGCCCCATCCGGGGTTGTAGTTTAGCATCAGGACGACAATAGATTATAACCTATTAAATGTGAAACGTTTGTGCAAGTCATGTATCATTTTCGTGTGCGTGTGCAAATTTAGACTTCCAGATATGCTTTGTCTCATTGCCACTTTTCACGCTAGGGTGGTCCTACCCCCCACTTTCTCGACCCAGCTGCAGTGGGTCGGTCCCCGCGTGAAATGGTAGTTTGGAAATAATGTGAAATTTAGTTGTGAAAGCGGTTGTCTTTGCAACTTCACTTCTGTCAGTAACCGCACACAACAAGCAGTCATATTACTTTGCGTTTGTGGGCTGTAAACTACCTCGTGCATTGCCATTACTGAAGCTGCGTAGCTTTTCCTCGTACAGGCTATAGGCCTAGTCCTTTGATGCAACCTACCCGCGCTTCTGAAGTCCGTAAGATAGAAACGTTTGGCGCAGAGTGGTGTCCCTATTTTTAATGATGGATGACCGACCTAAGGCTACGAGTTCGCAAAAACACAAACAATAAAACGTTACCGCAGCGGTTGACATGCCCTGAGAAGGATGTGATACTTTGCAATGAACCTAAGGAGGGTATCTATTGAAGTGTCTTTGCGAAGTAAAGTGTTAGTCGCTGCCAGTGTGATCCAGTGAAAGTCAAAGACAGAGAATGCTTTCAATCCAGTGAAAGACAGATAATGTTTTGAATGTATTGGATTTAATGTGCAAACAAAAGATTAGGAAAATATTTTAGGGCAAACGCCATTTCATACGAAGAACTTTATGAATGCAATATAATTATTATGCGTTTTCGACAAAAAAAGGTTTGAAAAATATCAAGTTGTCAGTTTTCGTATTAAGAATGTCTTTGAAAAGCGCCCAGAAGGACATCTGAGGAAATATTTTGATTGAAAGCGGTGTTAATTGCAGAAAACGTAACTGTGTGTAAGTACAAATTTGCCGCTTGCCGAGCGACGGGAAATTTTTTGTGTTGAGTTTCGCAGGCGTCTGAAATTCGAAATGAGGTGCGGATTTATACTCGGTGAATGAACCGTACAACCAGAAAATTATCAGTGACCGCGATAAGGTAGAGCAAGCGCAGAGCGTTGCAGACAGGTTTGTTTGTGCATGTTAACAACGATCTTGCAGTGTGATCATATTGTGCATGCAAAGTAGGGTACTTTCGAAGTTGCTCTTCAGCCTTAGCTTGAGAGCACGAAGTTGATTCATTGCTTCAGGCAGTTGATGTTTGTCGTTCGATAAAGAAAACACGTCACAGGCTAGATTTGAAGTTCAAGTTGTGTTTTTGATAGATTGTAATCCCACGTAAAGCTTGACTGCTGTATATTTCGTAATGGCATAAGTGTGGCATGAACAGTTTTTNTTTGCGTTGTCACAACTTGTCTATTACTAACCAATATCTCTGCGATTTCAGTCTCAAAAGTGCAAGTAATAAGTATCATTTGATCGTAATAGTATGTCATAAGTGCTGTATATAAGCTATGCTCCCCAGAGACAAGAATTTTAACACAATTTTATATTTTACAGCAATTGTGTGGTGTTTAATCGCTTAACTCGATCAAAAACTCAGTAAACTGAAAAATGAGTGCAGCAGCACAGCAAACCCAAGCTTCGAAAGTCAAGACCCCGAAGAAGTCCAGTGCGCCGAGGAAGCCAGCTGATCACCCCAGCTATAACAACATGATCAAGGCTGCCATTGGGGCCCTCAAGGACCAGAAAGGTGCTTCCAAGCAAGCCATCGTCAAGTACGTTGCTGCCAACTACAAGGTCGGTGCTGACTGCAACAGGCATGTCAAACA
>JGI24159J19872_10008646_pt1 | contig 13332 bp, 8 predicted proteins | sample Ectturendosymbi4_FD_19872 | JGI IMG/M metagenome (IMG submission 19872) | reverse complement strand
TTTTCAGACCACTTCATCTGGCCCTGGGCTCAAACCGCTAGATGGTAGTATTTTGCTCAAATTTTATTGGAAAATAGGCTTAATCCGAGTCTTCTGAGCAGGGGCGTAATGAGGTTAGACGGCGCCCGGGGCAAAAAGCAAGTTTGGCGCCCCCATGTTCGAACCTGAGACCCTTCGGAGGGAAATTTACTGTACTGAAGAACGTACTTGTGAAACTGTTGGGACTTTTCGGCGCCACCAGTAGACATTTGGCGCCCTGCGCAGTGATTCGGCGCCCCCATGATGATCCGCGTCCGGCGCCCGGGGAATTGTGCCCACCTTGTCCGCCCCATCGTTACGCACCTGCTTCTGAGACTTTGGATGACTTGCTGGAGTTTCGGGTTCACAAATTATGACCTAAAATCCACTAATTAGATAATTGAATAATTTGTTGTTTTTAGATCATAGCTTTTGAATCAGAAACGCTAGAAAGTCGATCAAAAACTCAAAAGGCTCCGATTCCAGCCTAGTTTCCAATGAAAACTTGAGCGAAATACTTCCGTCTAGCGGTTGTGCCATTGGCCAGGTAACATGAACCACAATGGCCAAAAGCCCATCCCACTTATGACGTTACTCACAAAAAACTGAAACTTACAACAAAACTTTTCTTTAATTGCAGACTCGAAGACTTGGCTTGTCTTTTGATGCAGTTGCTGAGACACGTGAAAACTGCTTGATTTGGGCTGATTTTTAGGTACGGCAGTGCTTCTTAACTTTTTCGCTTTCGTTCACCCCTGCAATTGATTGTTGCATTCCCATTCACCCTACTACAAATTCATGTCCTACATGACATTAGTAACCTAACTAGTATATACAAAGTTATTTCTCAGTTTGATTTTTGTACAATATTTACCTAAGCTAATCAGCTGGACCAAATATGAAAAACCCTTTCTCTGGCATATTACGTGGCAATCATGACCACCGGTTGTTGCAAGGCTTTTAATGCAATTTCTCTATAATCTGAGGATTGAAAAAAAACAACCCAAAAATCCCCTTAATAGAGATATGTTTCAGTCCCGTCACCACCGGGAGGCTTTGGTGGACTAAGCTCCTCGAAGCAATGCTCCAAGGCCCCCAAACAATGATCCAACCCCCCCCCAAATGGAAATATGAAGTACTATAAATCAGTAGAGGTTTGTCAATTTTTACAATGTCAAGACCCCTTGCACAAAATTAAAGCCTCCCTGTTAAAGACTTTCTGGCGACGGTTCTGATATGTTTTGAAAGACAATCTGATAAAACTCTTGCTTAAGGGAATTTATTCTCGACGCTAGTCTTCCTTTAAAAATCTGATTCTCGAAGCTGTTGAAGCTGGCGTGTCCTGATCGATTTCATCTATAGATTTACATCTACTTTCATCAAAACAAAGTGTTTTTGCACATATTTCTAAGACCTTATATAAGTATTAACTGAGATATAAATGCGTATTAAAGTTTGGAATCAATACTAAAGTGGTAACAAACAAATATCCCAAATAGTCTACTTCTTTACTTCGACCAATAACTACTCTGGTCAGTGTTCACGTGTCTGGTCCTCACTTGAGATTGAGAATAAAACTTTTGAAAGTACTGGGATTCAGCCAGATAATATTCGCACAGGACGCTCATACAAAGCACAGCAGAGATTCCGTCACTCGAGTGCATAGGTGTAGGAGCAGGCAAATTTTTGGGGGTGCGAAGGAATTTTTCCTGGATTCTCCCAAACTTGCCCGAAAAATACTTCAAAAAAGTGACCTCTAAAAAAAGTTGTTTATGTCAATTCAGGCGCTATGTGATCTCCAAAAACTTTTCGTGTCAATTCGGGCGCTATTATTTTCCAAACAAAGCATGTTGAGCGCCTTTTTTGCTCTGATTTTCGNGGAGTTTTATAAGGTCCTCAAAGATTTTTCCCGGATTTTAGGGAATTTTTCCTGGATTTTAAGGGATTTTTCCCGGATTTTCACCAAATCAAACCTTTTGGGGGTNCGGTTGCNCCCCCTGCACCCCCGCCTCCTAAACCAGTGNTCGAGTGAATAAAACGTGGAATCTCTCCTTAAAATCAATCCCTGTTATCACATGGAGGCAGTTAATAGCATCATAGTACGTTTCTTCTGAAGTGATAAGTTGCTGACTGCGTAAAGTTAAAACGATTGAAGTTTGCTATTTTGTCCATGATTGCTGATATCAGTTGGGTAAAGGGGGAGGAATCAGAGGATCAAAAAACTTAGCAACAGAAAATTCATTCACCCTTGTGTGAACCATTCACCCAGTTAAGAAACACTGAGGTACGGTATATTCGTACGCTGACAGCAAACGTGATAGACAAAGTGCTTCGCCTTTTGAAAAACGTTAGAAAATCTAACAGAATGATTCATTGTTTTATAGCTATTAAGCCTCAAAATATTCATAATAAAAATGTTTGCATATCACTGATGCAGATCTTCACAAAATCTGTTTGAAATTACTTTTTTCAGTTACATAAAAAGCGGTGGGCCGATGGCGATCGCCTGAAGATTCTGTACCTGTAGCGGTAGTACATCGATAAGTCGTGAGGTAGCAGGACCTCAAGCGAAAACCGGGTGTCATAAACTTGACTCTCGTCGCCGAAAGTAACATTATTGATCATGGGCTCCAACAATCGACCGAACTCCAAATTGTCTTCTGCAGCGTCCGCCTGAAACGATCAGGGTATTGATATTTCGAATAAAGCTTCTCAGTTAATTTTCCAGAACATTTTCAATGCAAATAAACGTATTTTTTAACTGATTTTATATCACATGATGGCGGTTACTTGTAAACTATGACAATACTATCTTAAATATTGGGTCACAAAAATAGCGGACAAGACTAACTGCAATTTGACAAGAATAACTGCAATTTGAAGGGTGAAACTGGGCATTACTCGAGAAAACTGCTGTGCTTAGGTGTTTCAGCAATTATTCTAGCACAAGCAGCATTTTCCGCATGGCTGATTGTAGCTGTCCTTTGAAATAAGCTTGCGTCAATTTATTCTTGCTTCTATGATTAATTTGTAGTGTATTTTCTTCCCACACTGGGTATTTAGAATCCTACTTCTGTAGTAGAAAGCGTCTTCCAACTAATCTTTGTTATGTTTCCAAGCTAAATTTCAGATTAGAGCACGATAACAATTCGAAGGTTTTCGGCAAGCTATTGCGCAATCGATAGAACAGGCCTATCCTGTGGCCAACAATTTCTAGCAATTTTACAGGGTGCGTAGGCGAATGAAAATACATAAGAAGGCCATTGCCATATGAAACCATCATAAAAAGAAAATTGATATCTCCGATGTTTTTTGTCAAATTTGAGAAATATGTAGCCAAAAAAATAGAAATATGAAATATTTTTAATGCTTCTGATTTCGAATCGTCGAGTGGTCCAAAGCAATTGTTTGAGGAATTTTAATTTTGCTTACAAGCAATGTTTGCGGTCGCATTGCTTGGTTGCAAGTATAGACGTATCCCGGGTGGGGGGCCAAAGGAAGCATGCCCTCTAAATGTCTAACACAGGGGTTCCCAACCAGGGGTACATTTGCCTATCCGAAGGGGTACATTTAAGTTTAGCAGTAGAAGGTAAAAATATATTTGCATGTTGTTTATTGTCAAATCTTTATACATATATCACTTAATATTGATTTCAAAAGTAATTATATGTATACTGTTAAATGTATCTGTGAAAAATCATGAGAAAATATTTTGTCATAAAGAGTTTTGGGGGTACATGTTCATCTGTCAAAATTCTGAAGTGGTACATCCTTATCTTTTGAAATGCTGTAGGGGTACATGCTCATATGTCGGAATGCTGAAGGGTACATGGTAAGAAAAACGTCGGTAACCACTGGTCTAACACATCTTGTCGATTTGTGCTTAGAGAGGCGGTGTCCCACACCAATTACTATTGCTTGCTTAAAATCAAAAATATTTGGCCAATCCCCAAAATTTTAGGTTTGGCCACGTCACAGGTTGCAAGCAATTTAAAATTAGGTAAATGTTCTGCCTGAACGAAGGCATCACTGACATGAAACTGCTCCCGACATGTAAACTTAAACATTAATCGTGATCTTGTTGCATAGCAACTGAGAAAAAGTCGGTGGCGACATTCATTCAACTAAACCCTTGTCAAATGTTCCATGTGTAAAAAGCCAGGTTAAAATATCCCGTTTTTTTAGCATTGTTTATGATAAAATGGCTCACAATAAACGTGGATGGGGTTAGGTGTCTGGAAACATGATGGAACACAAACAATTCAGTTTATGTNGACATGCAGTTAAATGTCACAAACATTTTTCGTACGCACGTAATGATNGCCGTTAAACCTGCTTACNTCCTCGTGATAATTATGCAGCTTATGCATTTGCTTAGCACACGCTTACGACGTATCTNTGACTTCCCAATATTTACCTCTCAACATTGATACTTCAAGCGATTTTGAGTTTCATCATAAATTTGGAGTTGGCTTGTAGTTAACGATTCGTAATTTGAGGGATCGTTGCCACGTAAACAAAGCTGGTTTTCACCAAAATGATTCATGACCTACGTAGTTTTATGGAAAGAAAAATGACGCAAAATTATAGCAAGGTGCTTATGATCTCTTGGTATGTTCGCAATTCAACAAAACTCTCCACAAGCAATGGCTCTTTGTATATAAATTCTCCGATACTACTACTATCGTTAGTTCTGAAGATTTGCCGGGGGAGATTTGACGATTCACCTCAGCAAGAATCATTTCGTTGCTCACAAGTTGAAACGTCATACGTGTTGAAAATGAGGTAGTCGCCAGTCACGATGTGCGGAGTCGAAGCCCATTTTAAAAAATATTTACTCCTGGTTTGTTTTGTCTTTTTTTTGTTCGAATGCAGTCATTCTTACCGAGGGTGTGAAGACCCTCGTGCAAAACACGTTTCGAAACAATAAAAGTTGGACAACACTTGATCCAGTGTTTGTGAACACTGAAGCATTTATTTTTGCACTTCTTAATATTCTGCTTTAGCACAATACCTTAGCGGTGCTTCCAAACACTTTGGCAAGTGTTCTTCAAAATTTGAACAAGTGGCGTATCAAGTTTTTGTTTCGTTTTCATCAGGGAAGTATTAATAAACTTGTACACTATAAAAGTATTGGCATATTTTGCTTATCTTCAGTTGATTTTCTTACTCCATTGACCGGAATGCAATTGTGAAAGCGTGGCCCTTCCGTGTGAAGATATCCTTCCCCTTACAACCAATTCCCGACCACCAGCGGGTTTGATGGCAAACTGGCAGTCTTCTTTTTCTCGTTCAGACCTTTTCTTCTGTGACTGACTGCAACTGGTGAAGCAAGATGCTACATTGGCTTTGCCTATTGTGTGGGATCTGCACACTCTACTCCGCACTGTGCATGACGACTTCTCACCCTCTTCAACTTTGCATGTATCACGTTTCATTTTGTGCAACTATGTCGCCGCTCAGGTAGGATGCTTCCACATCAGCATTGCATGATGCAAGCGGGCGTTACATTTCACTACGTTTTCGGTAATGACGGCTGAACTTGTGGTACTTAATCGCATGAAATAATCTATTACTTATAAGCTATTTAACGCATTCTTGATACATGATTCCTCATGGAATGTATTCATGCAAGTTCTTTGCCACTAGTCAACAATTCATGCTTAGTTTCATAAACAAGGTAGTACTTGCAATTGCTTGCGGCTAGGTAATTGCTTGTACGTTAATGCTTTGTCAGGCAAGACACGCGTTTCTGAAGATTGGAATGAATTGAATGCTGATCGGATGGAATGGGCATTGGCAAGAAGATACGTGAAAGATCCGAACTATATTAAGCCTGTGTTTCTGTAACCGCGCCTTTGGAAAAAATCATAACTATAGTTAACTGTTGCCATCAGGGCCGGCCCTAGCAGATGCGGGGCCCAATGGAAGACCTAGGCGCGGGGCTCCTTTGAGCAGTGATTTTATGACGTCATCGTGTTCAGTCAACCGTATTACGATCATGGTAGAGCACAGATACACAGTGCAGCACTAACACGAGAATCGAGCACGTTTGCTAACGTTCGAGAGGAAATTTGCTAGTTCTGACGAGAGCGTTGTTTGTTAACGATGAAATTTATATGGCGTTTTTACTGAATTCTCAAGCGCAAGGTGTATCTGGCAAAATGAACCCAACACCATGGCGCGGAGCCTAATGCAGCTGCATCAGTTGCAACGGCTTAAGGCCGGCCCTGGTTGCCATGAACACTTCAGTTGCTCGAGCAGCAACTAAGCAGTAGGTGTCTTACAAGGAATGCTTTTTTAAAATTTTCAAATGCAATTGCATAGATCAGTTTAAATAACCATCATTTAACCAAATTTTAAAATGGTTGTGTGCTTTGAATTCCTTATGAACCCTTTCTGTCCCGGACCGGTCACTAACTGGCTGATACATTTTTGGTCATAACTCGCCAGATGATTGAGCTAAAGAGGTGTTCAAACTCTCTATGGATTCGGCAAGTCTTCTTGCTTAGGTTAAAAACATTTTATCGTTTTGGATTTGGGCTTCTTTGTGTGTGATGTTACAATTGGTGCATATTTTCGCTTTTTTGGCCTAGCATACCTGGCTCTGGCTGCCAATCCAATGGGTCATTTTTGGCTCCTGTTTTTTTTGAGAAACTAGGCCAAAGTCCACGTTTATAAAGCCCTTGAATGGTTTTCTAGGATATCCGGAGCCAAATTCATGACTCAAAAACCTAATTTTTGACAAAAATGAAAAAATTACAAAGGATGTATGATTTGCGCTCTCAGGGCAAATTTTGGCCAGCCATACCTAAGGAGCAGATTGAGTTAGAGAGCTGTTGAAACATTCGAAAGACTCGTGACGTCTTGTAGTTCAGAAAAAAAAAAAGTTTTGGATTTGGCGCTATTGGTCAGTGACGTCATGATTGGGGTAAGTTTTGCTTTTTTTGATGACGTCATCGTCGATCCAATAAGCTCATTTTGTGGTTCAAAGTTGCATTGGATTCTAGTCTAAAATACGAGTCTTTGGAGCCTTTGATCGACATTCAAGCGTTTCTGGTTCCAAAGTTATGCCAAAAAATTCCAAATATTTCCAGATTTCTGACAGAAAGTTGCGTGGATTTCCTTAACCAATGTCCAGAAATTTGGCTGTAATTTTGGAACCAAAAACGCTAGAAAGTCCATCACACCCTCTAAAGACTCGTGTCATAGCCTAGAATCCAATAAAATTTTGAGCCACAAAATCGGCTCGTTTTTTTCGGTTCCCAGGGGATGATGACGTCATCTAAATGTAAACAAATATGCATAAACATCTTCTAATTATGTAAACATCAACAAAAAGCTGGACATCGAAAAGTAGATATTTTTTTAATTCTGAACTACAAGACTTTCTGAGTCTTTAGACTGTTTGTACAGCTCTCTACCTCAATCTACTGGCGAGGTATGGCCATGGCCAGGCATGGGTATAATATACACGAGATCAGCGTTTTTGGGAGCAGGATTTTCCCTAATTTTTGTTTTTAAGTCATAATTTTGGCTCCAGATATGCTAGCAGGACAATCAAGGGCTTAAAACACTCTGATGAAAGCCTTTAGAATAAAAAAATATTGAATCAAAAACTGGCCATTTTGGTCGGGGCCTTGGGCTAAGTAATATTAGCCACAAAATCGCGAAAACATGCCATTATTGTGAGCTCACCCACAGAAAACCCCGAACACAAAACGTTAAAAAAAATTGTAAAGTAAACTAGAAGAGTTGCCGAATCCGTAGAGGGTTAGAACATCTCTCTAGCTCATTCGGCTGGCGAGATGTGGAGTTGCAAAAAGTTGCAAAGTCGGGTAAAAAAGCGGCCCGTGCGGGGCAGAAAGGGCTTAATTAGAGCAATGTATTTTCTTGCTAACAGTTTTCGTTCACGATGAAACCGTCTGGTAATATTTTAAGAGGTTATACGTGTTATTGTTGTTGCAAAAACTTAATAAAACCTCTATGGAAACGTTTAGCTATAACACTATTATTCTAAAATGAATAATATTGACTGTTATTAAATTATTAAAGGTTTGCGTTATTCAACACTACGCAAAAATAGCCCTGTTTTGATAATCAGCAAACGCATATATTGAATTTGTTTCAACTTAAGATAAAAACACAGTGATATGTAAAAATGTATTGTATTAATTTATATCAACTCCAAACTTTTCTTGAACATGAAGGCAGGTTGGATACGAACCGTTATGAAAAAGCCAAGCACAGCTAAGCCTGCATCTTTGTTAACAGCATCGCTGATGCTTTCGTACTGCGTGTCGTAGTGAACGATGTGCAATTCAGCAAAGTATTGAACTCCATTCAGGGTGTGTTCTGAACCTCCATTGCTCCCGTTTTTGGCCCAGTGCAAATGAAATTGAACGGCCTGCAACAAAACAAAATCGAGTGTTGCTGCAGTTGGAACTTGATGCATACACTTTTATTGCGTGTTTTTAAAAACTTAAACAATGTATGAATGCTATCCTGGCACAGACCAATCGATAATATCTTCAGACATAGCTTAGCTCCCACAATTGTCATTAGGGATCTTTCTGCCGCAAAAACTGCCACTATCCCCCTGAATTTGATGCATTACCTTTTAAATTTCGAAGTTGTACTGAAATCGAATTATGAAAGCGTGATTGTTTCGCATAACTTTATGACGTTCTTTCATCCACTCAGCGAACACACTCCCAAATATTTTCAAAACAGAAATACAATTGCACTGGTACGTAGATCAGAAATGAAATGTAACTGGTAAACTTCCAAGATAGAGGTATACTTCGAGATTTGAGATAGACTGTCGTAGGTAATAAAACTCACGCTACATTATTTTAGTGGTTTTTGAATTTATTGCAATAATTATGATAACAGGTATGAAAACTTATGCTAATGTTTTAGAAGCTTGAAAAATATAGCTAAAAACCTGTTGTAAAAGTTTTAATTGAACTGCCTCAATTACAAACAACACAGGCAACTTACAACCAAACGTCTTTGTACAATGCTCACGCCCAGCACAATTTTCAAAATTTTGTCCAAACCGGGACACACATCACTAACCACATGTTCTGCGCCCGAAGTCCACAAAGACAAGGCTAACCATACCCAAGCAAAAATGTCATCAACATTATTTTGTGAAAGTTTTTTTCAAGGTCGTCGTTTGATGTTAAACAACAAGGGCAATTTCAACCTTGTGTTTGTAAAAGTTAACTGCTGATGCAGCGGATGTTGCTTTCTTCCCACAGCATTGCGGCGCAAATTACTTCATCGAATGCGTCTCGCGCACGATGGGGCTAAAACGTCATTCAAAATATGCGAGCTTCAACTGGAAAGGTGGTGAGAGCCAGTTTATTTGTTGAACCAGCTCGTGCCTAATGGTAAGTACGTCCGTTTAGGTGCTGGTAGGTCTGGAGTTCGACTCGCGGTACTGCCATTAAAACAGCAAGACCATAAAAAATCGTCGATGATTGTGAGACGCCTAAAGTTTTCTGTTCGCATGTTCTGTTTTCAAACCTGTGTGAATTTGTCCGAGTCAGCAAGAATAAAGTTGGCCATTGACGTGAAATTCAGTCCACTTTGTGGAAAATGATTATTACCACCAGATTCCTCGAGCGATCACCATTGTCGCCTGAAAACACTTCCCAGACCTCGACCGCTGCAAATGGTTCCCGGACCGGGAATTGAACCCAAGCTGCCTGGGTGAGAGCCCGGAATCTCGTCGGTGAGTGACATGCATTTGGTTTAAACAAAAATCCTGTTTGATGTAAATGCTGTAGTAGATAACAAAGAAGCAACAATTGACAAATGGCTATGCCTTAATTGTCAAAATTAATATTTTGTCTGCTATAAAATCCCTAATATTTTTCTTCTCAACCGTATTACCAGCAGATCTGGACAACATAGTNTTTTGATTAAANTTTAAAGAAAAATCTATTGCTAGAGTATCAGCAGATAACCTTAAGAAGGTGAGTAAAGACGGGCNTCCTNTACCCTGAGCTTTTGAATATAGTTTTGACGCAAAAAGCAGCNCTTGTTGATATCCATTAGTGAATGAAAGGTATTGTAACTCCTTCTCTTCGCAGTAGAGACCTTAGTGTCTCGTGTGGTCTTGTGTAGGGTCGGTGTTTTCATTTCTATGGGTCCTGTAGTGTTTGCTTTAGAGTAGGTGTTCCCAACCTAGTTTACTCCAGCGCCTCTAAAAGTTTTTTCTTATGACTTCGCACCCCCTACAACTTAGAATCAAGGCATAGCTTTCAAACGTTTAGAAAGAATTTAAAATTTGTAAAGAGTAAAGAAAACCAAGCGCATGGACAAGAAAAAATAATGCAGATGAATATTTGAATATACTCTACAAAAATATTCACTTGCTTGAAATATGTACAAAATATTGAAATCAAAAGGTTGACGTCCAAACATTTACCAATGTATTTCAGTTCAATGACTCCTTTGTTCCTGCTTCTGACTTCTGAGTGCTTCAAAACGTGGAACTATATTGCTGATAGCAGCACGTATGTCTGCCTGGGATTTCAAGCGATTTCTAGATTTCATCCTAATTGACAAAAAAGTGCTAAATCCTGACTCGCATGGGTATGTAGTCGCATACATGAGCGTCGAAAGAATTTTTTCAGTGAGGGGCCAATAGGGGATTTCCAGGGGTAGCCAAAGAGATCTTTGCAGGGGACAAAAGTGGGAAATTTTTATTTTTAACCACTCGAAACTAAGAAAACAACATTTTACGCTAAACATTTGATGGAAAATGTCAAATTTCAAAATCCAGGGGGCTAAGTACCTGCCCCATACTACGACGCCCATGATTGCAGACGGTATGAGCACAGTAACTGCAATTTCACAAACTCTCGTGCACATAACCGTTGCCGAGCACCAATACCCTTCCAAAGTTTTAATCCAAAATTCCATTTCAAGAGCGCTATTTGAACGCAATTCTATAAAATGGTTTCAGCTTTCCATCATCTGAAATTTTTTCCAAATCGAAGGGGAATGGATGCATAATTTCATTTTCAGAAGTTTTCATCTTCCCTACGTCAAAATTTCTACCGAATGACTCAAAGGCAGTTCCAAATAAGCCACAATTTCTCCACAAACCAGAACTCAAACTCGAAGATTCATTGTCACCTACTATTTTTTCAAGTGACGGAAAATCCGAATAATTCTCTCTGTTTAGTCGCCGACACCACAGAGGCAATTAATCTTTGAACGCGTTTAGTTTTTCACAGCGATTAAACATGTTAAAACTGTTGCTTTGAAGTGATAAACTTAGATGATATGCGTGAGTATGTAACTGAAATATGCTGACACTTGGTTGAATTCTTGCGATTCCAACTTTTCAAGCAGATCACAGTAACGTTCCTCCAGAAAAACTTTTATGTGTTCTCGAAGTTCGAAGAAGCGAGTTAAAACTCTTCCACGTGCGAGAGACAGCGGACTTCTGAATGGAAAAGTAAAACTGAATGTTCACTGCCAAGATCTTAAAGAGGCGGTGATTTAGAGCATGATTCCTAACCCAGCGGATGAGTCCTTACAGAAATATCAAACTGAGTTTCTTCAATTTTNAAGGCAAAGATTTTTCANCATGGTCTACAACATCGGTCCCGCCATGTCGGTTGTCGAAGTGTTCTTGCAGCTGAAATGGCTTCAGATTTGCGTTGGAAGAACAGTTTCACAGAGCATGCACTGACGTTTTTGCAAATCCTTCACGTCTCTCCAAATTGAAACACATTCACGACAATTCGCTCCAATAGAAAGCAGTGCACACAATCTCTTTCATCTGCTTTCGATCGATTTCAGAACGATTTACTACGAATGATGAAATACGGAAATCCACTCGTATACATACTGTACTACGTTCAGACTATCCTAGAATTGTCTGGAAAAGTAATTATTATGTCAACAAAAAAGCGAAGCTAATATCTGGTTCATTCGAGCAAGAACTACTACAAGCTCGTAAAAAAGAGTAATAGCTTTCAGTTGTTTCTTAGGCAAATAATTAATATCGTTACAGAGTCGTTATAGTATCGTTAATATCATTAGAAATAAACTCCTGTTTTTGTATATAATGTATATAATCCATTGCAGAAGAAGTATATAACCCATTTATATAACCCATTGCAAAAACGCCGGAGGGGAGCAATAAATAAATCAATTTCCTGTCGTTAAGAAGGAAGCTTATCGCAACCCCCTGGAATGATGGCTCTCCAGAGGGTGCGAGCACCTCAGGTTGGATACCACTGCTTTACAATTTTCGTGTTGAGGTGAGTTGTAGTTCTATCGTAGGTCGTGGTAACACGAGCACTACTATAATCGGGTACCGGAGTGTCAGCACAAGTTAGGCGGAAACGAAAGACAAAACAATGGAACAAGCTGCATAGCTGCACTGAAATGTAGCAGTAGGCACTTGGAGATACGCTGACGCAAATCATGTAAATACCAGTTTCTGGATGAAATACCGAGAAGTTTGAAGACATAATATTGGTATGCATAATTAACATAATTAGCTAAACTTTGATGCTGCGTTTGATGTTTCTTGTTTACTTTGGCATGCTTCATGCCTACAGTGTACAAGCAGAAACGCAACAACAGATCAATAGATTGTCGTCTATTAGAATAAAGGAAACTAACTGATTCGCAAACAGATTTTTGCGACACAAAAGTTCGCACGTCTCACCTCGTAGGTGGCTGGCAGTAGGCTTCTGTTGTTGATGGTGTAAGCTCCTTGTAAGTTGACTTGCACTGTATAAAATATATTTTTTCTCAGAAAGTAGGTAAAATTGATATACCTGAAAGTGAAATGTGATAAATTTCCGCCTGAAATACTCAAATCAGGGAATTCTTTGCACTAAAACATTGGCAAATTGGGATAATCATCCCCATACACAAAAAAGGAGACATGAGTCAATGCACCAACTACCGGGGCATTTGTCTCCTTAGCCTCTCAGGAAAAGTATATGCAAAGTGCTGGAAAAAAGATGCTGCGAACTAACTGAACCAAAATCTGGATTATAACCAGTGCGGTTTTCGTCCCAGACGTAGGACTACAGCCCAAATTTTTACTCTCCAGCGAATTTTCGAGAAGTCTCGAGAATGCAAAGGATGTCTACATGTGCAGTGGCGATTCTAGAATGAAAAAATTGGGGGGGCACTGCGGGGCCAAGGAAAAAGAAGGGCGGGGGCAACATAAATATATATCTTGCATGGTGATTTTTCATTGTTTTGAAGATTAAGTTGCTATGATTAACCCTATCAAACCCAACATAGGCTTGTGAATATCATTAAAAA
>JGI24159J19872_10008644_pt1 | contig 13333 bp, 5 predicted proteins | sample Ectturendosymbi4_FD_19872 | JGI IMG/M metagenome (IMG submission 19872) | reverse complement strand
GCATTACCGGTCAAGGTGTGCCGCAAAATTTTGGAAAGTTGATAAGTGTGCCGTGAGTGAAGAAAGGTTGCGGAGCACTGGTATAGGCCAGTGGTCATCAAGCCCCCACGGCCGCGAATCAATTGGTACCGGTGTCAAGCGAAATTTATGATCTCTGCGAAATTGCTGAGTTAGTTGTGGATTTCGTGTGAGATATCAAGCGAAATTTCTGACCTCTGCGAAATTTCTGATCTATTCTTGTATGTCAGTTATTTTGCTTTTCAGACTAAAGGAATAAACTTTGGCGATGAAGTTTTTGATGTCTGTGGCGTACTAAAAACTTTTGGTTAGACGTCAAGTTGTCTACAATAAGCAACAGTTTGGGATTAGTAACTAACCACTGTAAAGTATTTGACTTAGTCTTAGACCTCAATTAGCTTGCTTTTTCTAACCTTATAAACCCTAACTCTAAACTCTAAGCTCTAGGCTAATCATCAGTTCACAGTATGTTTGATGTCTCAGTAATCAGTCACCGCTTGCGAAATGCATAACATGGAATAACACTCTGCGCACGCACAAATGGCGTGAAGTCAACGACGTCGCAAGTCAGAAATTTCGCTTGACACCGGGACGCGAAATTACCAGGGGTGTAGTGGTGTGGGAACGCGTGAGAACGGCGTTTCCACACCTTGTTGCACTAATTCGCACTGCTAGTCAAAGCCTACCGTGAAACAGGAAGATCTAGTGTGGAAATTCTTGTAGGGGAATGCTCATTTTATTCGAACTATTTGGTGCAGTTTCCTTTCTATTTGGTGTGGGAACGGAGTTCCCAAACCCCTTTTTTTAGCACTTCACCACTGGAAATTACAAAACGTACACTGGTGGTGGCACCACTCGCTTTCTGGTCATGTCATTGGCCGATCCTTCGCATGGAAGGACTGTTGCGTGCATGGAGTGAGAGCGGTGGAGCATGAAGTGAGAGTGTGGGAAATGGAGTGGAGCTTTATAGGATCAGGCATGTTTTATTATCGGGCCTTGGTAAAATTGTCAAGCATTGACCGGTCCATGTTCACAAAAAGTTTGGGGACCACTGGTATAGGTGCCAGAGGTCGTTGTAGGCAGGGTCGTACCGAGGGGGGCAACGGTGCCTCAATACCCCGAGCCCTGAATCAGCGTGGGACGAAAAAATGTCACAACGATGTCGTAAGTGCTTTTTCCAATACGTGGAGTGCAATTGCTCCTGACGCCAAACTTGCTTCTTGCCCCGGGCGTCATCTAACCTCAGACCGCCCCTGGCTATTGGCGACTGCTCGGTGCTGCAGCTATAGGACGTCCCAAAGTGAAAAACTGAACGCAAGAAAAACTCAACTTCCTTGAATCATTTTTGGAAATCAAATGTTTATTAANAAAGGATATTTTAATTTAAGCAAACGTTCCACAAGACACCACGTACCACAGTATTTCGCAGAGGAGCGAAAACGCCTGGGGTTGCGGTTACAAGAAAAAATAATACATGCTGACTTGCTAGCAACCTGAGTTATCGTGGCTCGATTAGAACGACCGAATTTTGTCAGTTTTAACCTTTTTCAAGCAAAGAAAAGAAGATCATCTTCTTCCTTCTGCCGGCGATTGATTGACGGATAAACAAAAAATGACTTGGACGAATGAAAGTTTTCCCGAAAGCAACATTTTATCATTTGCTTAATAACAGCCATTGGGAGCATTTATTATCATTAACCCGCTTGGCTGTCTTTCGGCTGAAAAATGATTTACTAGTCTTTTCACTGGAAAGGTGCCAGACTTTGCTGATGTAGAAAGCAAAAGACTTTGGCTGGGCAGAATGAGAAACAGGGCGCAGGAGAAGCGGTAAGGCAAGGGGGGGCAGCAAAAAAGTTGAGGGCAATGGAAACGTATAAAAAAACAAAAAATATCGTTACCAGTTGTGCTTCTTTCTGTTCAGTAACAATCTTGACCTCAAAAATAATAACAGAAATGATAGAAAACCATTCTGAACTTTCTGGGTGGGCGAATAACTGCAACAGATTTGTTTCAAGAAGACCCTGATCTACCATGAAATTTCCTACGATACTGTTACGAAAAGACACCTCCGCTCCCGTTTCGCCACTTTCGTAAGGGCAGGGGCGGCTATGCCCCTTTCATTCCCCAGCTTCCCGGCGTCCCTGGTATGAAACCACTTACGCAGGTGTAACGTTTGGCGTTTTGAAAGAAAATTGTGGCTTTAAGAGCTTGCCGAGTACTGAATGGTTAGATCATCTCCAAAATGATCGATTAGTGTAGGACGATCCGTCCAGACCTGTCTAGTGGATAACAGGCATAGGTGTACTGGAGTGCATATTTTTGGGGATGCAAAAATTTTTGCCCAAATTTGATCTTGTTTTTCCCAAATAACTTATAAACAGCAAGCCTTAATGTTAACACTAAAATGCACCATTGTAAAGAAATCAAGGTTTTTGCATGCCTAATTAGGCCTACCAATTTCCGGGGTCAAAGCCATACAACCTCAACTACTCTGCATAGCTACATGAGAACAATGGTAGTATTTACTGTGTTGAAAAATGTTAGCTAATTACAATAAAATCACCCCAGAAATTGCTGATCATGCCACCACGCGTGTAAGGTGTTGCTCAGAATCTTCATTTTCAAGTTTTTATACACGTTCTAAACTTATTCTTCCAACACGATCATCCTAATAGCTAAGATCTGTTCTCTCGCATAGATGTGTGCAAATATGTGTTGGCCACAATGGCAATCAATCTAGAAAAGGAGTGAAATATCGGGATACGATCTAAAGTATTACACTGCTGCAAATAGGTCAAGCCTCAAGTAAGTAGAGGGAAAAGAGGCAATTTAATACATAGCATATAGCTTAACCTTCCACATTGGGCAATCTTCATTGCAATGTGTTGTACTTAAAATACTGTACTACAACTTACTGAAAAGTTTACAGCTTCTAAAGTCACATCATGAAAAACAAAAAAAAATTCACTCCAGTTTGGACAGTTAAAATGTGCATTAAACACAGCATGCTAAAAAAAATAGCAATATGGGACTGATACACGCAAATACTGCAGCTTTTTTCGATCAACTACCAAGGAATGTGTAGAAATGCACATTTACAATGATAAATGACTTATAACCTCAACAAGAATATTTTATAGAAATAGCAGTGCTTCACTGGACTTCATTAGAGTTCGTGAACTATGCAGGGCAATAAACAGTACAGCTGCTACTGTTCACGAAAACTTCACTTCACTGCATTAAAGTGAAACAATAGAATTTTGCAGAATGCAGCATATACAATTCACTGCATGAAACAAAGGGTAAATATGAAAACCTAAACAGTATGAAATCACAGTTACATTACCACCACGCAACATATTACAGCTGCAGTTACGTAGTTAATTCTATTCATGAATGCTTCATAGAAACAGATTTGCACTTGCAAATCTCACAACATCAAGCAAATTTGAAACACGAAAGCTTCACAGTATCATATCACAGCTACTCCACATTACTACCGCAAAACATTTTGCAGCTAGAGCTACATTTTAGTTGTACACTTTACAGCATCAACAATTTGAGGTACAACGGTTAGGGTTAGTTGGAATGGTGAGTTACCACTACATGTTCCAAATTTTAAAATGTGTCTAACCCTACCCAAATTTGAATGAAGTTGTTTCAGTTGGTCCAATTTTGATTTGGGCTGATGTAATCTGCTCAGATATTTACAATATATGCAAATCTGAATGTCACTTTTCAAATTTGCCCAGACGGTTCTGTACCCAAGTTTGAATGAAGCTCTTTCAATGGCCCAAATATGATCAAGACTGTTGGGATTTGCCCAAGTGTTTCTAAGTGTATGCATTTTTAAATGTAGTGGTTGTATATTATTCAAATTGGAATGAAGCAGTTTGAAGTTACTCAAAATTGAACGAAGACCTTCCATTTGGCCCAAAGTTGAATAGAGCTAAGTGTTTCCAGTTTTCCAGACTTCACCCAAGTGTTTCCAGTTTATCTAAATGTTTTTGCTTTTACCCAAGTTTGATTGAAGCTTTCTCATTTAACCAAATTAAATTAAGGCTGTTGTACCTTACCCAAATGCTCCTATTTTACTCAAATGTTTCTAATTTTACCTAAAACGTTATTAAAGTTTATTAGTTGGCCCAAATTCGATGAAGGCTGTTGGAATTGGCACATGATCTTATTCAAAAAGATGATAGGACTGACGATGCGTAGTGTTACGCGAAATCGATTTCCTATTAAAAACTTGTGATTGATTCCTTGCTTCTTTCACTTGTGGAGTGAAGTTACTTGAATACAGATATGCGCAAGTTTGAATCATTGCAAAAAGATGAAAGAAAAGCCCAGTCGGCTGATTCCTCCAAAGCCTGTAGAAAACGTATAGCTTCTTATTGTATATAATAGGATCATAGGATCATAACGTTTTGAGAATAGCGAATAAAGTTGCAGATTTTTGGATTGCTTGGAAGGTAGATCTTTATTAAACATATTTGACAATACTTCTACTTTTGCAGTGGTGTGTAAGAAAGTTGTATGATACGCTTCCGATTTTGCCTTCTTCAAATGCATACCTCAGTCAAGTCATGTTACATATCGAACAAATCTGTTTTTTGTTCGCTGAGACATTTCGGTCATTTTCTTTGCTGAGACATTTTGGTTACTGAAACATTCTGGTCATTTGGCCCCGTGGTATTATCAAAACTCGCCGTGACAGTACATATGTTCAAGCACTGTGACCGAATTGACTTAATGTTTTCGGTCATTTAAAAAATATTTTGTCTGTAACCGAAAAAAAAAACTAGGAACAAATTCATGCAAAGCCGCTGCCTGCGAGGGTTCGGCGCATACTAACAGAGCTTTCCACACATGCCTGTTAAATCAAGATGCATAAGTTGGTGTTCGACATGGCATCGAACGAAAGGAGGCTCATTCGTGATTCACGTTTGCCTAATATTGATAACTTATCCACCCTTCAACAATCATTCGAAGACTAAGTGAATGCTCTAAGCTTGTGCGAGTAAAATCGAGATGCACCCATATCACAAGAGCTGAGCTTGACTATCTTGTGTAATGGCAGTAGTTGTGAAACACCCCTCACGTTTCATCGCTTTCAAATGGCATGCTTCGAGTTTGACTTTGCACTAATAGGGTTGTTCTGCCTTCCAACCGCACAAACCAATAGCTTACGCATGTTTATAAGCTGGTACAATAAGCACAAATTGCATTGACTTGTTTAGGAAAAACGCGAAGTTGATTCAACAATTGTTTAATTTTTTGGAACTCTTGGAAAGCTTTGCGTTTGGTTTTTGTCTGCGTTTGCAATGAGTCTGGACAGTCTTAAACATGAACTGTCGACATTCAGCGTGTTTTGCTTTTTGCTCGTGTTCAATGGTTGCTTTACTTGACGCAAAACCGTCAGTGACGCTTCATCAAAACGGCAGTGGCGCTTGCATCCCATCGAACCTTTAAATTGCTGCATGTCGTTAAAAGCAATCTATACTCGTGGAGTTTCAAATGCGTGACCTGAGTTCAGCCGAATGTTGCCGGTTCTTGCACTCGTTACTAGTTCACAATCTGAATCTGCGTGCCTGCAGTCATCGATGAAATTATTCCTGAGCAGCAGTTAGTCATAACCACGTCACATCTTTAACAAAATTGCTTCCGTTTGTTTACGAACATATCTCTGGTATCAACGGCAGACGAACTCGTTTGTTTATAATATGAGCCATGCTTGCTGCGTTGAAGTGTTGCTAGTCCCTGGAGAATTACAATAAGGCTTTTGTTTGAAAATATTGTTGCTACTACCTTTATCCCAGTGCTTTACATTATGATGTGTCTATTACTTTGTGCACCTAGCAAAATAGCGTTTGCATTTGTAAAATTCTACCTACGCAACACTGAAGAAACGCAAATATTTTCGGCTTAGTACAGCTCTTACTTGACCATTTTTTAACTTTTACAGACCAAATTTCAAAATTTCGTGGTGAATGGACATGGATTAAACAATTATTCCTACGGAGAAATTCAGTTTCTTCAGTTCGGATGGAAAAGTACTTATTCGCCGGTGAATCTTGCAAATTACTAATTGTTGTTTTCTTTTACGTAAGGAGGTGTCTTTCTTACAGCGTACTCGGTTGATAAAAACGTTTATACTTTGTGCTGCAACATGCGACAAAGACGCAACGTGGTACAGTCCACCAGCTCGTGACCTGACCTTGGGGTTGGAGGGAAGTCGACAAAGTGGGCATCAGATAGGCTATGAAATGTGCGGTACATTCTGTGTTAGAAGGTAAGTGTAGTGGCTGCAGGCCGCTACTTAAGTAACCAGGAAAGGGGCGCCTTGATAAGGATAAGTTCTTTTGCAACTGTGCCAAACTCCCTAGTTTCCGGATCTACTACTGCAGTGGGCCCACGCCAAAATTCATTCAAAAATTGCACGATGCGTGTTGTTTGATCAGGGTAAACTGAACACCTGGTTTCACGTAATAGTCACTAGGTTCGAAGTTCCTTGTCTATGTGAATAACCGACAGGGATATTTATTTCCAATCTAACCCATGACATATTTAATCACACCATCGAACAAACCAAAAATAAACAAGTTTTATTTTCGTTACGTTTATAACTAAACAAGCCAGTGCTCGTGCTGTCTACAGATGATTGTTTTCGCACACTGCACAAAATCCGTGCACTTGTTCCCGATAGTGCCTTAGCCAAAAATTTCAAAGGAGAGGTAGCACTTTGTTAACAAAACATTCCAAAATTCCGGCGTAAGCATGTGTTGCCATAGTTTCTTGTTTTTAACATATTACGAATCCTTCGCATGCAAAAATGTATCGGACAAGTTGAAGCTACAACCAAAAAGACACAGTGACTCTTTACACGCTCTATCCCATGTCAGGAAAGTAACAAACAAACATTACGCGTGCAAAAAGAAAGTGTAAACGAAGGTATGTACACAGTTCGTAATATGACATAAACAAAAACGAATTGAAAAAGCGCCATAGCCAAGCATGTTCTTATACGCGGCAAAGAATGCAGAGAGAAAGCAGTAAAATGTTAGACTTTGAAACTTATTTCCATACCCGTTGCGTCATAGAAACATTCTACATAAATAAGAGCAATCCACCATGTTAGGAATGAACGAAGGCTCGAATTTTGAACGCTTAAGTTCACTTTTGGCAAAACAAAATGTTCCTTTGCGTTGGCTTAATTATGTTGTCGTTGACATATGCCCATTCATTTTCTTTTACTTCTTTTTATCGCATGTGCTTATTGCCGCTGCTAAGTTCTTATTCTCTAAGTACTGCTTCTTGGTGCGATATCCACTTTACGCAGTCCTGCGTGTAGGCACTTGAAAATCCTAAGTTTTTGCAATTACGAAGACAGCTGTGAAAGCCAGTGAAACGTTGGCCCGGTTTGCCGATCTAGCAGTTTTTAGCAACAGTTAAGGCCAATCTATACTAAGGAGTTGCCAGGAGTAGCTGCGCACGATTCTTTGTTTGTTTTGTTGCGTCGGGTGGTTCTGCGCTCGTGCACGGCTCGGCACGGCCACTCCTGGGCGCAATAAAACGAAGAATCGTGCGCGACTACTACTTGCAAATTCTCAGTGCAGATTGGTCTTAATTAAGCTTACGGAATGCGCTTGCTAGAAACACGATTTTGCTGCGTTTAGAATTCACTCTAATTTGCGTTTTCAGACAGATAACAAAAAAGTTTTTAGCTCTATCACTAAACGTTTCGTCTTCATCTGTTCACTTAAAAGGTCTTGCATCCCCTTCTCTGATGGCGAGCTTGGCATTACTCTCAACTTGCCCTGGCGCTTGAACAATTCCGTGAAAGAACGTTTCGAATGAAAACGTTCCCCAATGTTGCCGCATAATAATTGCACGAGTACGCAAAACATACGAAAAGTGGAAAGTCATGAAAACTTACGCCAAGCACCATTCGCATCCTCTCCACTTCTGAACAATGAAAGTTTTCTTTGCTTTGTGCTTAACATTACTAATCAGTGGAATATACTTCATCTACACTCCAGTCTTCTGTTTAGCTTTCTTTAGCACAAAAGACATGAAGTCAAAACTCGCCGTGGCTTTCGAAATTTCTTACTTAAACTAAAAACTTCATATTTAGCTGAATTTTTTCAAGATTACCGTTTCTGAAAAACCTGAAATGTCGTAGTTCCGGAAAGCTCGTTTGTTTAAGCACAACTGCACTCTACTCGATCTGGTGATAAGCAAACACTAAATTTGAAGAGCAAAGAATGAAAAAGGTTTCAGACAATAGTTACATTTCTTTATCTCTAGAATATTGTTTCTGTTTCTATTTTACTTTCTGAAACGTAGCGTATTTTGATGAAATACAGGTCTAACTATATCATAATGATTGCTCCGTACTTCGGATATTTACCATTTCTTGTAAAAACTTCAGACAAAAGCAGTAAGCATTGGTCAGTTGCACTGTATAAGGACGTCAACTCAGCTCAAAGAAACTGACCCACGAAGCAAAAGACATTGCAAGACGTATTGTGAATGGAAAGCCTAACCTTCAGCGTGTTGGTCCAATCTCGTGATGACATGCTCCTTAGTCGTACAAGACGGAGGTTAGGCGAAAATTACTAAAATGCAGTAATATACTGGACAAAAATCGGCAACAGTTCTTGAAAATCCGTCAAATTTATTGATATTTTCAAATGGCGTCCTTCACGGCTATGACTTACTTCATATCGTCTGCTCGGCTGCTGTTGAGACACAATTTGTTGCGAAAAAAACTTTCAGCACTTCAGAAAAATTTCACAAACTTGCACAATGATCTGAGGTTTATGGCGAACAGAAGCGGATGCATAATTGCAAAAACCAAAGTGGGGAAAACGTACTTGTGGTGCTTTCCACGTACTTTGACCCTGGTTCGTGCGACAGCAGTCAAATGGTAAATGCTCATCAAACGATATTTTAAAAATGAAGGAAGTAAAAATTATTCTTTTTGGCTCGAAGTATTCCAGTAGTTTCACTCCTCAGGTGAAACAAGGACGGAATTTTTCGCAAAATTCTAGTAGGAAATCGATTTCACGTAACACTACGCATCGTCAGTCCTTACATCTGCAAATAGTGCTAACAGGTGAAAGTTGAAAGGTTAAAACAAGGTCAGAGAAAGCAAACAACCATAAGACTGAGTGAAAGCTTGGTTGCCAACGCTACAAATGGAAATTTTGTTTACGCATTCTGCAGAAGTTCTGAATCGTACGGCGTGTTGTTTCGAGCTGTAATGGACCCGTTGCCTTGCTCAATGAAGCAAAATTCGATTGAATGCATTAATCTAAAGGACGTTTACACAGTGCTATCAATCGTGGCTTATGTTGTGATTTGTTAACGTGATGTTACTTTGCAGTAAGTTTCGAATCTTCAGTGAATGCAATTATTTGAGAAATACGCAATTTCCCGTTTTAATTGCCGCAGTTAGTGTTGTGTGATTTATTCACTTCAGTCGTGAGGTTGTTTGCTTTCTCTGCTCTTGTTTTAGCCTTTCAACGCTTCACCTGCTGGCATTGCTTGCAGATGATAGGACTGACGATGCGTAGTATATCGTGAAATCGATTTCCTATTAAAAATTTGCGATTGATTCCTTGTTTGATTCACTTGTGGAGTGAAGCTACTTGAATACAGGTATGTGCAAGTTTCAAAAATCGCAAAAAGATGAAAGCAGAGCCCAGTCGGCTGATTCCTCGAAAGCCTACAGAAAACCTAGAGCTTTTAATTGGCTCAAGGCAGTTTGACTTGAACGCAATTTGCTCCACAGCGATTGTAACAACACGTGCGGCGAACGAAAAGGTCGGTTTCTTTGCTGCGCAGACTGGTTTCCCGCAAAGAATCTTTTACTAATAGCAGTTATCACAAAAAAAGCAGACTGAAAGAAACAAGATTTTACTGGAAAAATTATCTACATCCCTCGGTAGTAACTGGATGAAAACACTCCATATTTTCGATGTGTATCGGTAGCAAACCATCAAATGATCAACAACGTTCTGCGTGACGTTAGTACTGTATAAATGCCTTCAACATTACAAAATAATGACGCAGCATAATGCTGAGAGTAACTGGACTTGACCTGAAAGGCATGCAAAAAGGTTGTGAACAATGTGCACGTGTATTGTGCATGCTCAACCATTTCCCATCATAAAACGGGAATGTCTTTTCTTTTGCAAAAGTGATAGATATCTCTGACATCTGTAGAGAAATTGCTGGGTTACATTAAGAAAGCTCAGCTTTTGTTTGAAAAAAAGTGAAGCTATTGGCCAAAAACATGGTGGCCGCGTGTTGGAATGTTTATCCTTGTTAAGTGTCTACGTAACGTAACGCGTATGCTTCACATTGCGCCGTGACGCGCAGCGTTGAATAGCTCATTGACTGCTTTCATGCAGCTAGTCGCTTCCTCATTAATTATACACTGCAAGCAGCGCTTCTGCTCGGATGGTCTCCCTGATGCGATGATGATAGATTACCTGCTGGCAAAATGTCAGCAATCACTTCTGTCAAATCAATTATTTCAGCTGCACCTCTTGAAACGCTTTCCAGAACTTTTCTGTTGCGCGCAAGATAGGGCCAATGAAATAAGCCAACAAATCTGAAAACACAACATGTGATCAACAAGAACGGTAACATATTAGACAGTGATAAAAAAATCGATAGTTAAATTAACGTGAAGCCAAATCACGATTGCGCAGTGATGGGTCCAGGAGTGAAAATTGTGCAGTTTCCCTCCCGATCAATCATAGCGCCTATTAAGGTGGCGCATTCTTTTGTTAAAAGCGCTTCTTTTCTGGTGTCTAAAAATAAATCACGCCCCACGGCACACGTCAAACGTAGCCTTTCGAAAAGATTTTGCTGCGAAGTGAAATCACAGTTCGATGAAACAGGTTACTTTTAATAGCAAACAGGATTGTTTCACACGCATGTTTGACTAAATTAATCATTTTACAAGCACAAAGCGCGAACCCGATACAAAGTTGCATTAGTACTCACTTGTACACAAAGCCGATGCCAGATACGAGTTGATTTCACACTGGCTACCAAAAACCAGTAATGTATAGCTTTCGGGTCAAGAGTTCCATTGTTCTCTTGTCTCCATGAGCGTAGTTTGAACGATTTAGATAAAATATTTACCTTTGAAGCTTTGAGGTGTGGTGAGAGGTCTTTATTTTCCGAGTATAAAAGGGCCCTCCGTATGATAATCGTTAGTTGACCCTTTTCGGCTCTAAATGCAACGCAAAGCTGTGCCAGCAAAAAAGCAATTGAAGCTGACATCGTCAGGAAAATGCCAGTTGATTCGCTACATGTCAAGTCAGTACGCAAAAGCGTTTCATTGACTTGCTTCTCACTCTCCTTAGAGGGTCACGAGTATTCTGCGGGCACCCTTCTCCCCTCTTCTGCACCTCTGGCTACGCGGTTACTCTGTCCGTCAATCTTCATAATGTGAACCAAAAATGTATTGCAGCCTCCTGAAGATTTTGTCGGAAATTATGTGAAAGCATTGAAAACCCTTGGACGAGTTTAGTACTTTCACGACTTAGATAATGGAAAAACAACATTACAATTTGATATTGCCTTGTAGGTTGCCTTTTCCGACGTCAGTTGTTGACGACTACTTAAGGAGCACCAGCGTCTCTGCAGTGGTTGTGAAGAAATTTTGACGACAATTCTTCGAAAGCGCGATCTAGAGAGCCAATGAAGACGTTGTAAGATGCAGAATGTTGTATAATTTCGGATGAAGGAAAAACGGGCACCATGCATTTTTCTGGCATTGTGACGCTACCACTACGCCCCTGTGATGTAATCGTGTCGTACGACAAACGCTGTGCAAATGTACCGTTTTTTCAGAAAGCACACTGCAGTGTACACACATCCGCATCTTGATGTGTCTTCATTGCCTCTCTAGCGCAGCCAGCCGGCGATTTATTGCCGAAAGTACCTAAACATCCAAAAATTCCTAGAAAAACATAGGCAAAAAAATTGCTACAGAATACTTGAATAGCCTGCCTGACATTTCTGTCTACATGAAATTCATTAAAATTGTGTTTTTTAGTTTATAACGGTGAAAGCTGACACCAAGCCATCTGTTATATGGAATCTGCTCATACGGAGATGGAAGCTCGACCCACCAAGCGTTCTCTTAGCGGTTCTCGGTGATTTCGAGGAAGTTGACAAGGCTTGGCAGTGTGTGACGAACGGATCTTGGATAATTACCACCGGTTCTTCACCTTACACTGCGGGTACCGAGGCGACTACAATCGGTATAATCGGCATTGAGGAGGTTGCCGGGAAAGAAAAGTTCTACGCAGAACACACAGAGGTAGAAAAACTGAGCTTTTCCTGAAAAACATTAATTTTATTTCGTCAAGTATAAGCTCTGCAGTTTACTCATATTAAATCAGCCAAGTTCAAGTCATTATCTTTTGCTCTTACCAGCAGATAAACCATCATTAAATGGCACATAATGCTGTGGTTTGTACATCAGGAAGACAGCTAGCGATTGCGGTCCTGGACCATAGATACCACTTGTGTGAAGAAAATGCAGGAATAGATACAAATATTTTAGTTTAAGTCAGGTGTAGCTGGCGTGCTGCGTCTGTTTTTCTCTAGTAATAATCCTGGATTGCAACCTAAGTTGTCCAATTAAATACGAACCACTGGAATTGTGGCAGAAGAATAAGTACGCACATACTGCTAAAGCAATCATTACACTTTCGCTTGTTTATATCCTTGTCAATAAAAATCACGCATGCATGCAACTGTGTCTATTTACCAAAAAGCGTGATCGGGTAAATTATTTTGCAGGGACTTTTTCCCCTTGTTTATGGAAGTAGAAGAAGCGAAAATGATTCGAAGGTTCAAAGAGAGTTGGACAGAAACCATTCGTTTTTCATTTTTGTCGAGGGGAATAAAGAAAAAGTGGAGAAATTTCGCAGCGAAGTTATATCTTATTTTGGTTCTGTTCCGATCGAACTAGATTCAAGTTACACCAAATGCAAGTTTGTATTTAGAAACTCGAAGGCAACATATTAAAATCTTCTGTCTTCCTTGAATATATATTCTGATCTGTTTTTTCACCGTTTGATAATAAAATGTGATTGTTTCATGTATAAAAACATGTAGCAAATCTTTGTTTATGCTTTTAATCTTGCAAGATTGTGTTTTAAAGATAAATGAAACAGACAAATTACCGAAATCTACAGGGTGTTTCACAATTGTTGAAACAAAGCGATTGGGCACAAATCCAGGATTTTAAATGATACCACAATGATGATTACATTTATTGAAA
>JGI24159J19872_10008643_pt1 | contig 13335 bp, 14 predicted proteins | sample Ectturendosymbi4_FD_19872 | JGI IMG/M metagenome (IMG submission 19872) | reverse complement strand
GTTCGCACAGCAGATACTCATTCCGCTCATATACATTTTTTCCAAGATGACTACACTCCCATGAGTGCTGATATTTGCTGTACTTAAAATCAATGTAGTGTCGATGTTTTTGAGATAAGCAATAATAAAAGATAATTTGAAACTCACAGTGCAAATGTTTTTCAATATATTGAATAATCTTACGACAAATATTATGATGTTCATGAGGATACTTTCATTGAATTTGTTAAAACTGATTTGGCAAAAAGCGTGCTTTTTCCATTCGAAAGGAATGGTCGGAAATGGCACTTGTTCAACAGTTTCTTTGAACTGTTTGTGGCAGATGTCCTAATATTTTGAAACACGGGTTGTGTCTATCAAGTGTATATGCTGTTTTTCTCTTTTAAGAACGGGTTTAGAGAAACCTGGACAATTGCCCGGAGTCGTCCTTATAGTTGGGGAAGTATTTTAGGGTTTCTAATATTAAGTATACGACAGAAATACCATTGTAAGGTTTTCACTTCTAGCTTTATCAAGCATTTTAAATCGTAGCATTTTACCTAAAGATGCTATAATGCTAAGCAAAAACGACTCATTAAAGTAGTTTATATCAACCACTTTATTCTCGATGCATACACAACCACTAAATGCTAGGTTACTACGAACGAACCCCGTTATAACTGTCAATTATCAGCTACTCCGTGTAAGAGTAAACAAACCTCAACCCTTTTTTGGTGAAGCCTATAAGATTAGTCCCCGTTTAGCGGACATCTGTTGCAAATCAAGAAACATGCTGCCATATTTTCATGTAGATGCATTGTTAGCAACGCAAGAAATTGTATGACACTTCTACCCACCACTTCAATGATGCTCCCAGTCATTTGTGACCGGTTAGGGCTTATTACGGAGATGTGTGAAAATCATTGTTTGCAAAAGCTCTGGCGGAAAAACATCTCGCTGCTACTAAACCTTCAAGGAAAACTCAACTAATATGTCGAAGCAAATAGTAACAACACCAATTTAATGAAACAACAAAAATCAAAAACGATAAAAACGATAAAAAAACAACTTACCACAAACGAAGAATTGATGAAAACTTCAAGAGTCGGAGTTAAAGGATTTAAAGCCGTTACATTCATTCCCATTGGAACAAAAACTGATATGTCGGTGATTATAATTAAAAATAAGCAGAAGTTTGAATTAACACGTTTCATATTCAAACGTTGTTGATAAGCAGGACGTTTCTAGCTTGTTTTGTTCTGAAAGCGTTGAAATACAATGTTTACTGAACAGAATTACATTAATCTTCTATTGAACAAAAAATAGAGCAAACAAAAGAAATTACAATGATTTTGCATATACCTTGAATTTCTTAGCATAAAATGTGGACAATTGTTTCTGCAAAATTAATACACGATGGTTTCTCTTTATTACCACCACACAAACAAAAAGCTTTGCTTAAACTATGGAAAGCTTGTGGATACACAACAAGATATTTGCAATAGAAATGGGCTGCCTGTTAAACTTTTTGCTCACTGGCTGTTAAACTTTTCAGACGAACGAAGAAACGCTTCTGTCTTTTTGCAGAACATAGAAAAACAGGCAAGTCATATTATGGTACAGAAACTTATAATAACTGATGAGTAACGACAACATAACGACAAAATAAAGCAAACGCAAAGAAGCAGTGAACTCGCTTGCCGTCAGACCACCTGATCTTCTTATTTACTCCGGCATATGATTAACACAGGCGCAGCGCTAACATCCATGATTTATACCCAAGAGTACTGGTCTAGCAACATTCCTTTTCTCAACAACGGTTACATTATCTCGTAATCTCGAAAACGCTTCGAGGTTTTTATAATTCTCGGTGGGCATTCGGCGTAATTCAGCCTAGAGACTTGCAGCACTCGTGGCCGCACTACAGGCATAAAAGGGGTATCACGTTCGGCGGATGAAGATCGCACACATAGGCTTTGTAGGAGGCTACATTGGCGATTCTTCACAAGTAGTGCGTAGAACTGATCGGTTGCGACGGTAACGAGCAATATCATTTCCATCGCATACAATCTTGGCGCAATTTTAGGGCGCACACAACTACTGCTATACGGATGGAATATTCTGAAAATACATGTAGGCCACCACTGCACGCTCGTTTACGTATTGTCGTTTTGGAAACTGATCCGAATCGATGATGATTAGGAAACAAAATTAGTCTTCTTGGTGTCAATTCAATTTTGCCGTATTGTTACGTTATCCATACATTAGTGGCTTGCTATTGATGTCCTTGCCAGTTATAGGTTCGCACTGGTCAGTCTTGAAACATATTTCTGACTGGAGCGTGTACGGGGGTAATGGCACGCAGACCCGTAGACACTGTGGGGCATTCGGGGGCAACGCTATCTCCTATTTTTTTGGTCTCCCAAATTTTGTTGTGCCCAGTAAAAATATTTTAATCATATTATGAAAACAATATCTTTACCCCTAAAATTATATTTCCTCCAACAAACCTTAAAACCTGGCTACGGACCTGCTGGCACCACATGTTTCGCAATGATGATCAGGTAATTCGGTTGCATTGACCTGTTGTCGCTATAAGTACCAATGTAGCTAATTTACTGCGTTTTGGGCAAAAGAGGAGTGCGTTGATCTTTTACAGGTGCCGACGAAAAGTCTGCTAATTCCATATCTTCGGTTTCAGCTGCTTCGGCGTTAGCCAGGCCACGCTAAAAGGATTCAGGACCCATGAGTGTCTACTCTAGGGGGTCCATGAACGTCAAATTAAAAAATTGAAGTGGCCAGTTGTGCATAAAGTTTTACTGTTATAGTTTTATTTATACTGTCGTGTGAAAATTATATGTGTCTAAAGTTTCTGTTGCCGTCGTTATGCAATGTATTGCAAATTCTGTTCGTGTACATTTGGGAATATCTCAACTGATGCTGTTTCATTGTTCGGCCAATGCACTAAGTACTGCGTGACGTATCGGGAAAGTCGAGAAATGTCTTATGACGTCACACATGCCCCTGCTGAGGTGATTGTGGACAATATGCGTAACTCAGTTTTCAACTCAGTTTTAAAAAGATTTAGAACACACTTACTAACCAGATTGCTTTTGAGCTGATTTTTTCCAAGCGTTGTGTAGAGCATTCTTATCGAAATATGCACAAGTTTTGTACGTTTTGAGTAAGGTGGGGGCATAGTGCCAAGATGGCAGTGCATGTCTTCATCTTTGTCGTTTGAGCCACTTTTTACTATCACCTGCTTCGCCGCACTAGATCTCGGGGCAGATGTTGAGCAGCCATTCGATTTTCTCATCATCAAGAACAATCACGCCGTGCGGTTCATGGGGAGGTCCATGGATTGGACATTGAAGGACCACATAGCCGGCGTTTTGTTCTTCTGCGTAACGCTCACAAGCCGCAGAGGAAGCCATACACCATTTGTGTAAATAGAAGCGGGAACGTCCGACATCGCTGCGAAGCCGGTTAATCCGTACCCACGCGGTTCTTGAAAGGGCGATTCCAGGAGAATTGGTGCCGGTGTCAGGGACGAAAGCACGGAGTCTCGTGTTGCTCTCCATCCACAGCGAATTCCATCAGTGATCTACCCAAAGCGCCGCTCGTCTGTTGTTATGGCCAGATGCAGTCCCGACGCCACGGGGCTTTGTGGGGCTTATCCCTCTCAAACAGAGCTCCAAGCCCCCCAAATTGAAATAAGGAACACTATAAACCAGTTGAGTTTTGTCAATTTTTAGAGTGTCAAAACCACCTGTACAAACGTAAAGCCCCCCTATTGAAGGCTCTTTGGCGACGGTTCTGGTCAGACGAACTGATGAGTTGTGCGGCGGGTATAAATGGGTGTCTGAATTTGAGACGCCGTGTGTTCCCGCAAGGTAGAAAGGTGAGCGCTGAGTGGAGCAGATGCCCAGGTTCCATAGCACGGCGTGCTAGAGACAGTGTTTCTCCTTTGCGACGAAGCTCAGCAGTTTGGATGCTTGCGAGGATAGGAAGGTTGTCCACTGGTGTAGGGCGTAGACATCCTGTCACAATTCGCAAGGCGTCGTTGTTGCCAGAATCAATGAGGTGGTTGTGTACACAGCGGCACCCGGCAAGAGCGCAGTGCTCTGCAGTCGAATGGACCAGGGCTACGGTGTCTGTTCGCAACGTTGTTGCTCCAGCGCCCCATCCAGATCTAGCAAGCCGCTTCACGTGTGCGATGCCTGACATCAACCTTTTCCGACGTGACTCGAGGTGTCAGCAATACGTGAGCGACCTATTTGTTGTGGCTGACTTTCAGCTCACGTTTAGCTTCCTTGTTGTTGAGGTGGAAGACTGCCGACACCATTTGTGTAGTGCTGAGCTTTAGCTTCCAGGTCTGGAGGTATTCACTTACAGTTGCCATGTCTTTACTCAGAACCCCTTCCACTGCATGCCGGTCTCCACCAGCATGCATGACTGCTAGGTCTTTTTGCTAGGATCACTGTGAGATGCATGATTGCTAGGATCACTGTGGGACGCCGTTATTGAAGCGCCGTAACCTGTTCCATTTGCCGTTGACGGTGGTAAGGTGAAGCTGCGATTGCCAACCATCTCCTTGATCATGCGGACCATGTGTCTGACAGGTAGTAATCGCAGTAGCTGCAGGTGAGGCCATGGATGCTGCACAGTGTCTTAGGTTGCTGTGAGATCGACAAATACAGTCTTCGTCTTAGCCGAAAAGCTATCCTCGATTTTCTGTGTCAGCAAGAAAACCCGATCTACCGTCGACCTCCCGTATCGATAGCCCGCTTGGGACGAAGCGGCTCTATGAGAGTCGGTCCCCACTTGGGCTCGGAGGAAGGAGCGATAAAGGGTCTTCAACTCGTTGTCTTAAGATGGCACACGATTCTTGTGACGGCCACGTGCGATGCAGTGCCTAATGTTTGATAACAACAGCTGTGAGTGCGGTCTGCAATGCCATTTTTTCATAAAGAAATCTGGCGTTTTGCTGGACGAGGAAGCTTCGTAACTGCGTCCCTTGAGGGAGTTCGCTGATAAGACAAGCTTCGTCGACGCGGGTGGAAGAGGTGGCCACGGATCCGGAGTGCTGGAGTCGATTCCGACAAGATTCTGCGTTTCTTTCGGACCCGCATCCGGTGTCAGTTTTAAATTTCGACAGTAGCAGAAGTCTTCATGGTCTTTGTAAACGTCATAAGCACAAACACTGCTGAATCTCGGTCGATGATTGGCGGAGTCTGAACCGGAGTAGGATTCTCAAGTTTTAAGAAATTTCGGACCCGGATCTGGACCCGGATTCAAACACTTTTGAACAGGAGCGGAGTCAGAGTCTGAAAATGTGACTCCGGCCAGTGCGGCCACCTTTAACAGGTGGTTCAAATTTAACCGCGTTTGCTCTTGTGAAAACAATCGTGCCATTTTGGAAGGAGTCACCTTGCGTGCCTCCCAGATTTGTGGAAGGAAAATATGTTTGTCTTTGAAAAAAATATATACTGTATTTCGAATTACAACAAGTTTGCTTTCTCGGGTCAGATGAATTTGAAAATAAGTGCTGATTTGCTGAAAAATGCGCCTGTGCTCTTAAAACGTTAATGGTCTTTTTGCCAAGTGTCACTCATATGATCGAGCTACCTGAGCGGTGTTCACAGTCTTATAGAATGAAGCCAGTTTTTCTGTTGTGTATAAACTAATTGAGAGCCATGAATGGTGTAATTTCTGTGATTTTTGATAGCAGATATCACACCTGGGAAGTGGCGTTGCGTTGTTACGCTTTCGGTAACAACTGAGACTATACTTACGCAGCCATTGCAAATTGCATAAAGTATCCAAGGAAGACGCGTCTTGATTTACAGATGGCTTTGATGCATGCTGTACTCCAGCATTGCTGGAGTTCACGTAAGATCAAGTATAAAGCGTGTGCGACGCCGGCTAGTAAACTGTTGAAAGCAGCTTCGTACTCAAAAAATGAAGCAGGAAAGATCAGAATGGGTGAAAACATAAATGTTAGATTGTAGAAGATTGGAAAAAAGTGCTGTTTTCAGATGAAAATCATTTTTTCGTTCAAGGAAAGCACAGCAGATTTGTCAGGATCAGGAATGGTGAGCAGTTAAGTCCTGCCGATTTCACTGAAGTAGTAAAATATCCCCAAAAGAAAATGCCCTGGGGAAGCTTTTCTGGAGTAGATGTACTTATCCCAATTGAGTGTATGATGAATTCAGACAAATACATTGATGTAATTGAAAGAAAAGTCATTCCAGATTTGAGAAGGGAATTGATTGCGGAGGAATATTCTCACAGGATCTTGCCCCGTGACTTTTGTCTAAAAAAGTGAAGTCGATAAAGTCATCAAAAATTACCTCAGGTCCACCATGGGCCAGGATCGCCTGAACAACCAGGCCAGGCTCAGTATTGAGTCTGACATAGCAAAGCATATAGGCTACTGTATGACACTGTAAGTCGTAGTTTTGCCAAGAAGAAGGCACGCAAGACAACCCTGTTTCAATTAAATAAGCCTATTTACTATACGTTTACTAATTTTTGTATGTTTTCTGTAGACTTTAGCCTTCATGAAACTGAGTTTTTGGTGTTTGTATATAGTCTGTGTAAAATTACGTAAACAACCATCCAGAAACTTTGCAGGAAAAATGTTGTACATAAGCAGAGTTTTAATACGTTGGAAATCTTCGTGCATATTTTTGCAACAGCTGGCCATTGCGTAGGTTCGATCAAAACCGAATTTACGAGATGTCTTTTATACTTCCACGGAACGAAACTCGATCAACTGCTGCAAACACGTGCACGCGTGGGCTTCCGACAGTGGCGTAGCCAGCCCAGAAATTAGGGGGGGCAAAATGTTTGATTTTAGGCGAATAACACTATTTTGTTTGGAAAAATGCGTCTCAAAACACAAAATGACTATGTTTTCCAAACATGTTGGGTGGACACGGCCCCTTTGGCCAACCCGTGGCTACGCCTATGGCTTCCGATATGTTTGAATAATAATACCACATTCGCAACGTTCAATAAACGCACTGTTAGTTTCTACTTCCATTTTGAAGCGAGCACCATCGTGCACGTCATTAATTTGTGAAAAACTGTCTAATTTCCCGGTTTGACATGCATTAAGTCCGAATTGTGATTGAAATGCATACCTATGTATATGGCCTTTTTTGGTTAATATATACTGTAAGTAGGTTTACCGGTACTAGAAATTATAAATGAGAAATTTGATTTTAATTTTTTTCCATTGTCATGTATGAAATCCTTGCACATTTTTATGTTCATTATTAAGCCAAGAAGCAAAAATACAAGGATTTTTTACTAAGTTGTTGTCCTTCAATTATTGTAATAGGTTCATACAATTATTAAATTTGCTTTGCTAGTGAGAATTTCTGCAGACTTACTATTAATGTTAAATTTTATGTAGAGTTGTGAAATTCGCAAAACAACTGTTTTATGTGCATTCTTTGAGATCAACCTGAGATATTTTGAAATGAACTACTAAAGTTGATAAACTAATTAAACGAAATTTGAATGAAATGAACTAATAAAGTCGGTTATAATGTGAAATATCAAACAAAGTATATTATTGCTAGTCATAACATCAAAAAGACAATGAAGTTCTCTTAATCAGGTATGATGTATAATTTGAAAGGTGTCCCAAAACAGGTCCCGAACCAGCACATTTTTCTTCGGAAGGTCCTGGCTTCATCGCCTGCACTAGCAAAACTCCAGCAGCACTCCCTAATCCGGCTGCTGTTGAGAGAATGCCGGTCATTGCACCGAAGTAGTTTAACTACTATATGCTTCTGCAGAAATTATGTCACACCATTGCGACACGCTGCAAAAAATAAACAGGAACAACTGAAGACTTCGGGTGAAAATTTTATTTGCAGTCTGTCTTTTGCGAATGCGACAATTGTCTCTGTTTTTGCCAGAGGTAGACGTTGCACGATGCCAAGAAGCTTCAGTCTTTCTGAATGCTGACTGGAGTGAAACGACAAATTCGGCAGCTACGATCGGATAACAGCCAACTTAAAAAGGTGTTCTTGGATCTGCTCGTCGGTTGATGCGCAATGCGAAAGTTTGGAAAGTGGTTCTTGCAAGCGCTGTTAGATTATTTTTGCAATGACTTTGCCCCTTGATGAAACGCATTTTGTCATCTTGCTTCATGGACAGTTGTACTGCACTTGAAAAGTATTCATAATCAAACGTTCATCCAATTAGTTGCGCTGGTACAGACATGTCTGCATTATATTTGAAATATAAAGTTCTTCGCCCTTGCTTATCCTTACTTCTGCCTTGCGATTAAAATATTGCAAAGCATGAGCTTCGGAAGGATTCTTTCCAGAGGGAAAGGGGCAATAGTAGATATTTTAGGGGGTGGCCAACAGTGATAAAATGTCATTTTACCAACTCGAAACTAAGAGAAAAATATTTTTCTAGTGAAACGTTAATAGTAAAGTATCAAATTTAAAAATTCCAGAGGTGGAGAAAGGCTCCCCGTGCCATACCATCTGACGCCCATGTTGCAAAAAATAATATTCTCTGCTGCAAAAACCTGAACGCAGCAACCAGCAGTGCTTGCGCTCGATAACGCGCGAACAGCGTGACATGTAACTGTCTGTCTTGCAAGAGTCTCCACAAGGCATACGTCTGCAGCGTATGAAAATAACAGAACGTGCAAGCAACCTGACACGTAACAAGGAAACAAGAAAGGGCCAGGCGATAAAGCAAACCAACTGAATTCAACTGAACTTGTCTAGACGCGCCCAATGATAAACACAACAACATTTTAAAATGCCTGCGGCATTTAATATTGAAAATAACAAATATTTCGTGTACATCCACCCTACGGCGCACGCAGCCTGTGTATCTGAAAGCGTGCGCTCTTAGCCTGGAGACAACGAGAGAATACACAAGAGGGAAAGGATGTTGGCGGTGTTGCAACCTTTCGGCGTGTAATCTCTGCCGATACTAGCTTGTGAACGATTGAACAAACTGACTAGCGTACGCGCGAAGAGTGATCGCGGCGCATGATCTCTAGTGTTGCTTGCTGCCGCAGTGTGAAGCTTTGTGCAGTTGCCCCTCGAGCTTTCCGATCTCAACAGTAAACCGGACGTCTTTTCCCCCCAAAATGGTCTCTCCCTCTTCACTGATGATGCTATTGTATTGTGTAAGGTTTTCNCGCCGACACGCAACGCGCTAGACTTTNAACATGCATCGCAGTAACAAGGAACACACAAATGCATGAATACGAGCATATATACTGTACGTGGCGGCAGGACCGTAACCAGGGTNGCNGCAGGGGGNCGAAACACCCCTGCAAAATTTTTCGTACCCCCCCTGGAANAATGTGCTAGACATACCTTGAAANTATTGGACATTTTGAACTCCTCTCAGAAACTCTTCGCCTAGACGATCCAGAATAGAAAATTAACTGATAAATTGCTTTAGCAACAACCTCCGATTATCATAGTAAATTAAACTTTGCAAGAAACTAACATGTCATAATAGTAGGTTACTGAAGTTAACTTCGATTAGTGGTAGTGGTTTGAGCGTTTTTGCCATTTTGTGTTGTTTTTCCCTCCTATCGTCCAGTTTGTTTTTTTCGCCCCCTTGGGGGAGATTCCGCCCACTTTGAGAACCACTGGTATAGAGTATAGAACAGCATATGCAACGGTAACTATTTTCGAAGAACAGCTATTTGCCCCGAATTCAAACATTTAAACATCTTTGCTTTGAAATTTGTCTTTGACTGTATTCAATTTCTTGAAACAACACATTCGCAGAATGATTGCGAGAATTTGGATTTACCTTTGTCTCGTTTGGAGTGCAAAGCGCAACGAGGGAAACTTGAGTTGAACCACAGGTCATTTGAAGAACTCACTACACACAAAGAGTATGTACCAAAGCGATATTGTTATACACCAGATTCTTGTGAAGTTGCTTTAAAGGCAATAAAGGCCAAGAGCTCGATATGCGTAGATGACATTTTCGCCACAGCTCAGGTGTTCGGTCTTCTCAGAAAGTTTGTTGTTTCAAATGCCGCAGAATTCGGGCTTCGCTAAGAATTCGGGCTGTTAGGTTCTATGCGTAGAGTTGAAAAATATCAATGACCGAGAAATAGGTGGTGCGGTGAATTGATGACGCGTTTTCATGCATGGGGAGGAAAAGAAAAACAAGTTGCGCAGTCGCAGGCCCGTGGCCAGGTTTTAAAGTTTGGGGGGGAACAATAGATTTTTAGGGGGGCAATATTTTTGTTTTATGGTATATTTAAAAGAAATTATGTTATTAATTTTCAGCGATTAACTGAGAGGCATATTGCCAGTTGTGTGTTTTCAGTCTGATCACATAAAATTTGTCATTGTACCGGTATGCTACGTGCCATGGGTAATCAAGCAGCGCCTTTCTAAAATTTTCAAAAATTTTGTCTTTTTCTAGAAAAAGTATCCACACAAAGCTAAGAGCATTTGTTTAGTTATGCGCTTTTCTCCGGAAACAACAAAGAAAAACAACATGAAAACAATTCGGCGATGCTGCAAGCAGGCCCGTCACTAGGGGGCTAAGGCCCCTAAAATTTCCTGCCTACGCGCCAGTACTTCATGCCTGTTTGTCGCGTTTGATTCAGTAAAAACGTTGTTCTATGTTTGCCTAATGCACTGTTAACTTTTTTCAAAAAGTAACAATATTTTTGTCCTAAACAACAAAACTGAAGCAATTTTATTCGTATCAGCATTTAAGGTGAAGACACTGGTAGGAAAGAAACTCCGTCTAGTTTCTCACAAGAGTCACAACAATCCACGAGATTATATATAATAAGTGCATACATTCTATTGGTCACCGAAACAATCAATCCATCTTTACCGTTAAAAGCTGGAAATCAAACCATGTCAGAGGTGTAGTGCTAACAAAAATGTGTTGAAAACGCATCCAAAAAATAGCCATTTTGAAACAGCTTCAAACCCATTTTAAAACGAAACGTGAAAAAGGTGTGAGAACGCCCTTCCCACGTGTTCCCGCCCCACTAAACCTCTGAACCATGTACTCTAGCATGGAGACGTTCTACCTTTTATCAACACTCACAGTTTTTGAAACGTCTTTTGGCACAACGAAAATCGAAAATATGAAAAAAACAAGAAAAGAAATTTGAGCATAAACTGTCACAAAAGCTGCAGTTCTGACACCTGCTACATTGCATAATAGATGAGTATCCTTGGAGGCACGTGCAGTGTCAAGAGAACACTTTAAACATGCAGTCGTCGAGTTTTGGTNGAAAAGAAACGATGTNTGCGTTTGCCACAGCAGCTGCTTCATTTTTTTCAAAACCTAACAAAACCAGCTGACATTTATACGGTCGCAGGGGCCTAACGAAGGAGGAAAGGTGGGCATAATTCCCCAGGCGCCAAATCACTTCGGGGAACGCCGAATGACTGCGAGGGCGCCAAAAAGTCCAAACGATGTCACAAGTACTTTCTTCAATACAGCACATTTTCTTCCTAAAGACCTCAAATTCGAACATGGTGGCGCCAAACTTGCTTCTTGCCCCGGGCGCTGTCTAACCTCGTTACGCCATGCACCTGCGATAAGGTGTGAGTATACTCACCAAACTGGAGAAGCTTGCTTCGCATGTGGTTGTCGAAAATCCTACAGTTAAGCCAGCGCTCAGCAGCAAGTACATGGTTGGAAAAGCTGCTTTATACTTCCAAAACCATTTCAAAAACGGGTCCAAATTCATACGAGGGTTTTCAATTAAAAACTCATTAGGAACCTTTGATGAGACAATCCTTTTCACAGAAGTAGTTTCATTATGGAGAATATCTTTACTGATATTTTTGGCAGTTGAATTGACTAAAGTGTAAAAAGGTTGTAACTCTTCCTTGTCGAGAAAGCGATTCGATGCTGGTGAAAGAACACGCAAAGATTTGATGAGAGACATATCAAACTTCGAAAACCGGTGACTGAATTCACTCTGAATAGTATCAATGATTTCGAAGTGAGCTGCTTTCAAATTCAAACTTTCACTTTCATTGTCAATTCCGATGTGTTTTGTTGTGAATGACGTCCTCTCTGAATCGAGATGAAACTGACTTTTTTCGCTTGTTCAGAGGGTGGGATTAGTTTCGCTTCTTTAGAGGGTAGGATAACTGTAGCTTGCTTGCGCCACACACTAAGTGCGGAATACGCGCTAGTGCAGAGACTGGGGTTGTAGGTTATTGTAGAGGTCCCTACTAGTTGAGAGAGAGAGAGAGAGAGTTTATTGGCACAAACATTAAACAACAATTTCGGGGTCGACCTAGTTGTTGCAGGAGCACAGTTCGGTCTCCCAACTAAGCAACCTGACGTTTTGAATTTGCAAAGCCAAAGNAAGGCAAATTAAAAGGCTCTCACCACTTTGTCCGCTAATAACTCTCCAGTAGTACTCTGAGTTGACTTGCTTCTTTCGATTATATTCGGATATATAACAAAAACGTCAATACACTTGAGCGTGAAGTCAGAAACACGTAACGTAACGGTTCGATGTAGAGGCGAACTTAGAATGACGACGAACAAAAGAGTTGGGTGTTCGAATGCGCCACAGAAAACAGCGACCGACTTCAGTTATGTAGGTTTGCAGGCTAGCGTGTCGACGGTCGGACTGTTCGCAAACAAGTACATCGCGTTGAATCACGAGTGGAATATTACTGGGAATTACAGAGTAAGAATGCACAAAACATTAAAGCACTAATGTGTCCACTATACTAGCTGCATTTTATGCTGACTTATGCTGGTCAGTGTTGCAGTGATCTATACACATGCTGAAGTATTTCTATGTCAGACACAGAATTCCCTAACCTTTTTGATCAACTTCCAATTCATGTACATTATCCTACTGGGTTTGGCTATTGCAAGAATTTTTGTTTGACTACTAGTGTTGCGATCGGAAATCCAGAGCGGCATGTGCGCAACGCTTCGCACCGTGGCAGCAAGCAACTATAGAGATCATGCTCGCAATGTCTCTTCGCGTACGCTAGTCATCAAGTTCAGTCGTTCACACGTTAATATCTGCAGAGCCACCACGTCGCTATCTCTCTTACTATTGCTTGCTCGCGCTTCATATACAATGGTTTTATTTTTCACGCACATCCCGTTCGTGGTGAATCACATAATCAACGCAACACCACCGGAGAGATTGCAACAACATCCCCTCCTTTTTACAACGAACCACACCGATCGCACGTTCTTTGCGTGAAGGCTGAACTCGGCACGACCCTCACATCCTTGTCACAGCACCATTTTGTTGCCGTGTCTCTCACTCTGTAACACACAAGCACGAGCTGTGAATCTGATTCACGCTGTCCTATGCGATGATGAAGGCGT
>JGI24159J19872_10008641_pt1 | contig 13335 bp, 10 predicted proteins | sample Ectturendosymbi4_FD_19872 | JGI IMG/M metagenome (IMG submission 19872) | reverse complement strand
GTAAAGTACGAATGCATTGTGACATGCACACCCTCAAACGAACAAACACTGCAATGTCCGAGCACTCAGTCACAAAGTAAAATGCGGTTGTAGTGCTCAAAGAATAAGCAAGAATATAAACAATCTGACTGCGTCAAAGCGGGCAACCATTAGCCTACGTTATTAAACCTTCTGCTTCTTTCGAGAAACAAGTGAATATTTTTTCTTAATACAGCCTCAAATGTAGGAATGGTACATTGAACCTGATGAGTCATGACTGCTAACACTCGCTCTCCAGAGTAGTTTGTATAGAGCTCTGCATCCAAAATTGTAGGCCACACGCAATCTTTGCATGCAATGACTTTATGAAATTCCACCATATTTGTTATGCATACCTGGGCGTACAAAAGGAACGAAAAAGTAGGCCTACATTTTAACTGCATTTGAACATCGGGAGAAGAGGCTCGCAGTTTGTTTGCTGCACAATATTGATATCGCAGTTGTCTCTGAATGTCTTTGTCATCTGAGAGAGCTCAGTACCTAGTAGAGCTCCCAGATATTTGTATTGGTTAACAGATTTAGATTTTTACCACCCATGTGCCAGTAATGGGGTGACTGTGCTTTTTGCACTCTTAGCCTTAAACGTCATACAAAGAGTTTTGCTGTTGTTGAAAATATTCCACGAGATTCTGCATAAGCCTGACACACAAATAAAAGTTCTCTTCGCAAAATTTCCGTAAATGAGAACTTTTCAATTTCAATCAAGACGCAGACCAAACGATCAGGACAGAGTAAGAATCAGAATTTTCATACAAACAGCTGGTTCAGTACTCAACTAGTGTAGTCATGGCTTTAGTGTGACAGTAAACCTGCCTAATTTTCTTCTTGTTTTAGCAAATTCGTTCTAGCCCTATTTTTCTAGCATGTGTTTGAATTTCTATCACAAATGAAGATCCCAAACATGAAAGATAGCCTATGTCAAGGGTGAGGGGATCTTTGAATGCTACCATTTCGGGCAAAACGGATCAGGTGTCTTGTGCCTTTGGCGCATAGCAGATCAGGTGTATTTGGGGCAAAACGGCTTTTTCTGGCATCCAAGAGTTGTGTGAAAGATTTTAGAAGCACGTTTATGGCTATGAGCTTTCAGGAATTGCACTGGTTGCAAAAGTTAGGGTCTTGTAAAGCGTCATTTGGGGCCAAAGTGATCTAGTAGCTAGGTGCGTTCAACACTTGACTAGCACTCATGACACTTTACTAAACCTTTTTCCCAAGCCGTGGTACTGGGATCAACCCATAAAGACACTAAAACGTGAAACATTCCTCAACCTAAATTTAGGTAAAAACTATCAGGTTTCGAATGGAAAATGCAGCTGAACAACGCTTTTTTAAGAAATGTACTACGTTAATAATGGTGATCAGCTTTGCCCCTAACAAAATAATAATCATAAGGTCGTAGAAGAACAAGCGGTTTGAAGAGGCACTAACTGCTATGTCAAGATTTCTCTTATCAATTCAAAAGTTTCAGCAATTTGCACGGTTCAACAGTACCCTAATATTAGAAAGTTTCATGAGGGCAAATTGAGGCCTGTCTAAGACAAAATAGTAGACGAACAAATAGAAGACAATGCCTTGCAAAAACGAACATTTTAAACTGTCTCCCAAAGTTGACACTTCCAGCATATTTGTGGTTGAGTACCAATCATTTATGAAATTTTCGATCAGATAACCTGTCTCAAGATAAATTTTGTAAGGAGATTTAATGAGCAAGACAAAGAAAATTCCAATAAAATTTCTTAAAAATGATTAGAATATAAAATTTCATCATTTCATCTTTATTCTTTGAAAGTTTCTACAAATGTCAAAATTGCTAGCAATGTTTTGAAAATTTCGGGGGGGGGCAAATACCCCAAATGCCCCCCCCCTCTGGTTGCGCGCCTGGCGCTTTTGATACAAGAAATGTCCTTGCCTGGGCCCTCACCAGAATTGGTAGAAAGCGCCGAGCAAGATGTAATATGTACGGTGTCTGCATCCCATTGCAGTCTCATGCCAGATCGAAGAATGGATCGATCCTACTGACATTGGTATGATGAACATGTGTTTCACGTACATGTTCGTAAAAGCAGGTAGCGATTTGTAAGTACTGTATTCTACGGAAGTTGAACAGGCGAGCTGCACAGCACTTTTTTGCACACGGTTAAGCAAGCTTCACGTGATGACACCTCAATTGCAACAGAAGACCAGTTTACTAGTTAGAGAAGGCGGCAAAAAGAAGATGCACATTAACAGTAAGATGCAGGGGCATTTATGCAAGCATCTGTTTGAAAACAAAGTCGATGATCACGCAACAATGCATGTAAGTGAAGTATAATTCATTGCAGCTGCACCTCCATACGAAAAAATGGCGTGTGCTCGAAAAAACACCGCACTACTCGAAAAAACACACAAAATCGCGCAAGACAAATAAGCCACAGCGAATATTCAAGAAAGTGTCAAATCGAAAATGGAGGAAATTTGAGCGATTTTTGAGTCTTCGCAGGGCAGTTCATTTTCATTACAAAAAGGATGGCATGTCCTCCAAAAGAACGTATAGGCCTACTACGATTGGTATAGGTAGTTGCGCTGTCCACAACTATCCACTTCACCGAGTATAAGTCTCTAATGAAAACAATCTCTTGCTAAAAGACTTATTGAATCGTTTTTTTCTCATGTTCGTGGCTGTTCTGTGTGCTTAAGCTGAACTTTGACAGCTTTACTGTTGAATCCTGAAAAATTGCATTGTCAAAACGTAGTGCGTAAAATTCCTGTTACGTTTGTGTATTCCGTTACGTGGTTTTCACATCGTTACCAGCATTAATCTTGATAGGCTTTATGGTTAGTTCAAGCGTGGTTCGCAAACGTGAGTCGTAAATGTTGTTAAATCGAAACAGCTCGTGCATTTGTTTGAATTATCATCAAAGCTCTTTTAAACTTATGTCGCGTAAATCCAGAGTTCAGTCAAATATTTAGCAACAACATCTCGTAGATCAGGCCTGCACAACATACGGCCCGCGAGAGCTTCTTCAATTGTGGAAAATGCCTGCAAAAGCTTGACTTCTAATAAGTAATTGTCGTTCTATAATTTCTTCCGTACCACAGTAGAATTTGCCTAATTCGTCACCGCAAGGGGATTAGAATAAAGTGACGAATTATGCAAACAGGTGAAAACTCTATCACAGAAGCTGGTATACTTTATCATAGTAACTCGTATACATAGGCTAGCGCTTTTATTTGCAGTAAAATACAACTTTATGACGTTATGGTTGTTTACTAAATTATACTCTTTAATTGCTCTACTCTATCTAGACTCCTGTATTTAATCTAGCACGCTTGAAATCGTTAATAAACTTTAATTTCTGCGTTCTCTCAATGGGGAGTCGGGTCGCGCTTCGCACCTCGTGCATAAATTGGATAACCAAATTACGAGGTGCAACAATTCTCATAAAAAGAGCCTTAATTTGTTTGAATTCCCACACGTGTTAACTGCTTAAACATCACAACCGAAACTGCAAATGACGGATTAGCCGAACAAAACGCTTCTCAGGAATAGAAAAAGGTGACGAATTAAGCAAATTGACGAATTAGACGATGGTGAATTAGGCGAAGAGAAATGTACACAAAAGATAGGAATTCTGCCGGGACCGACGAAAAAGTGACGAATTAAGCGAATTGACGAATTAGACAAATTCTACTGTACAACGAAATCTCTACATCGAAATGAAATAGACTTTTGCAGCCCGCGGCAAATTTATGTAGATAATTTGGCTCTTCGAGCTTTCTGCGTTGTACAGGCCTGGCACAGTTCAATGAAAGTAGTCGTTATTTGCGTATACGTTTGCCTGATAGACGTTGGGAAGCGCACAAGGGCATTTGATAAGGCCAAGTGAATGTTTTCAAGCGATTTGAGGTGCTGAAAAGAAAACAGTACGCTCGCTAAAGTTCTTGAACCCTCGACAAGTTCAACACTGAATGAAATGAGCAACAGTTTCTGAATGAATTGGTGAAATGCTTTTTCAATGTAATTTCCATCGGTCAACCGAAAACCGATTACCACATCGGCTACCACCAACCTTCTGTGGAAAGCTGGATCAATCTTAACCAAACACACGTTACAGAATTTTCAGGTCTGCTCAAACATCTTTGCAATCCGCTGTGCAAACACAAAACTGTTATTGGCTTGAAGCCATTTATTTTTTTCGACGAGAAGCTCGCGCAAGGATCCGAACGTTTGACCTTCATGCAATTTAATTATAGGAAAATGTTGAATTCATTTGTTCACTCAGATGTGTTTACGCGTTTTCAACGTGCTTACATAGAATTTCAAACAGACTTTCGAAGACATCGTGTGAACTCAAAGTGACGGTAAGCAAACGAAAATCGTAAACGACTGTTGCGATTGCAAACAAACGCTCTGGATTGTGCAAAAATGATATCATTCATTTCCACCCGTTCAAAATTTGAAACAAGTGCCAATCTACAGTTTCATTAATTTCGCAGATTGTAGTCGCGAAACCAGGGATATCTAGGTGTGAAAACAAACCAATATTAGTTGAGTATAGGAAAAAAAACATTAAAAGATAGAGACACATTTGTGTCCAATGTCATTTTTTACGATCATTTGTGTTGGTGTGTTGCACGCTCTGACGTTTTCACCAAACTAATTCTGTGTAACGGCGGCGCTTTTGGATTTGACCTTTCCACACCTAAATTGACATGAAGTAAAGAAAACGAATTAAACTCGGGAATTTACTGGTCTGGCAAAAATGACTTAGTTTAGAGAAGCACACCTGAAAACGCTGCCTTTGACCAATAATCCTTGCAACGTAAAATTAGAAATTTAGCAAAGTTCGCAGACGGGGAACAGTACCCCGACGCCAGGATGAGACCCAGGAATCTTGAACACTAAACTATCCACGAGATGATTAGGTAGAACTACGATTCAGTGACTGAAATAAAAAATCGACTGATTGTTTTAATAGTTGATCACCAAAGTCCTTCGCACGTGCTGTTAATCAAATTATTGTCTGATCTGTGTTTTTGTCACATCAACCCAGTGGCTTGCAGAGGTCTGGTGATGGCCGGGGCGACTGCTTGATTGGATGCCCCCTACCAAATTTTCACATTGAGCAGAGACGTACATATGGTGGTCATTGTTGCTGATATACGCTGTTTGTGACATCACAATGTTAACTTTTGCAAACAACGCTTTGGCGAATTTTGTTGACACAACATACATATTTAGCGACGCTGGAGCAGCGGTAGGGCAGGGAAAGCAATAAAACAGTTTAGGGCGATGGAAATATAAAAAACAAAAAAATCGTTACCTATTATGTTTGTTTCTGTTCATCAATAATGTTGGCCTCAAAAATAATACCAGAAGTTATAGAAAAAAATTCTGAATTTTGTGGGTGCTCGAAAAGCTGCAATAAATTTGTTTCGAGTCGATCTTGATAAACTGCGAAATTACCTGTGATACTGTTATGAAAAGCAGCGGTGTTGGAGGTGGGGGTGCAAGCGCACCCCCAAAAGTTTTGATTTTCTGAAAATTGGGCAACATCCCCGAACATCCGCGTAAAAATGGCGCCGAACGTTGCTTGACTTCAAAAAACGACGCCCAAGGTTTGCAGAAAAATACATGAAGACCTTTTTTGGAGGTCACACCAAAAACGGTCGTCATGATCTTCGTGGGAGAGAATGTGTAGTCAAAAATTGCATAAAAATCGTTTCGGGGAAGTTTGGGGAAATTCGGACAAAAATCCTTCGCCACCCCAAAAATTTGACGCCACGCTTTTAGTGAGTCCAGTTTTGTATCGTTAGCGCACGGACCACGTTGGCTGTTTCTGCTGTCGCGCCATCGTAGAGCTATTTCTGCTGCTACTAATCAGAACCCTTTTGTAAATAAAGATTTGTGCGCCAGGAAGCCTGTGAAACGAACTATCAAAGAGGTGACAGCCAACGCCATGCTTCGGCTTGGCAATTTAACATGTCAGGTAGTTTTAGTCGGGAGTTAGAACAGTACTCATACAACGACTAGGCTGCCTCGTTGGTAGCGTTTGGGCAAACCAGCATCTCTGCATGCAACGACAGCATTCTTCGCAAGCAACTTCTACGCTGGGCAACACCCTAAACCTCCACATAGGTTCCTACGACAGGAAACACCACACCAGTGATGTATCATAAAATCAGCTAAATCAAGCACGTTGAAATTGGACAGTTTTGAAGTTTGACTCAGAAAATTCATTAAACGTTCATAATTATCTTCAGTGTTGATGTAATTGGACCCAACCCAAAAAATTGCCCGTTTTAAAAATCCCACTTAAAAAAGCAAAAACCCACCAAAATCCCACTCTTAGCTCTTCTTTTGAAAAACGTACTATGAAGGAAAAAGTAAAATAAGCAGCACACTTGTACAGTTAACAGCAAATTTTTTTTAATGAAACAAAACGAAGAGCAACGAAATATAAAGGATTTGAAAAAAAGAAAATTATTCGAACAGTTTGAGTAAATTCTACAGGTTATCTTCACCTCTGTGAAAGCGGTATATTTTAATCAATTTTTCTGCTTTCTCTGCACTAAAGCTGTTTCTGATGTTGGACCATACCAAACGATATGTTGAAAACATACACTATGTAGATGCTGAACTAGCAGGGAATGTACATAAACTGGACGTGAAACTGCAGTTTGTGTGGGAGTGGCTTGCTGTGCGCATTCTTGCCAAGATTTATCACTTAGAAGTGAATTGACCAACAACACTTTACGATAACAAAGTTGAAGTACATTTCTTTATCCTCAAATTAGAATGTCATAATAGCCATAACAATTTATTATTGTGTGTTTCTGCAAATGGTGATATTGCATAATGCAACATGCTTTAAACATGCGCAAGGAAGTTTAAACATGCGCAAGGACGTTCACTGATATTTTCGTGCTCTGTAAGATCCCGCAGTGCACTCCTATGGGTTAAATTCAGGTAACAAGTCGAGAGGCACATTGTGATAAAAATACACCCGCCTTCTCAGCACCTTAGTACGTATGCGATTATTTCCTGGATAATTACCACTTGCAAGACTTGGCTTACAGAGTCAGTCTTCCTGTAACCGTTTACGCAACATTATGCTTTGCTGCAAAAGAAGCGTTTTGCGTAAGAAATTAAAGGTCCATAAATCGGTTTAAACATATGTTTAAATGCAAATAAAATCTTGGCAAAGATTTGAAAATCACAGTTTTCTGATGTTTTCATCGCAGTGTTGCTGGGGAGCAACTTTATAATGGCTGAATATTGCAGAAAAAAAAACAAATTAATTATAGAAAAAAGCATAAATTAACATATTGCATAGAACAACGGCTGCGAAGATAACAGAATACACCCTTCACAAGTTGGAAGTAATGGAATTCTTCGCGAGTCCTGATCGTTTCGGACGAAGAAGGAATCGCCTGACATGACTGGCGACAGCTTCGGGATTGCACAGATGGACGTGGTGTTTTCCTTCCACTTCGATCACTTCGTAATGCTGGAAAATAATGCGATGCATGTCGGACAACAACGCAGGGTGGCCGCGTGGGAAAAAGTTTTGAAAAATTGCCAATTACTCAAAACAAGACGAACAAAGATTTAAAAGATACTTTCGTGCAACTCGTTGAACCAGCCAACAACCCATGTCTACATCTCGGAAGACTCGTAAGAGCCTGTCTTTCCGGAATTAATTGATCACATCAGCAGACTACCGGATAAACTGATTCGTGAAAAAAATATCAATCGCCTTTGACAAAGCGATCGTGACAACATGCCAGAAAACATATCTTACATTCAGTGTTCCCTCTAAGGAAGTTTCACACTGCGCAAATGTTTGTTTTAGTGTGCATGGGATTGCGCAACCATGTAGATAGACAACCAGTGAAGATTTTCAAGCGTTGAAAGGGCTATGACATATATATGCGATATTAAATTTGGAATGTTTCAAGAGCGCCAGAATGAGATTTCACTGCGGAAATGGCCTGGCGCTAGTGCGCGACTTAGAGGGTACACGGCTTGCACTTACTGTCTATTCCATCAAAATTACTCGTTTCAAAATCACAAACTGCAGCGCGTTTTTTTTTCTAATGAACTGCAACGCGTGTTTTTTTTCTAACGAAACTGCAACGCGTTTTTTTTTCTAACGTTGTTTTTTTTCTAATTTGTAATGAACTGCAACGCGCGTTTTTTTCTAATGAACTGCAATTTTCTAATCAGACCTGCGTGTCTTGGCATGCTGAACTTAACGGCGAAACGGCAATCTCATTATTTGAATGCAACCAGGAAACAAATCGGATGTATCAAGAAACAAAATGGAATAAGTTAAATAAGCTTGAAAAGCTTTGCGCTCTCCAGATCCCACATGTACTTTGACGTACGGAATAAGCCGATCAGAAAATACTGTCCCAGAGTGGGGAGCAGTGCAAATTTACAAATGTTTGCAATGATCTTCTTCGACAGTTGTTTTTTTCCCAAATATTCTATGAAAAGAGTAGTATTTACAAACAACCTCGTGAACAAGAAAGTCTTCCGCGAGAGGAGTAGGGATAGCTGGTACCAAGTCATATTCCTAAATTCAATTTTGTTCACCGCATGTTCTTTAACCAGGAATCCGGTCAGTTCTCCTAAGTGAAGATGTGAGGGTACAGGTGCACAAATGCGCACTAATGGCTCTGCGGCTACAAACTGTCAGAAGGTGGTGTTGCTAGGTAAACGAAATTCCAATCCAAACAACCTGGGATGACGTGAATCTATCCCGAAATCCTCTGCAATTGTAGATTTCAAAGAGTTGCGTCAGCACGCCGTCCTCAGGCCTGAAAAGCAATCATGCATCAAGTTGAACTAGATGTTTGATGCAAAAACTTTGGCAAGCTAGTCAGCCGCTCACGCGATATGAAGGGATTCCGCTTCGATCCAGGACATGAAGTGGAAACCAATTTCAGGCGACAGTGTAAACGGGTATCGGACTTTGAGACGCGGGTCCCGGTTGTACGTGTATCTTCCTTATGCAAGGAATATGCGGATTGTTAAAAGCATTACGCTTGCAGTAAGTCTTGTGCACTGCACAGGATTTAAGTGTGAAGACCAAACACCTTGAACAGTGTATTTCGACGGCGAAGAAAAGCTTTGAAAATCTTTTCGAAAATATAAACCCGTTCAGAAAACAGCAAAACGTATTTTGAAGTTTATGAACTTGCCGCTGATGCCTTCAACGACAATTTTTGGAAGACATGTACGACTACGACAATGAGGCTTAATTTCTAGCATGAAAATAGAACGAAACGCAGTTGTAGTAGAAAAACAGCGCAACGCGAAAGTGTTTTTCAGATGGTGATCCATGTACAGATGACAACACACTTTGAAAAATCACGCAAACATTTCTGATTGATTTTTTTGCAGAGAATAATTTAATTCTTTTTGTAGCAAAAAACTCTGCGTAATGATAGCGTCTGCGATGACCACCCTGTCCAGTTAACGAAGTGGTTTACGTCGTTGCAATAAAAACAGAAGAACACTCAATGCATAGATTGGAAATCACGCAATCGCACCATTTTCATGTCGTTTAGTTCCTCGTTGGAGTAGAATATCGGCGGCCTTCGCAGTAAGGGTTGCATTCGCAGCCATCAGTCTAAATTCAACAATTCCTTCTGATTACTTTTTAACAACTTGTATCGCTCCTATCTGCAGCAAACCGCGTACTTAATCCTCAAAAGAACTAGACACGTTAGAAAAACCGCAGTTGAGAGCAAAAAGCGTGCACTGCACCACAGAAGCAATGAAACATGTCTCGGTTACAAACATAACACGTTAAGAGAAGCATAACTTGGAGGAAAGAAAATTTGCAATGAAACGCACAATTGCAAGATCTGTGAAGGATGGCTCCAGTACTGGATTCAAGGAAAAAATCCCAACAGCTGGTATATGCACATCGCGTTCCAGTTAAAAAAAAATAAGAATGACATGTATGCAGAGGATAAAGCAAAACGAGATTCAACAACCATGAAAACATGTAGCTTAATGACAAGTAGTTCTATGAACAATAGCCATGCCGATGGTCAATCATTTCATGCAAGAATCGCAATAATAAAAACTTTCTGGCACAAAATAAGTTAAAAGAAAACCTTATGCTGCCTGTCGCAGACCTTATGTTGAGTTAACAACCATAACTAAACGAGGAATCCCTAGGGAGCTTTCACAGCGAGTTTCTTACACGGTGACGCCGTTTGTGCAATGCAAAAATTTTGTTATATCCGAAAAACAAACACCTCTAAAGAAGGGGAAAATGTTTTCACAAAAAAAGATGAAAGAAGTGGGGATAAGGTGGTGATTCTTAAAAGCATACAAAAAAAGTTCGTTGCAACTACTATCAGTGAAATTACCAGCGTTCGCTGAAGGCCGAAGTAAGGATTTCATGACTCGTCCACTGATCAAAAACAAAAAAATCATCTCGATCACATGAAAAGCAGTGTTGCGCACACAATAAACTACGTCAGGCTTAAATAACCTCCTCCTTGCTTCGCCGTAGTCATAACTGACGTCATATTTCGTCATGTTTTTCTCGAAATCCAAGGGCACTACGATCGACTCACGTNGCCGCTCCACAAGGCTCTGCTGTGNATTGTGAAAACGGAGTTTAGTTGAACGGAACGTTCAACCCAGAGCAATAAACTTGGCTGAAATGCTTTATGTAAACAAATTAAGCAACTTATAAATATAAACAAATTAAAAAATTTACCGTAAATCACCGAGCAATTTGTAAATACATATAACTTCAAGGAATATCTGGATAAATATCAAGCAACTGTCACGAACGCACATGAGAGCGTTTCTTCTTACCACAGGTCGGGGAAGAAAACCCAGAGAATCAATCAGAATGAGTTTGTCGACTTTCTCTGGGAATGTAGCAGCGTACTGTTCAAAAAACATCAAACCTTTTCGGACGTAAATATTCCAATAACCAAACTTTTACAAACTGCTTACCGCAACACACAGATCGATGTTAGTGTTTACGACAACGCGTGCGAGAAAAGATTATTATCAGGGCTCAATGCAAGCAAGGAGGCTGATGCTAAGGGTTGCCCTCCTTCAGAGATTTTCACGTTTGCTTCTCTGAAAAAGGTGACCAACATTATAGCCCCGCTTCTGGTGATGCTACGCGTGAGTGGAGACCATTCCCTCAAGCTAGCATGATGCTAGTAATCAGAGCCGGATTAAGGGGGGTGACGGGGGCAATTGACCCGGGCCCCCCGCTACAAGGGGGCCCCCGTGAGGAAATTTATTTGTTTGAAATAAAATACTCGGTTAAAAATTTTTCGTGATTCAGAAGCGATACAAGAATACAACTCTATTATATTCCTATGTTGCACTAAGTATCAGGGGTCCCCAGCAGCAACTGATTTCTCTACAAGTTTGAGTTTTAGGAATTGCTACTGAATAGCCTATAAGTATCTTCGGTTTGGTTGAATGCAAATTTATTTGATTTCGCTGCTAACTTTTTCCGAACAATCGTTCTTTTGGCATGGGTATGCGTATGACTCTTTATTCGTGCATCACACCTATTGCACAAATGTCACGAAAACGTTGTCATTTGCGTGCTAACTCTAGTGGTTGCTAACTGCTGTTTAAGTGTTTCCACTGGGGTCAGTCGCGTTAACATCAGATTGCTGCCTTTTTCTATATCACATAACATCAAATTTTTACGCTACAGTTTCATACAAACTAAATGCTTCTACAGTAGAACTCGTCTAAATCGTGATCGTTTAATTCGTCACTTTTTCGTCGGTCCTGGGAGAATCCCTATCTTTTGTGTACATTTGCGTTCGTCTAATTCGCCATCGTCTAATTCGTCAATTTGATTAATTCGTTACCTCTTTCTAACCCTGAGAAGCGTTTTGTTCGTCTAATAATCTAATTCGTCATTGGCAGTTTCGCTTTAGATGCCTAAGCAGCTAGTACGCGTGGGAATTCAAACAGATTAAGGATCTTTATCTGAGAATTGTTGCACCTTGCGATTTGTTTATCGAATTTGTACACGAGGTGTGAAGCGCGACCCGACTCCCCACTGAGAGAACGCGGAAAAGTTTATTAAAGATTTAAAAGGTGCTTGATTGAATGGAGGAGTCCAGATAGAGTAGAGGAATTAATTGTTGTATTCAACCATAACGTCATAAACTTGTATTTTACTGCAATTAAGAGCACTATGTATGCATACGAGTTACTATGATAAAGTATACGAGCTTCTATGATAGAGTTTTCACCTGTTTCCGTAATTCGTCACTTCGTCTAATTCGTCACTTTTTTCTCATTCCTTTGAGGTGACGAATTAGGCAAATTCTACTGTATTAACAAACCTAACAATGCGCGATTACCCTCGTTGAATCCGAAACAGAGCGAAATATCGCCATTAAATGGAGAGGTCCTTGATAATTTACGTAAAATGTTAGTCTCGACGAAACGAAGAGAGCTTTAGTTTGAAACGATAACCAAACATACATTAGGGTGAGAGATTGATGAAAAGAACCTGAAAATCATGAATCTAACCTATTTTCGTCCTAAAATGAGAGGAAATATGGAAAACAAAAACAATAACCCAGTCAACATCAGATTTGTCCAAAACGTCAGACATCAGAAATTTATCTGCAAACATCACATCTGATGTCATGTTAAAATATCAGAAGTGGCAACACCGGTATCAATGATCCCGAACTTCTGGTGGAGTCTCGAGGTAGCTGCAGCCGGACTGCACCTTTGTTTCGTCACAAAGGGTAACGAATGGCGGAAACGCACTTTTCCGATGGTTACTATCAGGCGCGGATTTACCATTAGGCTCAAAAGGCTTAAGCCTAGGATCCCCGATTTTGGGGGCCCCCAAAATTTGGGGAGTAAGAACAATTTCCAGCATTTTTGTAAGCAATATATATTTGTAGCTTTGTTTTGGTTCATTGCACATGTTTTACTATGCCGTTAACAAAAAGAATTCTATAGAAGAATCAGCGCGAAAGATTGAAGTGAATGATGATGAGCATTCTCTTTTTATGGCGTTGGGTTTGATTATTGTTACGTATAATGCTTGGAACAAAACGCCTGAATCCATTTATCAGATTGCACAAGGCCAGTGAAGTGAGGTACTTTCGTTCAGCAAGGGTCTCTCTCTTGTAGCTTTTCATGGGTGAAATACAGGGTACAGGCATTGGCGTAATTAAAGGTTTGAGCCAGGGGGACAAAACGTAACTGAAGGGGGTCTACTGGTCACCGCAGGGGGCCCACTAGTCAAAACTCAGAAAAAGGTTAAGAAATGATAGTGAATC
>JGI24159J19872_10008639_pt1 | contig 13335 bp, 6 predicted proteins | sample Ectturendosymbi4_FD_19872 | JGI IMG/M metagenome (IMG submission 19872) | reverse complement strand
CAAGTGTGACGCTTACGCACGTTTGTGGCACAAACAGTCACAACTGGTGAGCAAAAGGTCTGCCCGGAGTCGGAGTCGTTAAAATTTTCTACGACTCCGACCCCTCAGGTTGAAAATCCTTCCGACTCCTCGACTCCGACCCCACAGCCCTGTCTCTAAGTCAATCGATTGGCGAGTTATCGTGATGCAAAGTTCTGCAAAGAAGTGGCGCACGCGGGACTTAAAGGATTTAACATTTGGGTTTATGTTTCTCATTTTAGCAGTAACCTAGACGAAAGCATTTTGTTTTCACCGATGTTATTCTGACCATACCGTTACGTTTTAGCGCTATATCGTCGTTTAACGTAAAGTTGGTAGGGGCCGTTGCAAAGTACTTTTTCCAAATAAAGCTGGTGTTACTGCAAAGCCCTGAGGCTTAACCCCTGAAAGCCCGCAAGAGCCCAAAATTGTGGGCTTTATGGACAATTTCGGTAATAATTCTCCGACCGATTGCGCTGGAGAGGCAGCCAAAATATCATAAGATGCGGACTTTGCTTCACTTGAAGTTTTTCCACACGTCACAATGACGTCATAGAAGAATCATTATGACTTCATACTAACAGGCAAAATTCAATGTGCATCATCCCTGCTGCGCTAAGAGCTGTTTTAATTGCGGCTTTTCCGGTGGCCTTATCAGGTGTTTTTTTAGAACCTCTGCGAAGCAAATACAGATGACTTCAGCAACTTTTAAATGTTCCTTATGCGTAATTTGACCAATCTGAGCCTTGACCTCTGTATACCACGCATATTAGATTTTGACTTGTAGCCGTAGGAATTTGCGTTGGATTTAAATTCCGTCCTTTTTTGTAAAGAACTCAAGCACATCCCAGTTTACAACACTAGAAAAACATATGTTGCTATTAAAACTCTTGATGTCGGCGGGAAGTCTGTTCGTAATGTGAAATAGAAAATAACTACAAGCAGTTGTTTAGCATTTTTGGTCGGATTCTAACTAACAGGCCAGATGTAGGAAATTCGTGTACGAAAGTCTGAGGTAACTGTTTAGAAAATGAATTGAAATACATTCATATGCGTACAAGGGCGAATAAGCGTGAACAGTTTTTCAAACAACAGCTACTGTGTTGTGGTATTTCCGTTTGTTTTGCAAAAAAAGGTCAACTCAGCGTGACAAAAAGTCATGTTAGATGCAGCTTGCCGCGCGTTTGTCTTAAAATGTGAAATCAGAAATCCTGAGATGGTTGTCCGTTTTACATGCCCCAGACTTTGAATGCATCGTCTTTAAAAAACAAAAATGTCAAATGTAAGCAATTATCGTTCAGCAAAAATAAAACCCAAGGCAGTGTTCGCCGCAAGTTAGCGGCATTACACTGCGACAGATGGAGAAGTTGCAGTACCTTGGAGTAGTCATGGGCGTCCAGCGTGAGATGCACCGAAGAGCCAAGCCCTCCCCTGCATTTTGAAATTTCATACTTTTCTATGAACTTCTTAGTAGAAAAATGTTTCTCCCTTGTTTTCGAGTTGATGAAATGAAATTTCACTACTGTTGCCTTCCCCCACCTGGAAAAATCCACTACTTCCACCCTGGAAAAAAATCTTGCCGACGGTCATAGGGGTGGTATTCACGAGTGACGGAAGGCGGAACAACGATATTGATACGCAGATTGGCAAAGCAAACGCGTGAGCTTTATTTCCCTGCGATGACAAAACCGGAGCTTTCACACATCGCCAAATTGTCAATTTTTAAATTGTTTTTATTCGGATCCCCACCTGTGATCATGGATCTTGCGTGATGACTGAAAGAATACTGTGCCAAACGCAAGTGTTATGGACAGGATTTTTGCGAAGAGTTCACGGTGTGACACTTTGCGACAAAGTGGGCAGTTGTTAATTTCGTAAATCCCTGAATATCGAGCCACTTCTCCGAATCGAGAGATCGCAGCTGCGTCGGTTCGGCCATGTATCCAGATTCCAGAATACTCCACGAAAGACTGACGAGGCAAGTCCTACTGGTTACACCTACGAGAGAGCGGCCTACGGGGGCAATAGTGGTGTTTCGGACCAGGTGGCATACATCTCCGACCTTGCTTGGTCCCGTGTTGGTGTGGAGCCAGAAGAACTATATAAGATTGCTGTTGACCGTGAGGTATTTCGAGTCCCCCTAGGGCTGCTGTCCCCGCGACCCTCCCAGAGGAAGAGCGGGCACGAAAATGAAGGAACGAATAAAAATAATTTTATGCACATGCACCAATGCTAACTGATTTACACATAACGTCATGGAACATGCTTATGCCATGTAGGACGTAATTTAGAATTATGGAAGTGTAAAAAAGCTCCATTTGTGTTAGTGCTAACATTGTGCTATGAAAAATTCTCTTTCACTGTTGCAGCGATGATTTGCATATAAGGCTTAGACAAATATTTACCAGTGAAGTTTCCTAATGATAGCTGACGAAAGTGATCAGATTTGCTCTTCTAAATGTTTCGCGTCATTTTAAACGTTTTCTGCTTCAAACCGTTATTCCTTTTTCTCAACTCAGTGATATCCAGCTCAAATATATTGTTTAGACCGATCCGAAGCCATTCCATCTCCCGAAATCTGCAGCGCAGTTACTTGCCCACCAAACTCCGATTGTGCTCTCTTCCGGGGAAGACAAGTTTGCGTCTGCCAGGCAGGAACTTTCCTGCTGGGTCGCACGTGCCAACGTAAGTTGTTTAGTTATATGTGGCTATTGAGTATAATTAAGTTGCTTTAAAAAATTTAACAGTAATCGGACATGTGGCTTCTAAACAACGTTTTTTCAAAAAGTTGTAGGCGGCGTTCTCAAAAATGCACTGCAAGATTTCCTCTGCCATGCCAGTCTTCCCAACCGCAACGCAGGATTAAAACAACGCAGAGTTAGGCAACCCTAGGATACGACCTGTAACCCAGGCGCAGGGATACGCGTTTGCTGCTGGAAGAGCCAAACGGTAAGCGGGTGGTCAGCATTCGTTAATGTAAACCAATTACCAATCTGTTACAATGCAACAAAACTTACAGAACAAAAAGGAAAGTGGAACCGATTTTCACAAATTTTGGCCTAAACTCCTTACAAAAATCAGCGAGTGACCAAAAGAAGGTCATCAGCAGCTCTAAATATCAAATGATGACAAAATTACGGAAATTTTCAAACACTTCACCACTGAAGTGGCATTCTATTCCAGAAACGCCACTGTTACATTAAAAATAACCATCAAGTGAGCTGCAACTAGTGAATGAAGGACTTGCGCAATCTGACCTCACTGGCGACGACCCTGCAGTGACTTAACAAGCAAACTGCTGGCAGGAAAATTCTGTAGAAGTTTTAACAATATCAACTGCCTAAATGCTACATATCATTCATACATATGTTGCAGTTCATTAAGCAGTTTGCAGTTCATATATATATATGTTGCTTGTTTTAAACAAGCTTTTTTTCTGAACTTTCATTCAAGTTTACTGTCATTTAAAGATATCGCTAACGATCTAAGGGCATTGACTAGGCTGAGTTATCCGAATAACTGAGCCTATGAGTTGAGTACCAGAATTTTGTTTATGCCAAGCAGCGCTAAACGCATCGTGGACTGTTTTCCTGTGCAGCTCAGCTTGAAGGCAGCCAATAACACTTACATCGAATAAGCAGATGTACCAGGTTAGTCGCTCTCCCTTGTTAAAAATGCAGTGAAAATGATACACTGGCAAACTCAGCGCACGGGCGAATACTCAGCTAAAAATCAAATGGTTTTGGTTCGTGATCGGAAAAGTCAGTTACAACTTTCAACACAAGTTTGACGGCAAATTGTTGCAATGTCCATACGGATACTAAAGAAACGATGCGAAATCTCTACGTGCGATCTGGTTTCTATTGATCACCTTCTAAGGCCCGCCAGAGCTAGAATTGTGGCTTGGACGTATTCAGCCATAACTCGCCAACCGATAGAGCTACAGAGTTCTTCATACCCTCTAAGGATGCATAAAGTCTCCTAGCTTCGATTTTTAAAAATCAGAAATTTTTGGATTTGAACTTTTTGGTGTGACGACACGAATCAGGGAGACCAAGCGATTTTTGATGACGCCATCAGCGCCTGAGAAAAGAGTTCAAGAGGCAATTTACACGTTTAGTTTGTTAAAATAAAACAGACAAATTTCCGTACTTTAGAGCCCTTCATTGGTCATATAGCATTAGTGGTTGGCAAGCTATGGCCCAAAAACAACAAATTGATTAATTAATCCCCTAGGAGATTGATTAATTAATTATTGCTTTTTGTGTTGCTGATAGTTATTCGTTGGTATTGGCATTCTACAGGAATCCAAAGCATTGTTTGTCGGCCGACCTTGTCTGGAAATTTGATTTCAAGTCCTCCGAGCCAGACAGAGTGGGCAGTTGGCGCAACGATTCGGTTTGGTTGCACTGGTGGTCTCGTGCTGCAAGGAGAAAGACAAGCCGTCTGCCTCGCATCTGGCAATTTTAACATACCTTCTTACCCAGTTTGCATACAACCTGGTGAGCATATTTCAATTTTCCTGGTCAGTTAGTTCGGCTGACTACACTCATGATTTAGGAAAGCAACCTGCTTAATTATCAGCTGCTTCAATCAGCCACAGTCCCACAAGCGGTGTGTTGCGCTTGCAGAAATGATGAAATACACTATGCAACACAGATGTTTATACTGCATTCTGTTCCTGTCCACCATACCTTGACCGCCCTTGTATGGTATGACAACTTAAACCACGTGTCCTCGATGTTTCTTAAGATATGACCAGTTAAAGTTTTTGAGGAAAGAAATGATTTTTATGTTTTAAGCAAAGGCAATTCCTTCATCGCTATTTGTGCAAATCATAGCTTTTGTGACTAAAACTAAATAGCCATTACAAAGATTTGCCAATGCCTTTTGTTCAACTACCTAATGATGCAAATTTTGCTTGATGTGAAAATGTCTCAAAGTAATCCGCCTAAATTGTTTAACATAACGGGAAAAGAACATGAAAACTTTATTAAAGGATAAGTTCAGTATTCCTCAAATCTGTCTTCATATTGATCACAATATTTTCCAGTCAAAAGCAAAAGAAGACCATGATTAAAATGATGTTTTCTTATTTTTTCAGCACCACCGAGGTCCACCGGTGGTCCTCCAACGCCAAGTCAGACAACGTCTTGCTCTAACCCACAAGTACCCTCCAACGGAGGCACGTTACCGGCCGGCAAAACTGTTTTCGCTGTTGGCGAAGTCGTCACTTACTTTTGCAACTCCAATTACATTCTTACTGGAGCACAGTCAGCGTCATGCCAAGCAAACGGAGCATTTACTTCGGGAATTGCATTCTGCGCAGGTAGGTTACCACCAGCAGCTCATTGAGGATATTTTTCAAACTATCCCCAAAACTCATATCCTATAAGGTTAAAGCTGCTAATTTACAGCACTTTACATGAAGTCATGTGTTCGCAGATCTTTTTGGAGGCGAAAGAAAAGCTTATAGCTTAAAAAAATTTAACTTCCAATTAAGCATGCAAAAGTGTTGGTTACAGAAAATAAATAAAACGCTTCCCCTCAGAAATTGTGAGCAGATTGTGATGACTTATAAGCGAAAAAGGCTTGCTTCTTTTCAATATAAGGAAAACTGATCCACAGAATATGTTACATTTGTATTCAATTTATTCCACGTACGTTTATTGTGGTTCCCTTGAATTGAAATTAGTGCTTTTTAGCTCAGCCACCGGCCACCGCACAACCCGTTCCTGGAGTTAGAGCTCAGTGTCCGATTCCCATAGCTCCTATAAATGGTCGAATCAACGTGGAAAACAAGGTTGATTGGCGTGCTGGTGATGTGGTGATATATTCTTGCGATCCCGGGTACATCCTCAGCGCCCCTGCAGTCTCCACTTGTCAAGCAAATGGACAGTTTTCGAGCCAGCCTCCTTTTTGTAATGGTATGACAGGATTGACAATTGTTTTTGAGCTACCTTTACTGCAAAGTTTTCTAAACTGTTTGATATGATACAAAATTTTCTAAAATCATTTGCTTAAAGTAAATATGCTGTGGGCCGATCAACTTAAGGGAAAGGAATAAGTAGGTTGGCAGTCAAAACTTCTTGACAGGACGAAATGCCTAAATACGGTAAATTGTTTTATCATTGTTGACCAACATTAGTCACATAAAGCAACTCGCTATTATGACCATACAGCAACATAAAGGCTTGCAAACGAGATTGTTATGCAAATAGACTTTTCATGTGCAAGTATTTTCACTGATGATGCATCTTTCGCTGTTTCATCAATCTGACATGTCTTCGACTGGTGTCTCGTCAGAATGATGAAGAAGACACGCGAACCTTCACATCAATTTCGCGCTTCATGCAACGTTCTTGGATTGAAATTCGCGCGATTTGACCCATTCAACACTGTGAACTCAATCTGTCGTACATTCACTATAGTTCTCCTTCAACGATTAGAATAGTGTTCAGTTACAAATTCTTTTTAAATATTTACAAAAAAACAAAGTTTTGATTGGTTGTTTTGTCACGATGTTTTGTTTTGCTTTAACCATAGTAATTATATAAAATCAAGCATTTCTAGATTTTTCAAATATTTTTTTCTTTTTTTAGCTCCAATATCCTGTCCGCAGCCTAATGTACCCGCTGGTGCAGTGATTAACAGTCCGAAAAATATTTATATGGCTGGGGACGTTGTATCTTATTCCTGCAATTCTGGATATACGATGTATGGACAAGCTACAATTACCTGCCAGCAGGACGGGAGTTACTCAGCACCATTTCCTCAGTGCATGGGTAAAAAAGTTTAACATGAGTTGATGCGTTTTTGAAATCTGTATGTATGTTCACTTTTGTGGGAAGTTCTGATTACCCAAAAATTTCCTGTAACTGAGCATTGCTTAAACAATCATTGCTTATAAAGCCCATCTTAGAATCAATAAACGTGAAGAAAACGGCAATCATTGTTAACAGTTTCGGATGTGAGATCGTTTTGTTAAAAAACTGCATCTAAAAGTTCCTGCTATGAATTGACGCATGTTTAAATTTTGACTAAGCCTGTGTAGTTTTGTTATGAGCAAAGCTGTAATATGTATGGGTTAATTATGTAATTCAAGCACTTTCAAAAATTAAAGCTGTAGCATTCAAGTATGTCGAAATTAAGGCATCCATACGAAAGTACAGCAAGATTTCTCAAAAAGTGCATAGGCGGTATGTAATTATACATACCCTGTATGCTAAAAGATGCGCACAGTCTTCAAGTTTATGCGCATGGTTTTTCAAAAGGAATTTCTATGATTTATAGCAGAACGGATGCGAGTCTTTTATGGACAGAATGATTTCGCGGAATCCAAGTTTGCACTTGCAGATCTTGTGATCCAATTGCAGATATTCGCGCATGTAGGGCAATTAAAAACAAGCCATACTTTTAATGAAAATATCGGCCAAAGAAAAAGATACAAACGACGTCTGCAAAATGTCGTTTACATATTTTTTGCCGTTATTTACATCATAAGGCTATTCAGCGTTTCTAATTTTCGTGAAGCAATACTTTTATTGATGCATCTGTTATTTTCATTGGTTTTATATGCCGTTTTGAACTAGTACTTCTATTCTTGATAGCCTGCTTTAAAACCAGCCAAATTTCAAAAGATATAGAAAAATATAATCAGGCTGAGGTTGTAATTATCTCTTTTCCACCCACTGGACTTTTAACTCCCATCACACAGCTTTGCTATAACAAGCAGCAAACAGCAAGAATTTCTTTAAAGTTTCCAGAAGTTGAATCAACATACTGTGATTTTAACGAAAAAGCAGGGTAAACTTTCAACTTACGTTTTTAGCAAAGATATTCATCAAAAATGATAACAAAAATTTGTAAACTTCACTGTTGCCGAATTCTGCCCTGGTTCCGGCAAAGTTTTTTCATATTTTTACAAATGCTTCAGTACAATTTAACCCTTTGGAGTGGTTTTGATACGTTTGGAGCCTGTGTACTAAGAATTTTAAACTTTTCATGTGAACATATTGGGGAAATAGCACACGCATTCAAAGTTGTTTTGCAGTTCATTTTCATGAATGCCACAGGAAAACTTAGCAAAGTCTTTTCCTGTTAATGTCGATTGGAATAAAGTCCACATTTAATTCTTTGTTGACTGATGCTAAGTTACGAATTGTTATGAAAACACTGATATCACCCAAGTCGAAATGGAACTTTTCACAAGAGTTTTGTGCATCTTGCAATATAGATCGTTGGGATCATTATTGAGAATTAATTGTGGTGGGGAAAAAACGAAGGCATCTGCATTCCACTTCGTAAACTCCATTTTTGTTTGATGTTCTTGCTCGGCCTATGTCAATCACCTGGGTAAATTGCCTTGAATGTGGCGTAGCGCTTTTGCCAAACTTATTTTGCAAGCCGCGAACACGCAGGCCTCTCCACCTTGCTTTTAGTGAACGGATCTAAGCAAAACCTCGAGAACCTGTATACACGAACTTCAAATTTCATTGGTTAAAAGCATGTAAAAAATGCAAGTACGATGGTCGTAGGAAATATAAGTACGCGTTCTTGAGAGCAAAGTAGAAGGGCAAAAGACACTGCAGGTTATTCCTATAACAGTGCGTCAGCGTTAAAAATCTGGGCCAAGCTGACAAGGGTTGCTCGTTTTCCAGATCATCAATTAAATTGATTCCAGCAAACGTACTAGAAAAATTTGACCAGCAATAGTTTCCACCCAGAAAACTACCATATAGCAAAGCTAGGGCAAGAGTTTGCCTGACATATTATGTCATTTTCATACCATTATACAGTATACCTTGTGGATCTCTTTTATTCCTATGAGATATAGCAAATCTTCGAGGAACCAAAGCGGCTAAAAGCCATTCTTTTTAATGTTAGGACAAAAGAAAAGAAAGTTGCGGCGAACATAAACCAACAACTCTCGTTTGTGTAACTATTATCTTTTAAAAGAAACCAATTTCTTTATATCTGGTCGTCAAAATCTGACTTATGTACCATCATTTCACAATTTCTAAAATGCAATGCAAATGACCCCTGAATTGACAACATACCGACTTGTTCTTACAAATGCTTCTCGCAAACCTATGACATTTCGGTAACAAAGATTTTTATTCTAGCAAGCATTTTCGTCACGTGAAGTACACTCTTGATCGTGTTCAAAACTCAGTTTGGAATTACACTGTCACGAACATGCTTTAATGACTGAAAACTCGCAGAGTCGTGCGAATAAGACATCTCACAACGTACAGAACAAGTCAAACCAAGCGGAATATTAGAAACACTTTTTGCACGTGGGATGGACTTCATTGACTTCATTGAAATTGAATGTTGGACGGTCGTTTTCTGTAAGATTTCGGTGTCACTCTATGTGAAATGTTGACACCTTGTCCCAGCGGCTAAATGAATTTATTGTTTGTAACTAATTCCGCATGTTGGCATTTCTTAAAATGTTTACCTTATACATTTTTTTCAGTGGATGATTATTTTGTGACGTTGTGATTCAGTCACAAAACTTCATAATCAATGTACGGCATGAACAATGATAGTGAACAATACCATACGCAACGTAAATCATAGAAATTTGTTGCACCACTAACAAATTTCTTTGCAAACAATTTTGGTATGGCTGAACTATCAGGTACCTATGTTATTTTCGCAACATTTAACAATAGCTATAGTGATCGTGGTGTCCGTGGTGATGACTGTGATGGCCATGATGGTGGTGATGTCCGTGATGGCTATGATGGTGATGGCCGTGATGACCATGATGGTGATGGCCGTGNTGGCTATGATGGTGATGGCCGTGATGCCCATGATGGCTGTGATGACTGTGGTGATGGTGGTGACCATGATGGTGACCGTGATGGTGACCGTGATGATGATGATGGTGACCATGGCTGTCGCAGTGATGATAGCAGGATGAACAATGATGGTCATCACAACAGTAGCAATCTTGACAGCATGCGGCTGTGTAGGCGGCTGCAGCAGCGGCTGCAGCAGCAGCTTCAGCTGCAGCATCGGCAGCAGCGGCAGCAACTGCACAGGCAGTAGTACAATCCTCAACTTGCGCCATTCTTCTTAGAAGTGTGCCAAATTTAGTTTCACTGCACCAACTGTATCCAAACCTGTAATAAATTTAAAAAGGGTATAATGCCTGAGCCCCATCTGTTCTTATTTATGGGGGGCTAGTTTGAGGAATTATGTGACGTCAGAGTGCTCAACTCTTTTTTTCACGGAAGTTTTGCAACTTAGATTGGCATAATTTTTGAGACAATGTTTCCAGCACGATCCGCTCGTTAAGCACTTGGCATCAACTTAATCCTAATACAAAGCATAAATTAATTTGTTTTTTTTGCTTTTCCAACGTATGAAAACCAAACGACGGTGCTTCGTTTGCTTTCTATCTTATACCAATCTGTCTAAGGTTGCTTTTGTGTTGTAGTGCCTCTACAAATAGATTTAAAAACAGAGTACTAAGTCGGGCATGCTACACAGTCAAAATAATCATTTTTCAAATTTTGCATCATTTATAATTGTTTGTAGTACAATTCATTCAATCTTTCCTTTTATTGCAAAAAGTAACTGAAACCTCCAACCAGGTTCCAAAAAAGAAAGTTATATGTGCAACACTAACTAGCCACATTAATACTTTACCAGTTATCAGTGATGCAAACACTAGAGTTGAACTAGTAACGTGACAATCACAAAGATAAGATTTCGAACAGGTAGTATAGTGCAAATTTAAAGAAAGCATATATCGAATAGCTTGTCCGAATTATGCAAAGTTACCACAGGCTTGCCTGCTTCAGTTCAGTACTTGTTTAAATCATTTAACTGAGGCTTTTGCACTAGCTCTTGAGCAAACTGAATTATCAAAATGTTAGTTTTTGCAATTTGTAAAAATTGAAACAATCTTTATAAAAAAGAAGCGTCCGCTGATCTTACTTCAATCATTTCTACATCAAGTAGCTGTATCTTGAGACTCTAAATTTCATATTCACTCATGTCTTTTCACGTGGTTGGGAGCCAAAATGTTTGTAGGTAGAAAACAACAATTTTCAACTTTCTGTTTTCCAAATCTTTTGACAGATTTTCAACGTTTCCCATTACTTTGGAAACCGCAAAGGTATTCATCATTTTTATCCCTTAAAAGCGCGTTGCTCAAGTCTTAATGATTTTATATCACAATGCAAAGCTGCAACCGGTGCCCAACAATTTTATGAACCACAAGTTGGCGTCCAGTGTAGTTGTATGATTCGAGCAACAGTGCAAAGACAAAATGCGAAGTCGGGTATGCATTCTGGTGAAAGACAGCATCTGAAACACAAATGCTTCCTTTCCGAAACAATAAGAGGCGCCATTCCAGAGATATCACGAAAGACGGAAAGTCGTGGAAATACTCTCTCCCAGGAATGTAACTCTCGGATTTAGGTGAAAAACATACCCATCAATGCAAATCAGCATGTTTCCTAACAAAAAATAAAAATAATTTGAAATACATCGCCTGACTTAAGTCACACCCAGGGCCGGCCTTAAACCGATGCAACTGCATTGGGCCTCGCGCCTCTGTGGTCCCGCGCCATGGTGTTTGAGTGAATTGTTCATTTTTGCCAGATTCACCTTTCGCTTGAGAATTCACCAGAAACGCCATATAAATTCCATTGTTAACAAAGAACGCTCTCGTCAGAACTAGCAAATTTCCTCTCGAACGTTAGCAAACGTGCTCAATTCTCGTGTTAGTGTTGCACTGTATATCTGCGCTGTACCGCGATCGCAACACGGTTGGCTGAACACGATGACGTCATAAAATCACTGCTCGAAGGAGCCCCGCGCCTAGGTCCTGCATTGGGCCCCGCGCCCAGATCTTGCATTGGGCCCCGCATCTGCTAGGGCCGGCCCTGGTCACACCGCCGGGCACACCGTCTTGAACCAAAATGCCCTTTTAAAAATGTAAATAAAAAAAGGAAATACACTTGATATTTACTTGGTTGCAGAGATGATTTGGCCGGAGCAGGTCCCGGAGTCGGAATTTTGCATAAAAACCGGAGCAGGAGAGGAGCCGCATAATAACTTTCAATAAATTTAAATTTGCTCTGACAGGCTAATTGTTAGATTAATGTCATGGCTCTTTTCTCTTGGCTAAATTGGACTGTGAACGGTTCCTTGTAGGCTGCTGAGGAGAGGGAATGGGGGTGGCAGGCTGACGGACTCTGTTCTGGCTGGTGCATAGCCAATGCTGAACTGCTGTATTACAGGAATACGTTTTTGTAGTTACCTGTTAATGTACGTTTTACCTCTATGCTGTATCTTGTTTTAAGCGGTATTCACAATTTGTCATTTTTAGTCAAATCTACAAGACAACAGCGTATGAATGCAGTGTGGTTTCAGCAGCAGTGTGGTTTCAGCCGAGTCAGCAAAAATGTTTCAGGCTATTCCTAAACGTGGCATTATTATCTTGCAAATGTACAATATAAAAGAGATGTTGGGTATGAAGTGTTTCCAATGGAGTCTTTGGAGCTTTATTTGTGCAGATAAATAAGTGAAATGATGGCAGCAGTTGTTTCATTGTGAGTGTGCCTAAAGGGCTCTGGTGAATCAGTTAAATGACATTTGGTTTCGGTAAGAACAACATATTATTCTATTTATTGGGTTGCACAGGAGCAGGAGTCAAAAAAGTGACTCCTCACCTCTGCTCGGTTGTAACAGGCACTAGCACCACCACTTATTCTAATATTTCGTAATCGTCTAACCCAGCGCTCTTCAACCGGTGCGCATGGTGCACCCTAGGGTGCACCAAAATATGCGTGGGGTGCACCACTACGAAAGGGTTCACAAGGGTGCATCACAAACTTGTCACACTGAACAGATACTTTTTACAAAAACTTTCTGTCAGCAAAAATGAAGCATTTACCAACCAATGACTTCCACGATTCGATTTAACCTAAACTTTGCACATTTAATATAAACTTTTAGCACGGCTTGTCTAAAAAATGGTTACGTTTACTTTTCAGTGGAACATCAAGAATGAAAACTTTGGCATAAAATATTCGAAAACCTCCAGAAAACTTTCGAACACAAAAAATTGCCCTCACCTTTCAGTTGTGCGAAGCTCAATTTTAAACGGAAAGAATATCACTTAGCTCTAGCGCAGCGGTTCCCAAGTTTTTTTCTGATCGCGTACCATTTGTGGGCCCTATATTTTCACGGCGTACCACCTTGAAAACACATTGTTCCAGGAAAACTCATTCTACCCAATATCATTCGATCAAAAAGTTTGGCAAACCAGACTTGACACAAATGCGGCATGAA
>JGI24159J19872_10008638_pt1 | contig 13336 bp, 6 predicted proteins | sample Ectturendosymbi4_FD_19872 | JGI IMG/M metagenome (IMG submission 19872) | reverse complement strand
CATGGTAGGTTCTTGAAATGGTTGTAGTCATGTTGAAAATTTCATGAAACAGACACCATTTCACCATTTTCCGATGTTCCGCATTTCAGAGCACAAATAATTTCTCAAGAGCAATGATGTGGATGTGTGGTTGGTCTTTTTCCCCTATGAAACAATTTACCATCGTGTAAAGGTGTTGCACTTTAAGCAATATTGAAATATTTAAAGCATAAAAGAATAATCGTCTGCGTGTGTTCTACGGACCATCTGGTCTGAGACAAATAAATAAATCTGTAGTGATCATCAAACACCCGCTTGTTCTTAAGTAGAACATCAATTTTCTTATGATCTGACGAATCTGTCACGTATTTGTAATCTAGTGTTTTTTATCATGAAATCTTGTACTTTTCCATAACAACAAAGTGGCAACACTGGAATAGACACAACCTGAGTCTAGTTAAGAGTAGACTGACTGAGTGACAGACTAGAGCTGCTGTTCAACCTTTGTGGGAATAAAGTCCAAACAGTGTGAAACCAAAATTCTTACTATTTAGTCAAGCCAGATGAAGCAAAATAGCTAATTTTCTCATGTGAAGCGAAATGATAACAACAGCGAAGGTGTGGACGGTAATGAGCAATGTGGTCCAAATGTAAAAGAGGCACCTAATCCGAAGCACACCAAATGTAATTCAATTGAAAAAGTTAGAAAAAGGGACGACACATATTTGAGATACGGGTTCTCTTTGCCGGATGACCAAATTCTGAATGTATAGCAGCTACATTCCAGAAATGCAACAACAACCGAGCAGAACCGTCGCCACAAAGTTTTCAATAGGGGAGCTTTGTAATTCTGTGGGGGTCTTTGCGTTTGTGCGGGAGGCTTGACATTATAAAATTTACCAAAACTCCACATATTTATAGTGTTTCACGTTTCAATTTGGGAGGGCTTAGAGCTTTGTTTGGGAGGGGCTAAGCCCACCAAAGTCCCCGTGGCGACGGGACTGCAACCGAGTCATTTCAAATTTATTGCTTTTCAACATCTGTAACAACTGTTTATATGTTGAAGTGTCTAGCAGCGAAATATCTGATTTTCTTACGAGTAATCCGTTTTTTTTCAATTTTTGTTAATGGGTGTTCCATGACAAACGCGAAAGTATATCAGGGATTCCACGATGACAAAAAGGTTGAAGAGCACTGGTAGAAGTAGAAAGTAAGATAAAAAATAAAAGGTTACTCTCTTCATTGAACGTGCTCATCGAAAGATGTGTCAAATGCAATGCTAATTTGCTAAATTCTTCTTATTTGCAGTTCAAAGTAGGAATAACGAGACATGTGAGTATTTTGTGTTTTTTCATGTGCATGAAGAGATTTTCCTGATTTTGTGCTGACTTGCATAGTCTTTTAGATAACTGCCAAAGTTCTGTTAAATAGTGGAACTCATGCAAAATAAAATAGTAACAAACATGGGATGACCGTGTCCAATAACAAGAAAACAGAAATTTAGTTGTTTATTGAATATAAATTTCAGGTTATTCAATATGCGGCAAAGAAATTCGAACAGAACTGACAGGCTCCATCACTTCGCCAAACCACCTTCTCGGATATCCTGCTGGAATCTCGTGCAGATGGGAGATAAGAGCACCCAGCCACTTGGTATGAAACGCAAAAAAACATTCCCTCTTTTCTTTAAGTCACTGCCCAGATACTGCAAGTAGGCATTTAAAATTTATACCAAAACCACAGCAGTTCAACAGCATGCCTCTACAATTTCGAGGCAGCTAAATCTCATCGCAAAGGGATTTTCGAGGAAATCGAATTCACGTTATTTACGCACTTTCAGACCTGTAACTTGCAAACAAAAGCTCTTTGGTGGAATGATGGAAAAATTAAAGAAAGATTTCGAGAAAGCACCTGAACTGAGTTTCAAACACAAGCTATGACCATAATGCTGGTTTTACCGAGGTCAAAAATTAAAACTAGAGCCAATTGTTGTGCGGCTAGCTTCAAGCAACCACTGCTATGAGTCACACCAGAGTTGTAAATCGGGCTGGGCTGTGTTTCGGGCCGGTTTCAGGCTTAAGTTTGTCAAAATGTGTCGGGCCGATTTAGGGCCTGCATAAAAATTTTTTTATGGTATTCAAAGTAACGATTTTTTTCTTTCGTGACGTACATTTGTTCTGCTCACTGTAGTACGAATTCTGTTTAGGTGAAGTTATTGTGATTTTTCTTCAGCTAATTCTTTTTGCAAACGCAGCTGCATTCTTTTGTTCACCTCTCGGATTAGTCTCACACTTTTTGAGAAGGCGACAGCAGCGAGAAAATTACCACGCGATGGCCATGCTTCGAAAAGAGCAATTCCTTACGCGATTCTTGGCTTGTTTTAAGAAACGATGGCCTACAAATCGTTTTTTCATACCTATAGCTATCCTAGAGAGTTTCTTTTACGTCTATAGCGCCATCGTGGATAGTTTCTTGATAGTTTCTTTTTTCTTGAGAAACATTACACTCTGCAGTATTATCGTTGACTAACAAACTAAGTTTGTGCTTGTTTAAGCCAATCGTTTGGTTAAAGTTATTGCTATTTTTGGTGTGATAAAATCGTGTGCCTGCAGCTGTACACGCACACTACGTTGTTTGATGCCCGTCAGTTTCACATATCTTGACTAACTCGAAAAATTTGGCTTTCCGGCATAAATCGGGTTCAAAAACAAATGTGGGGCTCGGGCCGGGTTTGCTCTTCAAAATGAGGCCCGTTTACAACTTTGAGTCACCCAAACATTCTTCGGGTCTTGTGGCCTGTTCAACTAAGAACTGCTGACCGCCACTATTGGACCGTAAAATACGTAAACAAATTTTCAGCATATTTTTTGGTCAAACAACAAAATACTCAAGGTTTCCTGTTGAAACTTCGAGGAAATAACTACCGTGCTCTGTTTTAAGAACTTTGCAATGACCCCGAATGCACATATCTTCATTTCAACGACAAGCCTCCGCAAGGGCGCGCAGCTGAACCTGCTCGTAAAGTACTTTACTAGGAAATCGATTTCGCGTCATTTAGACTAGAGTCTTCAATTCTCAACGACACGAAGAGAAAATGTATGCTAACCTTTCAAGAAATATTGGAAATGTGTTGAAGCAAAAGATAGACTTAAAAAAACTGGTTCAACAAGGAAAACTTTGCAAGCAGAAGTAGCTGCGTTGCCCATGCGGAGATCATTTGCTGAAAACTAGACATGTGCAGTCAGAATCGTCGCAAAGTTGTGAAAGCAGAGCTCGGCAATCAGATTCTTCGAAGGCTTAACAACAAATCTGCACTCTTGTGTTCTCTTCACAACATTCTAAGTCGCACAAAGACAACCTTTTCTATGTCCGCACAAACAGCTTAGAAGAACATCATTTCCCTTTCTGCGCATTAGAGCGAGATGGGTGAAAACCTGCCAAAATTAAGGACATTAGTACGAATTTTGCGGTAAAACATTTGCAGTAATTGAAAACGAAATTGTAGTCATTATCCATATTTAGCAGAAACTAGGCGTGATTTTTCTGTAGACTGTGGATTTACAATCGGGCTGAAAAAAAACCAGGTGTAAATCTCTAATTTAAGAGTTTTGTTATATCTGAACGAAAATGCTTTGTGAAAAGCAGACTGAAATACTGTTCATCGGCGTATTTTCACGAGAGAATATTAACTTTGAAATGTTTTTGTGTGCGGAACAGTTAATTTACAATGCAATTAAAGAATTAGTAACTTAAAGATTTAATTCTAAATGTCTGTTGATAAAAATGTTTGTTGCAATTGTTTTGAATACAAATATGACATTAGAAATTGTTTCAGCAACCTTATCCGTTTTCAGTGCTAATTTTCAAAAACGTTTGGTCACAAAACTTGGCAGATTTTCAAAGAGATCCTTATTAGCTGTACTCTTAATTGTTGAGTAAATTTGAATTTGCTGAAGAAGTTAAATTTGTGTTCATAACAATGTTTGTTTTTAGGCAATAAAGATCGATGTCGTTTATCTGCGTTTTTACCAGTACTATTACTATTACTGTTCGTACGACTACCTGGAAGTTTACGATGGAAGACTTTTGGTAAGTTACCTACTAACAATATCTAAACTAAAAGGGTGAAAAAACTTTGTAAACATTTATCGAAGAATTCCAGTCACAAACAAGAAAGCGATTAGACCCCAGGAGCAATCACATACTGCTGAGACACATTATCAGAGTAAGTGGAGCTATGAGCAGGTGGCAGGAAAACATGCTGGTGTCAAATACGGAAACCTCTAGCGCGAAACCACCTAACAACTGTGAGAAACCGGCTTTATGTTTGGGTGAAAAAAGAATCCAATGAATTGAATATTTGTTAAAATCAAACGCAACGCATGTTGAACATGTAACATATTGGCCATTGTTCGTATCACTCTTGCTGCACGTTCAATGTATGGGTGAAAGCTTGTGGGTTTTAAGTCTAAGATCAGTTTTAAATCTTACACGAACATAGACTCTTGTACACTTCACTCGTAAGCCAGAAAAAGAGACAGGTGATTTACTGATTTTAATTGGTTTAAGACGATAGAAACTGTGTAGAGTGAGACAAAATGAATGCAAATTATAATGAGAGTTGCGTTTATACTGAAGGTTGGAGGAAGACGTCACTGCAGTTCTTCCACTTTAAGTGACTTTGAATCCCAGAGCAACAACGTGACAATTGTTTTCCAGTCTAGTCCTTATTCCTATACATCGTCATCATACAGGTTTCAAATCGATTACGTCATGAAAGGTGAGTTGGGCTTACTTTTCTGATTGGCGCAACCCAGGAACAAGTCGACTAGAAGAGGAAAGTGGTAAAGCGCCCCTCAGTCAAATGTGCTTTCCCCCTCCACTTGCCTCAGTTTGTTTCTCCAGACTGTAATCTGATCTCAAAAGATTTCAAGAATTAACAGTTAGACAAAGTCACATGATTCTTGACAGCGCATATGCCAAGATTAACGTTATTGTCCCCAGACACGCTGCTTTATTTCATTGTTTTGTTCATTACTAATCCGTACCTTTTGTGTGAGAGCTGCGACCGTGCACATTTCAAAGAATGATATGACTCAAAACGACTGTACATTATTTATCACATCACCTAGTTTGCTTCTTATTTGGCGCTGATTTGTGCATTGCTGCTTTTTATACGACTTCCACCTCCCTCATTGCTCATAGCGTTTCGAACGCCTCATTTAAGGAGAACTGCAGAAAGCCAGAAAATGCAGATCTGATGCTGACAGCCGTCAACGTAAATTTTGACACTTTATTTGATTTGCACTTAGGGAAGCTGAGTTCTTTTAAGTAATACAGCTTTCTGATAAATGGCCAATATCAATCTGTTTTCTAATATATCTGTCAACGATTCTATCGAAACTAAAGAAAATCCCAAGATGAGTAGCCATTACTTTGAAAACAACATGAAAGTCGTCAAACCACATACGTACATTTATCGCTCTACGAGTTTCAAAGTGATATTACCATCGGTATTATGAGCTTGTACGATGATGCACACAGGATAACGAAAAGGAATTGGTCGCTGACGCGAAATCGATTTCCTAGTAAAGCAAATTGCGATCAGATTCTGCTGCGTCTGATGCTGAATGGAAGAAAATCATGTCGTTAAAATGATGCCATGTGGTACTGTACAAGAGTAAAGCGTCATAGGGCGTTTTTTTATTTGCCGCGCTTGAAACACACAGCGAACCTGTATTGTTCAACTACTGTGTTTTGAACTTCTTCAACACAATTCTGTTAAAATTCTGTTGGTCTTTTCATTCATAAGGCAAACTCATTCAGTTTTTGGGCATTATCTATGTCAAGTCATCGGCTGTAAACTATTTCATCTATGTTTTTAGTTAGGAAAACTTCTGAAGTGCAAAACCTGTTAACACGCGATGATGCGGTCGTGATGGGAAGACGGTAAACGCAGGCAAATTTAGCCAACTTCATCGAACTTATAATTTATACTTTCCTGTGATAAGAAAAGCATAATTGAAGGTCAAATTTATGTTCCAACTTGATTTCATTTACAGAAAGCAGCTTGAGTAAGATCCGACTCTATCAAAAAAAAAAAATTATGAATTCAGTCACTACGCGAAGGCGACGCAGTGACTGGACAAAGATCAGGTGGCATGGTTACACCTGCGACTTGGTTTGGTCATTCCATAGTATGCAGTCTGCAGAACTATCAGTGGTTGCTGAAAAGCATGAGTTGTTTTGAGAACGTCTAGTGCTACTGCTTTCCCCTAGAACATTCCGAGAGAAAATGCAAGTTTGGCATGTATCAACACATGCAGCCATTTCGCAAGGTACCTCCAAAATATCTCTTATCAAATTTTTAGAAGTTGTTGCATAAAATTACTTGGACTCTGCGTTGAATAACTCATTCGGTTCTAATATATTTGCCCTCTCAGTTCTGAGCATTGCCCTAATCTTGTACTTCCGACCTACCAAGAACCACACAAGTTTTTATGTTGTAAGATTCGTACGCAAAGAAGTGTTTACAATGTATAGCAATGTGAAGTGAAGCGCTGGTTGCCTCTTCGGCATTTTGGTGCAACATGCACATTGGCGTGCGCAGAAAATTTTAATGGAGGATTTTCATTCAGTGGCATATGGGGTCATTCGTATTTGGTATGTGCTGTTTGTGACGTCATAATTTGACGTCATATTCATGTTTCCAAATCAACGTTGTGGCAAAGTTGGTTGACACAATATACATATTCTTCTAAACGCGCTCTCACTATGTTATATGTCCTTGCACTGAATTTAAACTGTCAGCGCTTCAAGTTCGGATGTCGGAGGAAAATACACTGAACACTACGACGCAGCAGTTCTTAACTGCAAAAATATCAGGCCGCGCGTTGAAACCGGGGAGTAAAACACACTCATCGCTACGTCAAAGCAATGTACAACTGCAAAATTAGGCTGCGCTAATGTCTCGTCGAATACGAGCAGTCGAGTATAGAAGTTGTGCGGCTGAACTGGCTAGTGCACACCTCGGTTTGCAAGATCGAACCTTGTTAAACTATACAAGAATCGAGAATGCGCATAAAGTACGCAAGAAAACTTTTGTTTTTTGTTATGTGTATAAGTCCAGCAAACTTTTAGTTTTCCTTTTTCCCTGCAGAGACCTTATCAAATGCCTGAATGCTTCTATGTTATCAACTGCCGTTTTTGAGCTCTTCCTACAGTTTTATCATGCTACAGAAATTGGTAATGTAGTCACTGCGGTCAGTGCATGCGCTGATCAGCCATAGCAGACAAAATAAAGACAGTTGTTTCGGATAAAGTGAACAATCGCGGAACAAAGTCTTAAACATGCGTAGTGGACGAAAGGTCTGCAAAAAGCGGTGGGATTGTTTCTGGATGCAGTCGATAACCAAGATTTCCAGAAAAACCTAATTATTACTTTTTGGTCCATTTTACAATGTTCGTTGAAATTTGTATGCAAATTTATTTCGTGGTAATTGCATTGAGTCGACAAAGTAACAAGCAAAATGTAATCAAAAACAAGTAATATCCTTTGCGCAGATAATAAAGCTTTTGTAACATATCAAACTAAAGGTGTGGTTCACCCCAAACACCCCCCATTACGTACGTCCTTGATCATGCAACAGTTTTTTCAACCTTTTCATTGTCAGAACCAATATGCGGCGAGAGACTTCTGACGAATGCAACGGGAAACCTGACTTCTCCAAATTATCCTTTTGCCTACCCGAACAACATCGACTGCAGATGGGTCATCTCGAGTCCCACAGACGAGGCAATATAAAGTTTGCTGCTTTTTCTGCGTTTCAAAATAAGTTTGTGCTTGCAGGTTAAGCAAAATGTGCTCTGGCGATTCAGTTAGAATTTCCATTCACTTCGTGTTACACGCTTCGGAAGCGACTGTCGCTTCCCAATAGGTTTTACATATGTTAGATTTTATAGGCCTTTTTCATGAGTGACATTTTTGATGAAAGAAAAGTGNTACCGACCATAACTTGTGCCATTTTGCGCAGCAACAAAACATNTAAAGCAATTGAAAAATTAGCANGCTGTTTTGATTATTTAGTACATGCTANCAACAAAACTAAAATCCACATGCCCGTGGGAAAAAACGATATGAGTGTCATTAGATGGAAATAACATATATGAAATATTGCAAAGCAAATCAACATCCACTACCGTCGTGTTACCAANTTAATGTATGCAACTCATGCAACGCTGTGAAACTTGAGGGGCAGAAATAAGGCATAGTCAAAACGAATGGCTAGTCGATAATGGAGCAAAGTTATTTCAACGAAACACTGCTGGTTACTAATGCCAAACCTCTGGAAGTGCTGTGTTGCGTCATCATCAGTTGTCATAATTTTCCAAGAAATCACTCTCAGCTATCAATATGCAGTTCGCATGAGCAATATTAAAAATCAGCGCTAAGTCTTCATTAAAGGCACTTTGCGTTTTGACGCCCAACTTTTTCTTTCGACTTTGTTGTTTCGCAGGTAATCGAAGTGGAGTTTATGGTTATGGACATTTACCGCGGATACTCGTCTAATTGTTACTACGATTATTTGGAAATTACTGTCGGAACAGAGCTGGTGCGTTCTTGGCAACAACGAATAGTAACGAGTGATTTAATCGTGTTTTCTTTCGTAAAGACTTTAAGAGAAACAGATTTTTGTCAAGTGTCGTACCGACAATTCACGAAAAGTACGGCTTAATTTGTGTATTATTCCCAAAAAGAAGCATTGGTTTACCTGCTGATGGTCAAGTGTTAAGCATTTGCATTAAGCAACCGAACGTGTATCGGAAGAAAACAACCCTGTAGGCTGCAAGGCTAGGTTGCAGGGTCCCCAAATGTTTTGGATGGTGGGCCAAATTCGCAATCTTATCAGCGCCATCGGCCGGGACTAGCCGGAACCTCCAATGCAAAAAGCAGCTATGACGTAACAATTTTATGGGTTGTTCGCAAAGTAAGGCATTTTTTGTGATTTTCCCATGATCGCACGATCTGGAAAATATAACGTCACTACCAGTTTGATTGGGTGTGCGCCCACTCTTTGAGTATAGGTCCCATGGTAATGGAGAATGTGAGAATTACTGGCATTTTAATACTGTACCTAAAAACTAGTGTTGACAAAAACGCAAGTTTTGAAAAATTAAATCCATGCAGTATGTGTTAGTAGCCTTACAATAGAAAGAATGTACAATGCAATGACAACCTATCTCTATTTTGATAATTATAAATTCGACATTTGCGATGCAATGGTCTTTTATGACTTTTTATCATCTACTCATAAGTATGCGCTGGAAGATTTTCACGTGTCCGCTGACACCTCGATGCAAAACTGATTTCGAGTTTTCTCATTTTTACTCACGTGTTCCCTCCCTTGCAGTAAACTGATCTTAGCAATACTTTTCTTTCTTTAGCACTAAACTTGCCAATAGCGTCACAGTTTGGGAGTGATTAAAAGTAACATACAATCTCTATTATTGCAGTATTCGAATGCTTGAAGTAGCTTCAAACTAAACTTTTGTTCGCTAAAATGAAAGCTAGTCAGGCAATGTACATCCTCACGAAGAAAGTGACAATTTTCAGCCCAGTAGTTCGGTTAGACATAGCCAGCCGGGATTCTATGTAGAATAAATTGCTTTTATTTCACGCATTGCAAGTGGACTTTATAACTTTCATAGTTAAGGTTTTGTCAAAGTGGAAAAGTTGTTTCTTTTGCTTTCTAAAGCCTATCAGGATACAATTCTCAATTACACCAAATGGTTTTTGCTTTTTGTGTAATGTCATCTTATATTAGGATGAATTAAGTTTCAATTACGAGGTTCATGAAACACATGTAACTCTACGTTTTTTATTTCATCTTGAAAACCGAAATGCCATTGCCGTAAACTACTGACAGGTCAACTACATGTGACCTCAATGACAAAATCGCTGTCGATTATAAGTATTTCACAGTAATTTTTTAGTTTGTGCAAATGCAGCTATAAGCACAAGTATTTCATGTCAACTAAAAACCATGAAAAGTGGTCAAAGCAGTCCGTTTTATCGATGACATCTCTAAATCGTTTTAGATATACCGTTATGTATTTCAGGAGACAAATCACATATCGTTCCTTTTTATACATTTATTGTTAGTCAAAAATTCTGACAATTTTGTTGTATGAATTGCATCATGGAGAGCAAGACATCTAAGACCACCAACGCAGATGCACTGTTCAATTTAGTTCATTCAGATTGATGACTGATATCCAGGCTGACCAAAAAAATGAAGTTGGGTCTGCTAGAATTAATTAGTTCTCCTCCTGGGCAAATATTGTGACAAATGTCAGTTCAACATATTTCATGTCAGTACAATACAAGCTACACTTTTGTGTTCAGTCTAAATAACATCAAAGGTGTTGCTTGCGAGGTAGCTTGCTATAGGTTTGCGAGTAAAAGTTGAAAACATAAACATAGTTTTGTCACAAAACTGAGAACAAGTTACCTGAGATCTAAGAATTTATTATGATTATACATAGCGCACGTATGAAGAATACCCAGATGTAAATGCTGTTGAAATTTGTTGGAAACTCTGGTGGCGTATGAATTGTCTCTTTGATGGTCCTAAAAAATAGCTTTTCTAAGTTGGGCCGATTCCAACACAAATAAAGTGTTACCATTCCGAGGTCACGGTTTCAGCCGCTGTTGCACCCAACGGTAGTTGCAAAGTCATGAGTTTTTTAATAACCACGCATTTGGCATACCGTTATTTTCTTTGTGCAGTACACTGGAAAAAGACTCTGCGGTAACGTTACTCCAAGAAATTTTGCTGCATTCAACAGCACAGTCTTGATTACTTTCCATTCCGGTAATTCGAACAGTTTTTACAATCACACGGGATTTTATCTTTCATGGAAAACCAAAGGTAATGTACTTCAACACGAACTTTTTTCTGGGCCATCAATACAAAAGTTACCAACATCAACGCGATGTGTCTGATAAAACAATAAAATTTTCTAAGTATCTTTATTTATCTCACACGCAAACTGGAGTTTACTTGTAACAGTCAGAAATATCAAGGTCTGTCTGGTAATTTTTCAGTAATTAATCAATTCATTCATTTTCATATTCGCTTATCTTCTCGGGAGGATAGCGGGGGCCTTGCAGGCTCGAAATATCTCGCTTTCAAAAGCAATCTCAGGTAGTTCTGCTGGCTCCACACCAAAATGGGACCAAATTTGCAGTCACTCAACCGGTCCTTAGATGACTTCTAGGCCGCTTTCCAGTGAGTGCAGCCACCAAAACTTGATTCGCCAATCTTTCCTGGGACATTCTGGCCACATGGCGGAACCAACGAAACCGGGACGTTACTATGCGGAGAAGTGGCTCAACATAAAGGGTCCTATAAATGTCTGAAAAAATTTCCAATTTCATGTTTTTAATGTGATGTGTCAAACGTTTAAAGGTGGCATAAGATCATGAAGCTCATTTGTTTTCAAAGTTCTATCCGAAAATTTGTAAAGTGTTGTATGCAAGAAAAAACGTCCGACATTTATTCAAATATGAACAAGGTTAACAAACTCTCACCTGTACGCAGAAGGCAACTAATGTCTTAGAACTTTGACTGTCACTTACTGGAACATACTTCAAAATCTGAAAATGTTTTTGAAACGTAGATTACAAGCATCTATAGCGTTGGTTTTGTTCACATGATCAAGCAAAATAAATGTTTTGCTGATAAACGTTTTATTCGTCGTTATCAGAACAGTGTTTGGCTTCCGAGCATACTTGTTGGAACGGAACTTGCATACCCGGGAATCAGCAATGTGATGGAATGCAGGACTGCGAAGACAACAGCGACGAAATTGAATGTGGTAATTATGTCTAATTTTTATTATTATCAAAACATTGCAATATCAAAAAAAGACTTGACAGTTTGCTGAGCGGCCCTGTGCAAACTATGTGTTTCCTCGAAGCTTCATTTGTCAAATTCTAGTGAAAGTTGGACCATTGTTCAACCTCTTTAATGATGTTGTTTACGTTGGCACCTAAACTTTAGCGTGCTTTTATAGTTTATATAAATCCTAAATGAGATTTAGAAATGTTTTTGAGATTAACAGTTGGCAGAAATAATGGAAAAGAAACGAATGTAACTGCTTCAAATCTTTAGAGAATTTTCTGAGGATAACTTTCCTGTGAGACGTTTTTTCGTTCTTATAATTTTCGTGACTTCCACTTTATTTATCTGAATCTTGTTCATCCGATGCAAATAAAGCAACCCAAAGCCATGACCTCTCATCTTGTACAAACTGAAATTGAATATTTCATACCAATTTATGGTGACACCAACAACAAACAAAGCAAGCTATGTTAATAGCTACTAAATACACACAAAAGTTTAAGCAATAAAATCACAACTTCACAACCTTTAGTATTTTGCACATTTAAGCGGATATAGTTTGTCTAATTTTGAGTGTATTGCAAACTTTTGTGCAGGCTACTCATCTTCGAATTCGAGCGAATGTGGGAAGCCTGCAATAGCTCCTCGCTTTACCTGGGTAAGCTGAAAATGTAATTTTTGTTTGGTAAAAAAGACCAGCCCCTCATCAGTTGAAGAACTGCAAGTGACGTTCAGCCAAACAAAAACATTTTTTTTTAATGGCTGGAAAATCTGTAAGAACGTGTTTCTTAGTTTGATTTGGTTTTGTCGTGCAAGTTTTTTGGACTTGTTTTAACAGATGCTAAAAAAAGCAACAATTTGACTTTTGTGATTAGGATCCTCGGATTGTAGGTGGAAATGAAGCAAAACTCGGAAGCTGGCCTTGGCAAGTGGCATTAACCAGATACTCTGGAGGACCACCATTCTGTGGAGGTTCAATTGTCGCTGAGCATTGGGTTGTTACTGCTGCACACTGTGTGTATTTCTTTTCAAAGTACGTCTAATATATATTGGGCCGATCCTGTTGTACACTTTCGCGATCCGCTATTTTGGAACTACACCCACACATTGCAAATTAATTTTTGCATCATTTCGCAGTTAGGTTGCCACTGTATATTAAACGGGGCAGCGCTATATAAAATTTTCCGCTCTGATGGGATCCAAATCAAAACTGACTTGAATTGTGATCTGCAAAGCTAGAGTCTGAATTGTTGCTTTCGATAAGAAGAGGCGAATCCCAGCCGTTGGTGCTCCCACTGAAGTGAAGTGGACATCAAGTAAAAAACTTTGAGAGACAAGGAATGACTTACGAATCGTTGCTTGAAATTTTTAGCATGAAAAAACTGAATAGTTTATTGTACCGCAACTGCAGTGTAAACTTTTTCACTGTACCGCCCGAACTAACTAGAGTT
>JGI24159J19872_10008637_pt1 | contig 13337 bp, 4 predicted proteins | sample Ectturendosymbi4_FD_19872 | JGI IMG/M metagenome (IMG submission 19872) | reverse complement strand
TGTTTGGTTTCTTTCCTCTAGGGCTGTGCCGAAGACAGCCCCGAAATCGCCAAATTCATCGGCAAGTGTGCTGAAAACGTCATCGCATAAGCGGCGTTGTTGGAAAACAGTGAAACATTGGTTTTGTTGGATTCCTAGGAAATGTTGAGCCAAAATGGTGTCGGAAGTACCGAAAATGATTGTGTTGTGAAATTTTCGTAACTATATCCAAACTTAAGACGAGTTTGGCCGTTTGGCGGAATCTTTTGCCTTACCGTACATTTTTCAGGGAGGGCGGCAGCCCGTCTACACGAGCCGCCCCTGCTCTGGTAGTTTTTTACAAGCAGAGCTTTTACCATGAGGAAATCAGCGAAAAAACAACAATCACAGGTTCAGACGATTCAGAGAAAAGTTATTAGCAGAAACATAATTCGAGATAACGATATTATAAACGATTTCCGTAAAGGCAGTCGCGGCTTTTTCCGTCAATGCCTGAGGACCTTTTGTTATTTCTTACGACCAGAATCAAGAAAATGGCTGTTTGGAAAACTACATTTGTGCCCGAGCATTTAAACACAGACCAGTCCCAACTGAACAAGTCTTTTGCACTCGTTGCATGCTTTGTCTGTTGCAGTCTTGGCGATTCCAGCTAACAGCGCTGCCCGGGCAAACCATGCAAAGTGCGCATAACACACAGTCGATTGCCTCTCTCATGTGTTCTTTCTAACCTACACACATTGGCATTAACACAAAGGCGAAGATGTGTTTAAAAGCCGTTTGTTCAAAGAAATAGTATGACTTCAAGCAAGAAATTCACATTTAACTCTTTAAAAATAGTTGAAAACTTCTGATTTCTTATCTTTTGCACCCATAATAAGCAGTGATGAATCGCAAAGTAAAGCACAATTTAACCTGCAAAGCTTAGGAGAAAATGAGACTGGTGCTGAAAACGTACATTTTTTTCCACAGATGAAAACTTCAAGAAAAGTCCACATTTGTTTGCAGTGATTTTTATACCCTCCTGATAATGTAGGCTACTGCTATGCAAAGCAATGCTAGTTCGCTACCAATTATTTGTAACTTTCATGTTATGCTACTGCTTGTAAACGTAATGTTTCCTAGTGAACTTCTCCAGTAATCTAGCAAACCTTGTTAGTAAGCCTAATGATTTCTAATACAAATTCCTACTTTACAATGGCGTGCCGTGCATTTCACGCATATATGTTACTGCATATTGAATTATATCTTAATCATACTCCCTGCTAACAGCATGACTACAAAGTTACAAAGGCTATGGACATTTTATTTGTATAACCTACCTACTCAATATAGCTCAGTTCTTTTTAGATCGCTACATTACTACAGACCAGAGTTGCGGAGTCGGAGGAAAGCTATCCGACTCCGACTTTCCAAATTTCCGACTCCCGACTCCGACCTTTTCAAAATTTCCGACTCCTTAACATAAAGGGAATGAAGTTGGGCTGTTAAAATCAATGGAAATCGTGCTACACAGCAAGAAATCCTTGTTTCAACAAAAGTTTCAAAAAATGATTGTACCATTTCAACAGGAATTCCCAATTTGGAAGAGTAATCTAAAAAATGATCCAATTGGACCGTCGGAGTCGGACAAAAATATCCAACTCCGACTCCCAGTGTTGTTAGAAATCCGACTCCAACTCCACCCAAGAACCTCCGGCTCCGATTCCACAACCCTGCTACCGACCCGGTTTGATCATTCTGACTAGAAAGTAAGATGTTGTGGTAGTTAACGTTTTTCTTACTTCTACAACGGTGGGTCGCAACCATTTCGCTTAAGGGAGCCAAATCCAGACCTACGATTTTGTTAGACAGCCACACAAATAAATTTTACCCACAAGCATGGGCGTCTGAAGGATTTTTTCCAGGGGGGGGGTAGTAGGGGATTTTCCCAAAATTTTTTCCAGGGGGGGAAAAAGCGGTGAAATTTGTTTTTTGCCCCTCGAAATTGAAAAGACAATCTTTTTTTGCTAATAATTTTAAAATCCAGGGGGGCCCAGTCCCCCCTGCCCCCCTTTTCCGACGCCTATGACCACAAGTCAATTGATACAATTGTTTTTTTTGCACTAACGAAGTCTGTTACACAAAATATTAAAGGTGTTATTAAATGACATTGTCTAACGAAAGGAATACTTTCCCAGCAAAATATCAGACACTGAGCTCTTGTAGAGTATTATTGCGCCTACGAAGTAGGCATCATCGGCTCTTATTCAAATAGAACCTGTTTCTGAAAGATTGCTAAAAACAGCACAAAGGATGCTTAGGAGCTGCATGCGGCTGTTAGAACAGTGTGTGAGAACCATTGTTTAACAAGCAACACCGCGCCTGCCAGCTACGATGTCACAGCCTTAGCGATTATTAAACCAAAGAAACACTAAAGGCTTGCAGATTCATTGTTGCAGTCTAGTGCCGTAACTCGTAACAATCGCGCGTAGTGTGCTATAAAGAGTACACGCAAGTCTATTTAGCAAAACTGTTAGTAACTAAAAGGGCCCCGGAGCCGAAGCTACCCCTTAAATAGCCATAGTTCCGGCTTTGGTCCTAAATTTTGAACTGAGCTCCGGCTTCAGACAAAAAGCCCAGCTCCGGCTCCGCAGTCCTGCCATGATGTGACGAATTTTTGCTTTCGCATGCAATCTAACAAGGTTGAATGATCTGTGCGGGTGCTCAGGAAAACTCCATGTTCCATCAACGATGTCATTTTTGCCATAGCAATTTAATGCATAATGGAGAACACCAGGAAAGGTTGCAAAAATAGCCGTAGCCAGGGGGACCAGGGGCCATGCTTCCCAAACTTTTAGCATATCTAGTCATTCTGTGCTTTGAGAAGCGGCGTCTCAAACAAAAATAAGGTTGCTCGCCTAAAATCAAATATTTCGTCTTTCGTCCCAGTTGAAATATTTCGTCCCTCGTCCCAGTTGAATTCGTTTATAACGGCTTCGTCTGTAACGTCAATTCGCCTATAACATTACATTTTGTTCGGTCGCGATGATATCTTTTCCATGGATTTCAATTCGCTTATAACGTCAGTTCGGCAATAACGTTCTTTATGCAAACCCCTAGATGCAGTGACGGATTTACGCATAGGCCATGGCCTAGGGCCCCGCGCATTTGGGGGCCCCGCGCAACGATCTTTCCTATGACGATTCAATATTAACTAAAATTTTGCAAAACTGCACAGGCATACTTCATCAGAAATGCAGGGATAGGAATCGACGGTCGTAGCTGTCATTACGTCACTGCCCCCACAATGGCATAGAGCAGGGATCACCAACCTTTTTGAAACTGCGAGCTACTTCTTGTGTACCGATTAGTGCAAAGGGCTACTAGTTTGATACACACATCTGAAATAAAAATTTTGCTCAATTTACCTTCAATTATTTTAGTATTGATATTTGTTAATGTGAATACATTCATCAAACTAATGTTATTTTTAGAACAGGCCCGCGGGCAACCTCCATGGTCCTTGCGGGCGACCTGGTGTCTGCGGGCACCACGTTGGTGATCCCTGGCATAGAGGATGAAAACACTATATCTTGTAGTGCTTGTAAAATGACAACTTCAAAACGGCATAAATAAGCCCTTTGTTAACTGAATGGATTGTGCTTGTCTGGTTCATGAAATATGCGGTTACTATTACTATAAACTAGACCGTAGCTACGTTGAGGCAAATGAGGCACTTGCCTCGGTAAACATTCTGGAATGCTGCCAAAAAACATATATGTAACGCTAAAGCAAATCATATTTTACTGCGTGGCTGTTTTAAAAAGAGCATCACTGCAGCTACACTGTGTTGCAACCACCAGAGATGCCACCAGTCTCAGTTAGATAGGGAAGGATGTTAGGTTTCCATGAACTACATTTATCAACATTCTCAGCCGGGGACGTAATTAACATATTCGCCACCGTAAAAGTTCGACCCTGACAACGCCCATGATAAAAAAGGAGTTTATGTACAGGTAATACTAATCACATCGACAGCTAGACCATATTTTCGAGGGCGGCAACACGGTCCCGCATGAAAATGTATATATCCGAAAAACAAACCTACAAAAAACGCTAGAAATCTCAGAAATTTAACGAAGAGAACTTCTGAACTACACGAAAGATCTATAAATTCCAAGAAAAAATCGCAATGCCATTTGTTCTTTAGAAGAATGGAGGACAGGCTTAATTTTTGTTGAAGATAGATTTTGAGGGGGTACTACCAGGGCCTATTAGAGGGGTTCCAGCAGGTGCATTGTTCCGGGTCCCGACGACTGAAGGGGGCCCGAGACTGAAGAAATATTTGCGTGTTTGTTACTAACAAACTCGGAATAATGTAGCTAAATTAATCCCGGTGGTAGAACTGGTTTGGCCCAAGGGATTTGGTAAGCTAGTTTGATGTATTTTAATGTGAATTGGTGGCAGTGCATTTTCCTGATGTGATGCATTGGTAATTATTAGCAATAATTATTTCTGTTGAACTGGAATGTTTGACTACTTTGTCGAATTTAAGACATTCGTGATTATTATCCCAGTCTGTCCGTTGAACTGAATTTTCCTTTACGTCTTTCATTTTCAAACAAATCTTTAATAAAAGCTCTTTCCAATAACCACTGATTCTCAAACTTTCATGAGCCGTGGCCCCCTTCTAAGTTTAACTGGCGAATACTTAATATATCGTGACACTTGGCTTATGCAATATCACGGCAAAGCTACCTAGTGAAGGCCTCTGCTCGTGGGCCCCAGAGGACTGCTCCGTGGGCCCCAATGGGGGGCTGAGGGCCCCGTTTGAGAAACCCTGCAATATACCAAGAGTTTCAAACTAAGAGATACTTCAAATGAAATTTGAATGGACATATGCCAGTTCACAATAAAATTTAATCTAATAACAGTAGCCCTCGAAAATTGCGCATATGTGTAAGTTAACTAAAAAGTTTAAAATAAAGAAGTAACTGCAGTGCAGGACGCAAGTGCTTATAGTACACCGCGGCGGTGTGCTGTGGATTTTGCTGATTGCTAAATTTGCGCCGAAAGCAGATACAGGCTCTAATCGAATGTGGGTTTAGGATTAGCGGACATAACCAGAATTCTGAAGATTTTGAAACCATACAGGAGAAACTAATCACTTACAGTATTTCGACAGAATGCTTTAAAGCAGTGGTCACCGGCCTATGACCCGTGTGTCTATTTATTGTGGCTCGTGGTCAAAAATAGAAGCAATAGTCGGTTGACAAAATATTTCGTTCTGTCCTTTCATTCTTGTTACAATAAGTAAGTAAGCTCATTCCAAAGATAGGCCTACAATTAGTCAATGAGGTCGCGGTCTCATTTCACCAGCAGCGTTTTATTCATCCTCGATTGACTCCATTCATTCTGAGACTGCGGCATTTTTTATAATTTCCTCCTTGATAAGATTTTACCATGAACATTTAAAAGTCATGTTTAAAAAATAGTAATATTGTCACATTACTTGAATGCCGGTATGTTTTAACATAATGTTTCATATGATCAATAAACGAGCACTTTTTGTTGAAGTTTGATGCACATTAATTAGCCTCAATTTTTATTTATTTCACAAGAATTTTGCAAGCCATAGGGGCCACAAATGGGTTTTATTCCGCCAAAAAGATTTCTCTTGGAGGCCCAGGGCACCACACGTAAAAGGGACATACTTCCACGCTTTTCAGACAAACGGCCAAATAGGTCACACTTGCGTGGGGCCCCAAAAACTAAAATGGCCTAGGGCCCCGCACTCCCTAAATCTGTCCCTGCCTAGAAGCGCCGTTTAGGCAGATTCTGTGGTTGCCTTGCTTAACTCGAGGGGGTGAAGTTCCGTGTTCAGTCTTGCGTTCTCCCAGACAAGAGACTTAACGGTAATTGCTTTTATTGATGCAATGGTCCAGATTACACACTACACTAGCCCAAATTGCACGGATCACCCCCATGTGAATATACACTATGTCAGGGTTTTTAAGGCGTTTTAGGGACCCGATTTGGGTCCCAAAAACCTGAGAAAATCGGGTCCCTACAGATCGATACCGGGTACCTAACATTTTCCTTAAAAAAAAACCTGCACTGTATTGAAAAATTTTTCACCGTTCACGATTTTTGAGCAACTTGCGCTTGCCCTGAAAAACAGAGTGTGCCCTGAATTAACTGTATTGAATGTATATTTTTAATTATTCAGGATTTTTGACCAACTCGCGCTTGTCCTGAAATTTTTCGAGCGGGGTCGCCCATCCTCTCCGACCCCCCGCCTTGTACGCCAATGACTGTCTACCTCACAGTTCTGAGGTTTGGCATTCCATTGACAATCCAGTTGTTGCTGTCAACAAACCTCACACCTTGCAGAGGCAGGCCTAAAGGTGCTTCCTTCTTTGAAGATATGTATGTGATATATGCGGCATATATCATACTACGGTAGACGCCGGTTAGTACAACCAACCGCTTATTACATCCAAATCTCTTGGAACGGAATCATCTTCATTTCCCGTTATAAAAACTCCGCTTAATCCATCCACCTCTGATTCCTCATGCTGCCAAACTGTTTTTTAATGCTCTACAGGCAGAAGAAGATGCCATCTCAGAAAATGTTTCCGCCTAAGTAAACCACTCTGCGCAGAGTTTTCAGTGCTGAATAAATGCAGTGCAATACTACACAGTGGCGTACGCAGAAAATTTCCGAAGGGAGGGCCAAAGCATAAGCGTAGCCAGGGAGGGCCAAAAGGGCCATGCCTCCCCCAAATTTTTAGAGAATATAGTCATTTTGTGCTTTGAGGGGCGTTTTTCTAAACAAAATAGTGCTATTCGCCTACAATTAAACATTTTGGTATACACTGCCGAATACTGACAGTATCCACTGCCGAAAACTGTTTATACATTTTTTACTTTAAGGGTCTGAGGGGAGGGCCATGGCACAGTGGCCACCTCCCTCCGTACGCTAGTGACTACAAAACGTCAGATGCATCATTTTGCCCCATTTGGTATTGCTTAGTTGCAGGTTTAGGAAAATCGGTTATTCGTTACTGCAACCATCGCTTATTACATCCAAAATCAGCTTGTTCCAACGTGGATGTATTAACCTGAGTCTACTGTATTTATATTATGACTATGCCGTGAGTCTCACAAGATTGTCTGTTCAACCGCATATATATGCAACAGGCTGACTGTTAACGAGATTTTAATTACAATGAAAGCGCACTAGGTTTTACGACACGCAAACAACAAATCACTGCACGACCGTAAAACATACGCAAACACAATTTAACGTAACAAAATGAGCGATATTGCTTAATATAAACGAACCGGGGTAACTCTCTTCAGAATCAATGGCAGAGAATCGGAATGATTACCGACGTGTCATCGGGGTCCAGGAAATTCTGGTTGCTCAGTAAGGACGAGCCCAGGAATCACACACACTGCTAAAAATGCTCAGTTGAAGGCACAACTTTGGAAGAGGTGCCTTCAACTTAGCATTTTTTTGAAATATCTACCAGAAAACTCAGAGCAGTGGAGGAGAAGCAAGTTCATATAGCATACGATGACATTTTCAATATCTACCAGGGTTAGTTGAAATTATCAATGTTGTATTAACAGGTGTTTATCCAAATTTAAAACCAAGTCTGTAGGCAGTCATTCGGGATTGCGGGACAAGTAAGAATTACAAAAGCTTTCATTTACTTTTTAAACGAACAAGTTGTTTTATACAGCTGACCACCTTCATTCCTCTCTTCGCACAATTTTGTCGAATTAGCTATTTTTGAGTGGGTACAGTATGCTGTGTACGAGCATTTGTAAATTGTCGTTATAGCCGTTGCGTTATACATTTGAAACAACAGGTAAAAGATATTTTGGATCAAGTCAACCTCTTGTGAAAACCGAAAATGATGCCATGGAAAAAGTTCAATGACCATAATCACCTTCGTATGAAAGAAATTGCGCGATTGATCAGTAATATCAGTCTTGAAATATGTGACACACCAGTGAATAAATAGTAAATGTTTAAATTTCAACTACGTTTCAGTCGTTGAGACTGACAAAGCAGTGAAAAAGACAGCAAGATATGACGCATAGTGCAAGATTGCAGCTCAGGAAAATTAGATAAACTACGTTAAACGAAGCAGGTTAATGCATCATGGTCAAAGAAAAGCAAGAGAAAAAAGACGTTTGCTTGGCGTCGCACAAAATATGACATCGGCATTTGGCAGCAGAGATACAAATAAATGAAAAACAGTGAGCGGCAAGAGTGGTACAATGACACACAAGTTACTGCAACATATTCAGATATGGTAAGCATCTGTTAAAAATCTCCGCTCAAACTGCAAGAACATCTAAGAAAATAACACACAAGCAGTACGAATGGCCTTAAAACACAATCTCTGATGATAAATGCAAAAAAAACATTCTATAGAAGTAGCACACGCAAGGAATAATCACTGTATGCCCGCAAATCTAGATTTGTTAAAGTAAACTTGAAATCACAGCGATGGGCATTTGCGGTGCCCATAAATAAGCGGTACTGGAACTTTACAGCGTCAAATCAGTACTTGAAAAAATACTAACGTGTAAAAGCAGCATTTCTCGAGCTTATCTCGAAGTGAAAACAAACACAAACTCAGTGAAAAAACTGAACTGCTACAGTACCGACGCTAAACGAAAGGTGTGCAATGCCTGCAACGAAGCAGCACTACTTGCTTGGCATGCTCTGTTTCGACTCGTAAACGCAATCTTGATCGTCGTCCGTATCGTCCTCGTCCGCAGTCTTCACACTGATAGCACAGTAATTGATACAAAATAAGGGTGGATAATTTGCTAGGTTTGGCTTAATTCCCAATGAGAAACGAGCATGACTCTGTAAGTGTCGAGAATGGGCCCCCATTTACAAGCAGCACAAACTCATATGCTGCGTATAAGGACTTGAGAAAGTAGTTTTTACCAGGAGTAATGCACGCGCAGAAAAAACGGAAGAAAGACATTAATCTCACCAGGAATAAGCACGAGACTTAACGAACTTTTCAAAAGCCAGGAAAAAGAGAACATTTGTGTAAAAGTGGTTGGCATCGCAAAAGCCAAGAGACGTTGTTGTCGACTACGAAGTTCGTTTTAGGCGCTTTCATAGCAAGAGAGATGTGGTAACGACACGACAAAAGCGGCAATACACTACAATTCACCGCACATTTCGCGTTAAGTTAAAGGTTTCCCTGGAAGAAATAGAGATTTTCTACTAAGAAACTTGTTCCATATCTGATTTTTTCAGATGTTAAATAAAATTATCTGTCTGTCTGTCTGCGTATCAAAAAAGAATATTTTTTACCTCCGGATTTTTTGAGGCAATTAAAAATAGCTTTTAATGAAACATAAGGTTATCGCCACAGTCCCTTCAGCCTGGAGTAAAAATGGGCACCCGTTACCATACCAGAGAAGCTTTCAATGCTTAGTAAGAAAACACAAAAACGAATAAGATCATAAACTGTTTGAAAACTACAACCTCTCGTCAACCCAACGAACAGCTATTTACACCTCGTATAACCTGGCGTTAATTATTTGATCGATAAACCCATCGCATATTTACGATCTGCTAAGCAATCACATAATTTTGACCTTGATAACCACACCATGTAGCCGAAAGAATGAGCTAAAGCAACTGACCAGCCTTATTTTAACGTCGTCCCGGATAATTAGTTGATCTCCAAAACTCTCATTATCAGAATGAATAGAAGTGAGACGCTGCTACTGTTTCATTTTTGCGTACGGAAATACGGACGGATCGAGATTGAGGCAATTTGCAAATTAATCATCGCTGACCAGCGCAACACAGGCGGGAGGCAGCTGAGCAGTCTTATGCCAAGTGTAGCCGGGAGAGTGAGCTCCGCAGTCAACTGTTGCAAACACTTCAATCGAAACAAGCAGCTACACACTTTGCACGGCAACTTCAGTTTCACCAAGACATCTAAATCCAGCAGCTTTAAATCCAAGCAAAAAAGAACATACCGTTGAAAACCTTGCTTCACGGGGTCTGACTTCTTAAAGAACTTTCCCAGATTAAGTTTAGATTGGGATTCAAACGTTTGCTTCTCGTTCACAACAACGTCACCACCAGACAAGAGATCTAAAAAGTAAGACACGTAAACTGACTCTGACACATTTGATGTCGCCCTATGACGCAACAAAGGGGTTTGGGTTTAAATTCAGGCAGTGCATTTGTATCGGCAAGACATGAGTCCACCTCGTCATCGATCGATGCAGTAGCTACTAGTACGTCAGCAAACCATAATGATGTTTATACGCAGCCGCCATTTAGACAATGGATATAAGACATGAATTATTAATGATGCAACAAAGCAAATCTCGACTCAAAAGACGATCGCCCAATGCTTTCAGAACCAACACCTCCCCGTCATAGACTTACTTTCGTATTTGCGATATTTTTTCGAACGAGATCGAACGAAGATTATGGCCGTAACAAGAAGGATGGCCGGGATCGCGATCAATATGGCGACGATCGCCGCTGATGTGCGCATTCGGGCATCCTGGAAAAATATGTAAGGAAAATGACGAAAGTGACTCGCAGGTAGGAAGCAGTAAAAATGCGATTTGATGGACACCGACAGGAAACTATGGCGATATCGATTTGATTAATCCCCAGAATATTGGATATAAGAGGAAACGAAATGGCAGCTCGCTGCTGCTTACAGCACTTTCGTTGAACAGCAAGTCGCCATGTTTCAACCAAAAAACAATCCTCTCAAACAAGCCTTGACATTTAACAATCGTTTAACCTACAAAGCAACGCAGTGCTCGCAATGTGTTATTTTAACATCAAACTTCATCATATCCTATTAAGTTCGTTATCGTGCCAAATCAAGGCATTTTCCTGTTTAGAGCCAGGACGGCAAAAAACCATGATGACAAACCGCCTGGCAAAATCTTATGTGTAAAATGCGACAGGCTTTTAGTGGAAAATTGACAACTGACGTATTTTAATACAATATTTTACTTATGACAATCGTTTTATTGAGCACCTGGTACAGCAAAGACGCGTGAAATAGCTCTCGTGTTAAAGGCAATGTCCTTTACTTCGTTTCAGCAGGACTATTGTAAATCCTTTCACCTGCTTACAACCTCGGTCTATCGCAGATCAACCTGATTCTCACCGTACGAGTTGCTTCCGGTGTCAAAACCGTCACGAAACGAACACTTTTCGGGAGCTAAACAGGCACAAGCTACCTGCGCATCGTCTGGCGCCGTCTTTTTTGCTGCTGACATCGCGCCGGGGGGACCGTCGACCTCAGGCTGATCAGAAGCGATTGGTTGGGGATCTTCATCTTCAACAGAATGAGAGGAAGCAACCGATTCGGATTCTTGACCTCCGTCTTCACTCCAGTCGGGTCTTTCAATCGCAGGCGATTGTTGGCTCCAACCTTCGCTTGAGTCAGATTCAAGCAAGGGCCAGTTTGGCTCCTTCAGACCCAATGCGTCGGAAAGCTTCTTCCCATTCAAACTTACCTCGAACTGGTAGACACTGTGCGGAGAAAGCTCGACGACGTAAACCTGAAAAAATTTACTAGCGTCGTCATGAGACGCAAACCGAAGNCGCATTCGCTTGCATGACCCATCACTGAAGCAGTTTTTTTTCATATTGTTCTTCGAGTCAACACATCTTTAAAAAATAGTTTCACTTGCGTTGCTTCACGTTAAATTCGACAACGCGAAAAATATAATTCCCCACGCTGCTTTTGAAGCACGCACTACAAATTGATAGCAAAGCAATTTCATTGCCCTTCCATTCAAATGTACATTTCAAAGCAGCACAGCGACGCTATGGTACCGTCCACACCACATAAATCTTCAAAACTGGTCCATCACAGATCAGTTACAGCGATCCAAGACACTAGCTTGCGCCTATAAAAGCAGAAGTTAAATGAAAAAAACATTAAAATTGTCTATCTGAAGCATGAGTTTTCATTCGGCAAAGAAAAACTGCAAGTGCAAGAACCGCAGTAAATTCTGCTCAGTCCATAATCAATATTCATCCATTTTTAACGCCAATAATATACAAAAGTCAAGATGGGAGCGACAACCATTAGCTTTGACGACTATAACGGCTCAACACTTAACCTACCTAAAACAACGCATTGTTGACTGCGTTCTTAACACTGCGTATTTAACGCAACTTTTCACGTCAGTGAGCGTCGAAGACACCCGTAGATATCAAGCTGCAGTGCCTATGCTCAACCACTTGCCTTACTGCCAAAAGGCGAAGCCGCAACGTCATGAGGCGCGGAAAGATTTGTTGTTTTCGAAGGTTCCCACGAGTTCAGTATTTCGCCAGTGCTATATCTAATGGTGAAGCCAGACGTCACAGCTGTCCCGAATGATGGACCGTTTACCGCGTATAGCACACCTCCTAGAAGGAAATGAGATTCATGATAATCAGTGCGTAAAGTCTTTTGAGAGCAGACGTAAATAGCCAGTAAGATTCCGTGACACAGTCATCAAGCTTTTGTCTCCCAGTTGTGTGCTCGATCTTAGAGCCAAGCACAAGCAACCAGCCATTCTATTGTGGAGAGGGAAGTAGGAACGTGCAATCCAAGTCGTTAAACTTGGGACGCACTGGGTTTAGCACAACGCTTTACTATTTTTAAACGCCAATAGAAAGACAATGGAAAGAACAAGCTACCGTTGGCTTTAATGAGTCAAGGAGCTTAGCACGATTGATGTGTGAGCGAAAAAATTATTTAACTCTTGAATACTATCGTTGGATTTTTGTCACGTTAATACTATCGTCGGGTCTGACAGACCCGGTTTTCAAATATAAAAAATACCTTTTCCTTCAACAGCAGTTTATCACAAAAACTACACTGAAAATATAAGTCTCATTGAGCAGTTTGAGCACTAACAAAGTAACTTTGTACTGTAATATCATACGATTTTTGATGAAAAGTAAGTATGGTGTCGAAAGTGTCATGTATGCCTGATATAGCGAAGGTGTCACACATGCCTGAACTGAATGGCTCATAAAAAATTACGGGCGTAAAGAACTTCTCCTTTTGTATACTGCTAACAAGACCGTAGAAGCATGCACTGAGTGAGTTTCAGCTTTTTACAGGCAAAACTTCCTCTAACCATAACGTGGGGTCAGCGTGACCCGTCATCTTCACACTAATACTATCGTCGGGTCCAGATCCGAACTCACTCCCTTGTGCAAAATCTAGAAGAGTGTGGATGACCGCAAACCCACCTATTTACAAGTCACACAAAAACATGAAGCTACTGAAGAGTTGAAAGCGCGCCGACTTCCGCTTCCGTAGTTTCACGTGAATGACCTCATTTGACCC
>JGI24159J19872_10008634_pt1 | contig 13341 bp, 8 predicted proteins | sample Ectturendosymbi4_FD_19872 | JGI IMG/M metagenome (IMG submission 19872) | reverse complement strand
TGATTAAATTCTCACAGCTCAATATCGTCGGCAAATAAAATAATTTAGTAATTTTTAAACTCAGAAGTAAAAAATTACTGATGTTGCAATGCCTTTGCTGACAGCATGCTATGCAAAAAATTGATATGCGTGTTAGTCTAGTCAACTGCGGCGCGCTATCCAAATAGTATTATCAACAATATAAAAATGCTGGTAACGATTTACCTTACTGTCTGTTTCTTTTTGCTTGTTTTTCTGTCAGAGCAGAGCTCGACATTATTAGCTGTTGCCATGGCTGCGCGGTAGGAATCCTAGCAATTCCAATTGAAAGAATCCGTTATAGCTATAATTGCCCGCTACTCTCAAAGGAAATGCAGTAACCGTTCCGAAACAGGAAGAGCAAGGCCGCATAAGGAGGATACATTCCACCGATCATGTTACGGTTTTGAGCTTCTGGAGAACTGTCACGGTTACACAAAATCCAAAACGAATTGCTTTGTGGTGACAGCGTCGTTTTCACAAACAAGACGAAGCAGCCCACGTTAAACTTAAATTGCGCTACCGATCAAGCATGTAATTCTGTGCACGTCCGAGTCGCTTTACATTTGGACATCCGCTGGATCTCTTGGGAATTTACGAAAGCTCCAACCACTTCGACTGCCGTCCCAAGGGAAAGCATCGCTTGGTGATGGAACAGAGATGGAGCTAATGATCCAGGGCACAGCGTTTCTACTGTGTTTGTCAGTTCCTTTGGCTGTGGAGTCATTACCTGAATACATTTGGCCAATGCGTGCCCATCAACTGCCGCTACCAGGAGTCTAAAGCAATTACCACTTTGCTGAAAAACCCATACCGCAGTATTCAAGCCCATGACGTCAGCTTCGAACAGCGGGCTTCGTTCCAAACTGAAGCATCGAGCGTTGACAGAGAAAACCAGTGGACCAAGACAAATCGCCAATTAGCTGAGGCGCAGGCGCGAAACAACAACACAGGTGGTATCGTTTTTCTCTGAGCACCAGAGATCCAACCCATTAGACTCTTGGAGTAAAGCCGTGACGAGGGGTGAGTCTACTTCGCGACGCGCTTGATTTTTACAGACTGGATTTGGACACTACCTCCGCACTGTAGGTACAAACTTATTTTTTTAATGTACCACGCCCGCTTAATGACGTTTACAACGTGAAGTGCTTACTTTGTTAAGGTTAGCATTTTTACACTGGTGTTTGCAACGTTTTCTGTTTTTTTGTTCAGCACGTTTTGTCATTCCCAGTCTACTCAAAGCTTTCAACAAAATTAGTTTGTTTAACAAAGGAAATTGACGACCTAGAAGTCGCTGTGCCGGTTTTATTACATTTTAAAATAAAATGGAAGCAAGAAAGAACATCTTGGGCACACAACACATAGGCAGAAATAGGAAATGCACACAGTATTGCGCTACTTTGATTAGAGATACACACCAGTGATAACACAGTTTTCAGATCGGTAGCTAAATGTCCTCTGATGCAATTGCGGCAAAGCATTAATGATCATTGAAATGTCATACCGGAATTGCGGAAAGCTGTATCGTTGGAGTGCTTGAGAGCAGAACGTCACACATATTTGTCGGAACCAATTTGTGATGGTTTAAGTGATACCATCGCTTCGTGCAATGATCCTTTTACCAAATACTCAATATGAAATATATTAGTAAAGGTCTGATTAGCGCATTTTTGTACAAGCTCATGGCAGAAATTTAAGAGCACAACCTGGTTTGAACAGATAAGAGCAGATACGTTGCTATAACAACAAAACATGCTGCGGTAAAAGCAAGGCCTCCTGTTTAGGAGGCATCATGCAAAAGAGTATCATGCAAAAATGCCCGCTTTGTGTCCTGCCTGCTTCGTTAACCAAATGATAACATTATAGCAAGCCTGTCCTTGGAAAGCAAGTGAAATCCACGCCATTTTTGATACGGACCCAACATTGCACGCACCAGCGCAAGCTAAGATGTCTTCTTTCCAATCAGCTGCCTCAGTGAGTATCTGACTGTTGGAACTGCTTTTGCGTGAAACGAATGAACGGCATCCGCTGCACAAGAGGAGTTCGTCGTCCAGCTTACATAACGTAACAAAACGTCTCTACCTTAAGGGTTGATGGGGTGCATACGTTTTAGCAGGAAGTAACAACTACTCAGGTGGTCAAAAGAAGGAAAGGTGTAACTTTAGACCGCTTGGGCGAAACGTTTAAGCTTCGTACAATTACGCGAGATAGGTCACTCTTTATTTCTCAGAGCCGAGAACGCTTCGGCACACACTAGCAAAACAAAGCTGGAACAAACGTGAGCCCGGCAACCCGTAAAGTGTCAAGCTATTCTTGTTAGCGCCAAACAACAAATCGCTCCCTTCCGTGGTCGCATTGCGATTAACAGTTGGTTTGTACAAAGTTCAGGCGAATCCGCTTGTAATGTGATAATAGAACAAATCACGTGGCTTTTCCTGGGGTGGTCTTGGCGGGAAAACCGTCCTACAGCTTGTGGCGTGTAAACGTGTGTCTTTGCGACTAATGTAAGCTTCTGAAAATTAACTTGTAAATGTTTTCTGTCTTCCCTGCAATTTGAACATAAAGAACCGAAAAGAACTTAAACAGGACTAAGTGTGTTTAAGTATGGAAAAACCACGCGGCTTTCCAAAATTATTTGTTCGCAATGAAAGAGATGTACATTGAAGCAAACCTTTTGTGGTCTACAGTGTATTATTATCCAATCAATAAACTAAGAAATACATCTCCAATCAACAACTAACCTCCAAAAATTTTAACCAAGTCGGTTTACTAGCAGTTATTCACCCCATAAAGCAGCGGTTCTCAAACTTTTTGTCGCTGCGGACCTTTTCTCTGCACCCAAAGCCGCTGCGAACCCCTTCGTTTTGCCAATGGTTTTTCGATTACTGAGAAATTAGGTTTGATCGCTTCTTTGCGTGATCATCTCAACCGAAAGAAACAAATTCCAGGCTTCGGTCTGCCGCCAGTTGCCATCACCGGAAGTACTGCAAATGAAAAAGGTCAGTCGACGTGCAGCATGAACATGTCAGACTACAATTGCGGCGCTGTTACGCTGAATAATGGCCAAATGGGCGGATAAAAAAGTAGCGGATTTTCTTGATTGGATTTTGCTATACGGACCCCCTAAAATACATTCACGGTCCCCAGGATAAGAACCCCTCTCATAAAAGAACGTTTCAGATATAGGGAAGAATTCGGAAATGACTCCAAAATATCCAAAAACGTTTTTAAAGCCAATTAAAAGTTAGACATAAGTTGATAAAATTAAGAAACGGGTTGCACTGATCCTTTAAAATGAAATTTGATGGCACCTTTTTCTGAAAAAAGAAGAAAAAACGCTTCGCGTTACAGCACTGGCTACGTTAATAATTAAAATAATTTAAAATCATTTTAGTTTACGAAAAAGACTACGAATGACAGTGGAAAATCTATGCATTTTTGCTGGTGGCATGCGCAATGCGACGCAACGTCACGTTTTTTGTGGCCCAGAGCGAGAAAGACATTTTAAAAAGCACTAAGCTACAGACTCCGATTCAAGGAACAGGCAAAAAATGGAAAAGTCAATTTACAATTTTATCTGACCGAAATAATTTTTACCTTTGCGTTAGAAACTCTCGTGAATGTTACATCTCATGAAATTTTTTGTTTTACAAGAAGCGCCTGAGTTGAACTGAAACTTTCGTTACTCAGCTCGAAGGATGTACAGACACCAAGGACCTTATGTTTTCGGATCTTTGTGACCATCCAACATACAGTGCTTCGATATAAGCGGTGCGCATTAGCATTTAACATTGTAAATAGGACTTTTAGATAAGCAATTGCCTTTGATACGTTGTAGTAGCTCTACCCAAGTTTAGATGAATTGCATGCTTTTCCCTTGGTGCAGTGTCGGGAAGAAAAAATGGACTTACGTTTAACGTGACTTCGTTTACGCAGCCATTTGCCTTCCCCAATCAACGTTACTTTGCGTGGCAAACTGCCTTGCATGCTGTAGATCATTTATTGCAGTGTACAGCACTGGAGAACGGTCGTATGGCGAAACTATATCGCAAAGTTCATTTTCAGAAGTTGAGAAGCGGCAAGAAAAATTAATGGTCAAGTTTCAAATGAGATTCTTTGCGATGTTAACACGCATTTATGTCCAAACCTTTGTTCCAACGTCGACCAAGCGAGCTGTGCTTTTCTGATGCATGGAAGTGGATTTTCTTAAAAACCTAAATGTAGTAAACTTTTTTGTCGCCAAGCTAGGCGTGGGCGAGCTTATGACTCCACCATAAAAAATGTAACAAATTGTCTGAAAAAGTGAACAGAGTTAATCAAGATGTCCAACGCAAAAATGAAGGACCTAAAAGTACAATTCTCTTTTTTTCTGAAAAATCGCCAGTGAAGGACATGAAACACTCGACAGTCATTGAATTATAATGTCCATGTATACTTTGAAATGACCCCGACAGTAGAAAATACATGACGTTGCTTCTTAGATTCAGTAATAACATTTATACAAGAAAACAGAGCTGTCTGACGTCGTTTACACTTAAAAATGACCCAAGGTAGAACGAAAATCTTTTTTCAGGTCTACGTCTTTTTACTTCTATATTATAATGTATTCGCGAGCAATCTGCTTGACGCAAAAATTATGAACATTCTCCGCCATAAACATGCATCAACAAGCGCACAAAGATTTTCACAACCGCAAAGCTGGAGATGAAAGACGCGGATTTGTTGATAGAAAATTTTCGCGTTGTGTCCGGAGGTCCTTGCAATCTAACACCGGTGACGTTTGAATTTTTGCAGGGCACCAGCACAGGACTTTGTCGTCAACCAATATTATAAAGCAAAATCTCTCCTTCAAACGAAGTTGTATTTCAATTCATTAGCGCTTGTCTCTAGTAAGTCTTACCAGTTATTCATTGAAATCAAAGAAATGTTCTAAACTATACATGATATTCTTCACCTCCCCTTAAAACAAAACTATCTTGGTTTGAAAGCCTTCAAAATTTATTTTGTGTTCTTGTTGCGTACTTTCATCAAAAACACGTGCCCGCAAACACATAGCAGTCTGTTACCCAACTATTTCAAAACAATTTCCTTAAACTCTGCCACAAACACCTCATGCATCAAGAAACCAACCTAAGCTGGACAGGCTATCTTTTGAACTCTTAACATCATTTGCCAATGACGACACGTCCTACACGAAATGCGATTTCGTATTGTCAACATTGCTTGTTTGTTGATTCGCTGCTCTACATTTTGTTCCCAACGCACCGATGGCTGTGGCGGTGAGCAAACATCTTGAGTTGAATCAACAAAGCCTTATCAAGTCTTTCCGGTATAACAAGGCTCTCGTTTTGTTTCAGCCAAATCGTCGAATTTACTTTAGTTTCAACACTAAATCGTTCATGTGCACAAGCATTGCACATCAACAAGCCGTTGACGCACGCAGCTTGACCGCTGTTTCATTAAGGCATCAGTTAAAATCTCAGCAAAACAAGAACGCATCTTCCACATTATCATTCTTTTAATTCCCCTGCTAATAAAAGCTTCTGACTCACAATAACTTTCTGTTGGTTCGATGCAACTGTTTGTCTTCGCAAGCCCGTAGATCTAACAAACGCTAAAACAGCACATTTCACAGTAGCGTGGCTTGCAGAAACGCGTCATTTCGTTATCACGGCTGCGTGATTTCCGTCCACCAACCAAAGACCTCGTGAGCAATAGATTACGATTGCGTGACGACGACTTGTGCACGATTTCGCTTTGGACAGTCAGCCGTTGAATGTAGTTAGCGCGTGTTTGGGTCTTCGTGCGTCTTTCAGCAGGTTCTCAATCATTAAAACCAAGTCGCCGGCAAAGAGCGCTGGTCGCGTTGTAAACATGGTTGAACATGGCATAGAAATAGGAAACAAACGTGCGTGTGTGCGCGGCGCACGGAGCGCATTGTGCTTAAACAAACACTTGAAACTTGAGTTGTTCAGCACGGAACGTTGCTCCGCTGGTCGCGAAAAATAGTAGGTGTGCCTCAGCGTTTCGCGGAGCACTTGGCGCTTAAGTAAATTCTTTAATTTTTGCGAAACGAAAATAGATCGTGGCGCAAAGCAAATCAGTCTCACCCAAGATGTTGCCGTACAAACGGGAAACGAAAAAAGTCGCCGCAACATTTCTGGCTTCAATACTGACGTGCATGAAAAATTAGCTTAAAAAATTATAGGTGTTAGAAAATTTGGCATGTTGAGATGTCCAGAAAATTTTTATATTGGAGTCTCGCTTACGGAATATATTTCGAAAACTGGAATCGCGCTGTACGTCTGCTACTGTAGTTATGAGGGGTCTCCACGGATTGCCTTTGATTTTGTTATAGATGCAGCTCCTCCGCTATGTCGTCTTTCACCTGCTACGTGCTACGTTCGTGTCGCCCTTGATGGTTTGGCAGTTGTCATGTAATTGCAAATCAAGCAATTTCCTTTTCAAAGTTACAAAAGAGGCGCTTTGCAGAGCGTTCTTTTCAATGCCGCCACTCGTGCATTAATTCATCGGCTACCGCTGATATTTGCTGTCGTGAAGGTGGAAAGGTGGAAGCTGCAGTGGTGAAGGTGTACTGGCCACCCATGCAATGCTGCAAAACATGCCCGGTTGCAGTCCATCGTCAGTATATTCAAATCACCAAACGTTGGGTTCTGCCTAAGAATTTCGCTTGTGTGCGTCCATGCAGTTCACTACGACGCAGTATAACGAAACGTTGATCGAAGCTAGTAGCTGCATGATACTGCTGAATGAAACAGCTTTTTGCACTTCGCTGCGCTGATCGGTGCTTTTTATTTCACACTTGGTGCAAGACAAGCCGCCCACGAAAATGTGGTCTTCTTTGTCGTTTTTTAGATGGAGCACAAAAATTTTTCGAGAAAAGAACCTATTAGAACTGTCACGTAAGTACTTAAAAATGTCAGCTCACGAGGCAATCGTGCGGCAGTGTTCTTTCAACAAAGGTGCTTTCTTAGCAAAGCACTCAATACCGACAGGCTCGGCGGCATCTCGAAATCAGAGCGCTATTCTGGCTTGGCCACACGCGTAGCGTTATGCCAATTTCGCATATTTCCGTTTTCGTTCGCCTACAAAGATTTAACACGAAGATTTCTTCTGGAGAAAGTATCATCGCACTCATCCGACGAAGCGATGGCTTGCAAGAACGTGGAAAAACGTCAAAAAGAAGATGATATGCGACATGAAACTGATAGCTTCCCTTCCACTACATCAACGGGATGAACGTATCTAACATTCGAATATTGTTTGCACAAACGTTTCCGAATAACAGTAAATCTCTGAGTAGCGAGCGGCTCCCTCGTCATCACAACACCCAAGCACCGTTTGTGTTGACAGGCTTTCTCTAGGAACGTACGGATGAACAGTTGCGTCGCTGAAGCGGAACATCAAGCAACCATTAAAAAGTTTTTGTCAAGCATAAATTCGGTGCAACCATACTAGCACGCTTTGTGTCGACTCTTCTGTAACACCAGCTTAATAGAGAATAATTTGAAGGTTAAGATGTGCAACTATCAAAAACCTTCATCGGTCAGCTGAATTTCTAAATGTTAAGCAGACAAAGTTTTCTTAAATGCTATTAGGTTTGCTGAAAAGGTCGTACTTTTTTTAACAAAGCTCCTATGACTCACATTATAACATTAACATTATATGAAGTACAACATAAATTCTGGGTGTTTCGAACAAAATACTGAGACAGCGCCCCTGGCCTAAGCTCTCATTTTTTGCCTCAGGTTACCTGAGCAGGTAAGCACACTGCGCAAAGCTCCAAAGAACTTATAGACCGGGAATTGGAGCTGCTTCATAGCAATTTTCCCACCTTCACAAGTTATACTTTTAATACTTTGCGTTGAAAAACCTGTAACAACTCAAGGCGGCGCCTCAAAATAATTATTTTGCTTTGCAGTAATACGGCAAAAGCGAAAAACTACAGCACAAGGCGCAGTGTGTGAAATCGTACCGCAAAAATTGTGGATACCAGCCCAGTTTTTTAATTCGCAATTCAACCTTTTCTTTCCATATTAAACATATATTTCACTTGATTGATAGAAACTTCCCCTAAAAATCTAACATGGTAAGTTTTTGCGTGATATAGCCTAAAAGTTCCAGAAAAGCAAATGAAATATTTTCCGAACTCCTTTCAAACATGGAACCACCATTCATTAATTTTTCCACACCAAGCGGAGAAATATACTTCACGTACTTATTTATCTTTCACCAGAGAGTTAAGCCAGTATCTGCAAGATGAGAATTTTCAATTTTGATGCGGAGGTATTTCCTTCGACTTTCTTAAGGTGTTCGCTTAGACTTTTTTTCTTTCCTCAGAAACTCTAACTCGCTCAGTTTTTCCGTTGCATAATGTCCCTCAAAGCTTGCCAGAGACCTATAATAATTTTCAAGCACGATATAATTGCAAACATCATTTGACTCGTGCCTTGATTCGTCTTTGAATAAAATCAATAGACATTTGTAGAAATGATTGGTTGAATTAATATGAAAAAAGTTTCAATGTCAACTATAAGGAAAACATTGTGTCTGTTTTGCCAAAGCTTCAGCTGACTGCAACGTCCAGTACACCTCATGCAACTATATACGGGTGTACAACGTCTACAACAAACCAGATAAAACTGCGGTAACGTCAAAAAACACTCTAATTTGTTTCAATAGGCTAAAGATTTCAGCTGACAGTAAATATTCTTTGAAGCTTACAGCATTAAAAACGACTTTTGAATCGCTAGGAAGTATTTCATAAATCAGCCATTTATATTATCATACGCGAAGGGGCAGAACGTAGCGGAGCCGTAATCACTGCTGTATTTCACGAATATGGCTTTAACTTAGCTACCGTTCATAAAAAGTTTTTAAAAAGTCAAGAATAGACTAAGCATAAAGATTTTATGCTCGGAATATCTTTCCAGATTCAAACTCTGATGAATTGCAAAGTCGTTAGAAACAACAACGCAACAATCAATGATTTAAATGAAATTACGTTGGAGATTTCGAAAAACAACTATTTTCATCATTAGCAAACAAAGATGAAGCCCGAAAACGTTCAACGTGACTTCATTTACTGTAGATCATTGGTTGTTGTTTTGTCGTTTCTGGTAGTATTCCACATGCGATGAATATGACGATAGCACGGAGTGATTATTATACATATCTGGAAAATGTTCCAGTTAACCAGCGTTGAAAAGTGGCGGACAAGAATCTCTTACGCATTTTTCGTGTTATTTTAAGGTAGTGTTGCCAGATGCGTTTTGTAAAAATACCGGCAATTTTTTCGACAGTGACAGATCCAAGATGGGTCGTAATTCGTAAGTGCATATTTAATGGCACGGGATTCTCGAATAACATTTTAGAGACAATGCATTTATTTTTCTTGTTATATTCTTTTCAATTTCATGAAGCTCCCACAACGCTTGTTTTGAAAATTTTTGTGTGAAAGTATGCTTTTTGAGCAGAGTCTGTAGTCCTATGTTGAGCATTAGCAAATTAACCTACTTTGAATAAAAAATAACTGCAGTGCTCAGTGTGAACGGAGGCGTTTTCCTAAACTCTCAAAAATGATGCACTTTGTACTAACCCAATTTTACATGTTGTATATCAATTTCTTAAGTGAGAATATCTTTCCGTACAATTTCGTAGTATTTGCTTTTCTACGGTAGTATTGCCTGCATGAACACCATAACGCAAGTAAAAAGTTCTTGCGTGGAACATTAACTTCAGTCTACAACAAACATTTTCTAGCACAAGCTCGCCAAACGATTTCACACTACTTTCTGGACCACTAAAACTGGCTGAGAGATGACCTCCCGGTTGATTCGTTGGCACTTGATTTAGTTATAATCCGTTGACGAAATAATGTGTCTGTTCAATGCAACTAGCATGATTGTGAAATTAAAATATTTGCTTTTATTTTTAATTGCTTAATATTCCCTATCACAACTGCAAACGACAAAAATCTTACTATCATCGCAAAAATCAAAGTAAGATAAGGAGTATGCCACGTTGCCTTATCACTGAACACTGCGCATTTAAACACAACTGATGCCATAGCTTTGGCATTGGCGATAGTAACAATGGTTGAGTTAAAAACTTTCCCTGAGAGAAAAATCCTTGCACATTCATGATGAAAACTGCTTTATGCCAAAAGAAATTTAAGCAAACAGTTAAACAACGAACATTACTCCACACATCACAATCAGAAGCGGAGGCTGAGTATTACGGAACAAGTACAGATCATGGTATATGAGAATTTAAGCACTGATTTTCAATGGAATAGGGGTAAAAGAATCAACGAGGGTCTCATAAAAAAAGAAAAAATTTGCCAGAAAATTCTGGACAGAAATTCTTGCGTTACCACCTTCAATCGGTAATTCGGTATAATCAAAATCCTTATCACACAAACCACTGAAAGTTTGTCATTTCTAATTTCATTTAATTGGCCATAGATTGATATGGAGGAATCTGCATAAACAAGACTGTCGAGTTTGCTGCCACAGTCTGATGCGTTTTAACGGCGGTGATGCTTGATGGCGTGCAATGTTTTCATCATCTCATCAGCTGATATTCGACTTCAGACGAAGATATTTTCGGAGCAAAAAATTTACCGATCGAACTGGAAGTCTCATACACGTTACACCCTAATAGCCTTTTTCTGTCTTTCACTTTTAGCATGTTGATTTAATGTATCTTTTCCATCATACCTCACGACATATGACTTGCGGCACAACACACAGCAAGCTTGACCAGGGTCCTCATCCTGAGCGAGCCCTTCTTTGTGTGTATCCATCTCAAGCCAAGACTTACAATTTCTCAATCTCTGTTTTTTATGCGGTGGAGTAGAAGGTTTACTTGTCTCTATATTGTCACTCAGATCCTCCTGTCCATTTCTGTGATTTCCCTGCACTCTGCCTGCAACAGTTCAGACAACCCCGCCTACGCCGGTTCCACGATTAATTTTCAAAAGAAATACTCATATACAGATCACGTCAGGATGACGGACGATGGTAAGTATGACTAAACAAAGCAGCAGAGAAAACGAAGAGGCTATGAGTATTGTTAAGCCCAAGTAATAATTTGCCCTTATTTTGGTCTCAAATGAACTTCGCTGAAGGAACTGTCCTGACAAGGTTTACTATCTACTACGAGAGTCATTATAATTTGAGAAGTCCTGCATTGTTTCTTTCATGCAGTTTACTGTAAATCATTTATTTTCAAAATACCAGCTTCAGGCACTGATATTAAAAAAACGGCCTCTGCTAAATTTGCAGTAAAATACTGGCCAGGCCGGTGGAAATACCGGCCTTCTGGCAACCTTATTTTAAAGGCGCATTGTCCACATGCTTTTGTGTCAACAAATATTGGTTTTCTAATCAACTGCTTAGGTCTGCGAAGTAGACTTTATTTGTGATTCGTGTTGCAGTTTTACTCTTCTACAACGCGATGAACTAAATTCGTGAACGGAAATTCTCTATCAGACGAAGTCGACTATTGCTGTCGTTACCTATTATTTTTGAAATCTGAGCAGGTTACAGCAAATTTCGTTAGCTTGTGGTATTTAATCGAGAACTTGTTTTTTGTAATACACTATATTGATGACACCTTTGTTCTGCTCCTATAGTGCAGTGTAACATTCAGGATTTTTCTTGCTGGAACTTGCCTGAAATATCTACGTTTTTAAACATGACATCTAAGAGAGAGATATACTTTCAGGGCTTCCGCTTGTGATATGCCATTGTTACATCTGTTCAAATTGTTGATTGTAATGACGAGTTGAACCACGGTTTCAAAGAATAAAACAGAATTCAAGACCACCGAGCAAAGACGATCACACATTTTCTATAAAGCTAAAGAATCGTTATTGATTAACATCAAGCTCTGCCTTCATGCCGAAAATTTTAATTTAGTCTGATGAAAACGTAAAATGGTGATGTACTCGTTGATGTGCTTTCCGAAGACACCCATCACTGCCATCAGCAAACATTTTCAATACCTGCGTCAGCTAATATGCTTCCTGCAACCGCAACACTTTCATGATGATCCCGTATCGTAGTCTAACGGTTGGAGACGTTTTATTTATTGATGACGCGCTTTTGTTTAACTAAAAGCATTTCTTCAAGATTAGAAGGCGGCTTAGAAATGCATGCTGGTTTAACTATTTATGTGCCACTTAAAAGCTGATGCTAGTTTGTTGTGGTGACCGCTAACTTGTTATAAATGATATAGACTTTCACAAACGGTTGCATCAACGTATCTTCTGCCTTTGGTTCACGGTGGATGAAAGGTTTTTCCATGAAATGTGTGTCAATCAAACATCAGCTTAACCGCAGTTGAAACCAACTTTCGTCAACATCAGGGGCGGATCCAGCCAGTAAGGCTGGGGGGGGGAACGATTTCAGTGATATTTGNTNGTCNAGTCCCATTATGGGTTCACTACTGTGAAAGAGATGAAGTATACTTCACAACACTGCTTTGACAAAACTATGGACTTTGGTGAATAAAGTTACTTTCGCAGGTTTTGGGGAGGCGATCGTCTCCCATGGTCAACATATGCTTCGTTCAAAGGAGTTTTTCCCCACTTTCTCGTTGAAAACAACTGACATGGTACGGCTAATATCTTTCGAATTAGCAAAAGTGATAGCGGTCGACACGACAATCTTATTTTAGAGGTTAATAGCATAGTGTTCCAGCCAGTCAGTAAGAACGTTTCGGAGTAAGAAAGTAGAGATTACTTTACTACGTCTGTCAAATTTCCCTCCTATACTTGTCTCAGAACCGCAAAAATATGTGATCGAGGATATCTGAAACAAAAACTTTTTGCCTCTGAAATAAAGTCAGGATTATTAAGATTTTTGAAACTAAAGGATTCATACAATATTTTTGTTAATTTTTATAAATGTTTACATGCAGGCACTCTCCAACCAATATGTAGCGCATTTTGCTTATTAAGAACTGTTGTTTCACTGCACTGAGACAAAAAAACAAAACACGAGAGACATACTTTATACCCGATCTACAATTATCTTGTTTCAAACATACATTTTTTTCGCCAGCCAATCTTTACCAAACGCGTCTTTGAACCCTAAAATGGTTGTCCCCAGCTAGATTGTTTCACTAAAGTAAATTTTTTGTCCGGTTTCGATTGTACAGTAGAATTTGCCTAATTCGTCACCTCAAGGGGATTAGAAAAAAGTGACGAATTACGAAAACAGGTGAAACCTCTGTCATAGAAGCTCGTATACTTTATCAAGGTAACTCGTATGCATACACAGTGCTCTTATTTGC
>JGI24159J19872_10008633_pt1 | contig 13343 bp, 12 predicted proteins | sample Ectturendosymbi4_FD_19872 | JGI IMG/M metagenome (IMG submission 19872) | reverse complement strand
AAATTCAGAAGTATAGTCTAAGTATGACAATTCAGTAACATTCTGACACTCTCATTCTATTTCTGAGTTTCATGGGAAATACAAATGTGTGCTGTCCCATCCCATGGCACGTGTCCCATGGGATTCCCATAGGAATTACATTCCCATGGACAAGCCTGCAGATCGACATTACTTTTTCACGTAAATGCAACCTGTGCTTTTCTTGTAGAGACAGTGCAACACCAAAGAGGACGTGTCCTATGGTCCTCTGGAAGACCATAGGTTGCTGAAAACTACGAGGTATTTCGAGACCATGGGCGTCCGCAGGGGGTGAAAAATGGCCATTTGCCCCCCTCTGGAAAATGGACTAAGAACCAAAAATTTCTAGAAAACCTGAAGTCAGAAACAAAATTCCAATTAATTGGTGTAATTCTTGCATTGGCAGTTTGTTTGCCGGTATGATACTCACACTGCACAGGAGCCAGGTTCACTATTCTGGCTTCATGCAGTGATGAGTTTGCAGTTCAATCATGTCCACTCTTTTTTCTGCAGAGGCAGGTTGTTGCGAAACAGGCAAGCGTATTGTTTTATCGTTGGCTTTTACCGCATAACAATAACAAATCTTCAAAGGTTAACTTCAAATAATGGTAAAAGGCGTTTTACCGCACATGACTGTTGAACGCAGACATCTTGGCCATAGCGGAATTACACGTAATTTTATACTGTATGAAAAGAAGCATGGGTGAATCTGTACCAATGCTTCCACAAGTTTGAAAAATCCATTGTTAGTGTGAGATTCCTTGGTGTGAGACCGTAAGTGTGAACAATGTGCCTGAACTGAGTGAATAGCTTAATTAAACTACTTTTATGGCACGGGCGGATCCAGCCAGTTAGGTCTAGAGTGGCGATTTCAGCAATACTTGGTAGCCAAGTCTCATAACGGCTTCGCTGCTGTAAGAGAGGTGAAGTATAGGCTACTTCGCAACACTGCTGTGACAAAACAATGGACGACAAAATGGCTTTTTATCGCGAATGTTGCTTTCCGAATTGTACAAAATCATGGTGAATATAGTTACTTTTCTCGGTTTTAGGGGAGTCGGTGGTCCCAATCGCCCCCCCTGGATCCGCCCCTGTTTTATGCAGGCTTCTTTTCGACAGTAGTTCTACAGAGGTTTTAGCCAGGGGGGTAAACTAGTTGAAATGGGGCCACTTGCCACTGTAGGTGACCCACTAGCCATGGGCGTCGGCAGGGGCCAAAATGGGCATTTGCTGGAAATTGGGACCAAGAATAAAAAATTTCTAGAAACCTGAAGTCGGCAGCTTATCTGACTTAAATCTTGCAATGGCAGTTTTGTTTGCCGATATGACAATCCAACTGCACAAGAGCCGCGGTTCACTGTTCTGGTGTCTTGCAGTGATGAGGTTGCAGTTCACTAAATCTGCTCCATTGCCTGCAGAGTGCAGAGTCAGGTTGTAAAACTTGGGAGCGGATTGTTCTAATATTGTTTTTTATTGCGTAATAATCACATGGCAACAAAGGTTCAGGTTCACAAAAAAGTTATGACAGTTGACGTTTTGCCGCATGTGACTGTCGAACGCATATATCCGTGGCGGCTTAGCAGGTAATGCAGCGAGACAATAACTCCTGATAGCAATAAGCCACGTAGTTTTATACGGTGTGAAAAGAAGCACGAATGAAAAAGAAGCATTGCTGCCAACGAAGCACGTTTGTGGGACTGTTGCCGTAACATGGGTCATTTTCTTTGTGGTGTTGAAAGGGTAAAGCGTTTTGTGAACGTCCATTTGCATTGCATCGTCAGCAAGCTAAAAAGAATAAGCAAAATGTCGACTTTGCTCTCCCCTGGAAAAATTTCTGCGGATGTCCATGTTCGAGACCCCCTTGGTCTGCCGACCTCGCGGCCATCCCGACAGGAATTGAGGACTTTAAAATGACTGGATGAAAAAACGACATGTTAAACAGACATTGCCTACCAAGACAGGTAAAATTAACAGATCCAAAGTACCACCTGATGGATGTAGTAATCTTGGATACACTAATCAGCAATAACACAATGTTATTATCGGACAACGTAACTTCTGGCAGTTGCAGCAAAGTAGAGGGACATGTGTAAAAAGTTTTTAAAATAACCCGCACAAAAACCCAGATTTTTTGTATGTTGTACGGGTTAGCATTCATTCCGTGGAACTATACAATAGATTTAATAAGCAACGGAGAAGACTAGTAGACATGATACACATCCTATTTAATCTGCATTGGTATTTACATACATTAGCTGCAGATTAATACAGCCGATTCTATACTCCCAACGAATCTATCAACTTTAACTACATAATGGGTCACCTTCTGGAAACTACAATTCAGATCAGTGAAATTGTAATATTAAATAAGCATCGCAGTTGAGTAGCAAAATACAAGGAGACTCAACAAGAAAGCATATGAAAAGAAGCGGGTGCAAGGTATTCCAACCCCTTGCGATTGACACCTTGCAACTGAAGGGTCTGACTATTTTGAAAGATTTACTTAACACATCTTTTTGTAGTAAAGTCGTCCTTGGGCAATGGACAAGAGCGTTTAACTCAAACGCCGTGCATGAAGCAAATTTCCGGCTGCGGCCTGCCACCAACTACGGTCACCCAAATAAAATAAAGGAAAAAAGTCGTCCCGTCTATGCTTTTTTTCGCAAGTTTTTATCGTAAAAAAATTGTTTGAGTAATTTCAAAGCAATGGCGAAATTTCGTAAAGTTGCAACACAACTAGTCGGAAATTCTGGGTCAACGTTGTTCGCTTGCTTGATACGAGAGCGTTCTGATGTCAAGTTTCGCAAAAGTGCATTACGGTTAGTCGTATAACGTGCACACAGGTTGCGCCGAAAGTAATCACCAAGTTTCATCACCACACCTTTGCACTTTATCTTTAGAAATGGCTTAGCTGCAAATAGATATACCAAGCAAGTAGACAAATCAAGACAATTTTACCTGATGGCGAATCTGATATCTATGAAAAAATTCCGACAAATGGCGCTTGTAGTAAAGCTGCAGTTGAACCTGTAGAAACCATAAAAACGTTTTGCAACCAGAAACCACCAAGCATTAGACATAGTTTGAGACATTTCTCCAGGCAAAAACGACGAGTTCAAGTATATAACGATCACTTATTCGAGTGATTTTCATCCATTCTTTGACTGCGGCACACATTGCATGAAACGTAACTGGTATAAACGTCCTCATTGGAAGAGTTAGCCTAAGATTTAACGCTTGTTATTCCTATTTACAGTGTAATGAAAACCCACAATACAGTTACTAGCATGTAGTGTTGCAAGATGATGCTAAAGGGCATCGCTGCACAAGAGATTGGTCAATAAACACGTTTCGCTACACCTAGAATACATCAGGAACAGGCTTCCCGATCATATTTCAACAAAGCATTAGCTGGTAAACAAAGTTGTCATCAGTTTTGAAAACGTTGTGGTACACCTAGGACTGCCTCGTGGCACATCGTATAAGCGACGCGTGCAATAATTATAAAATGAAAGTTTGCAAACAGTCAAAGCACACATACTTTCAAAACACTGACAAAGGTCATCAGCAAGTATCGACCTGCATATTGACTGAATTTGATCCAATTTTTCTAGCATGTCCAAGTTTTGCTTGCCCAAGATGAAGATAACAGTAACCGAGGTGGGCTAGATTTGAACAATCACTCCCCCAAGCAAAATTAAAAATGGTCTTCCAGCACAATTCAATTCCTAAGTAAGCGCTGCAAGTCTTGAGACAGAGTTTGAGGCCAAGTAATGCGTTTTGTAAACGGAAAGCAGAACTTCACCGTCCGTAAGTAGCATTCTTAGACGAACCTTAATCACTGGTTTGATATGTCATGAGACAACCATTGTGCCTCAGCAATACATTTCAAAATGGCGCTCTCAACACAAGCACGCCGACTTGGGGCACAATCCGGCAAAGCATTGGTTGCTGTAGAAGACAATTGATCCGGGAAAAAGTTCGAAGCTACAGTAACTGTGTTTGCGAAAACTTCGTTTTTACAAAGGTGCTTGAAAAAAAGAAAGTTTATAAAGGAACGCGAAAACACCTCTTAGTTTGTTGCTTCAGATATTATAAGGCCAAAGTTGCGGAGAAGCCCTAATTTGGATTTAAAATTTCCTTACCTGACCTATCACTGCGACGCCATATCTTTATCGAGCTATGCAATACAGCGATATTTTTTCATCTAAGTTGTTAATATTGTTTCACGGACAAGTAGGCACCTTTTCGACTTGCTTTTAACGAACTGAACACCACTTCGTCCCTGCTCACTCACCACCCGCACAATTTGATATTTGATTCGACTGGGAACGCAGCGCCATCGTGGTCATTGTCTGTTATTTCTGCAGAATACAGCGCACCCAATTCATTCCAGCAGCAGTGAGATCTTTCAGTGATATCTCCTCTGCACTAGGAATTGCGTTGATACTCGAACCGAACAGGCTGACTTATACTAACGACAACAACTCGGCTCCAGGCGGCGAAACTCAGTCTTAGTGCGGGACACGATTTACCTCTCGATTAGCTAGAATTGCTTCGAGATCCTTTTGCATGGATGCAATGTTTGAATGGAAGTCTTCATGAGCGATGCGATAAGCCGGGATTGTTTTCTCAGTCTCGTCGAAAGCTGCATTGAGCCGATCGGAGGCCTCACACAGGGCTTTTTTATGCATGCTAAGAAACCTACTTTTGTTTATCCAATACGTGGGGAAAGTCTCCTGCAACAAAAAGATACCACAGCAGCTGAAAGACGGCGAAACGAGTAGACCAACCGCAGGAATTTATCCAAATGCGATTGTTTTTTTTTGACATCTTCTCCTCTTTTATGAGTAGAAAATGTCAGATTAAAATCAAGCGGAGGTCTCCAGGGTTTCTCTAGCAACTCAACTTTTGCCAAGTCATAAGTATTAGAAATCGAATAAATGTGTCACCTAACGTCATTTTGTCGAGGAATGAAAGTCTTGTCCGTATCAGTGACTTCAGCAGCAGACGTAGAACATTCTCCAGTGTTAACAAAGCAGGCATCATAAAAACTTTCCAAAAATGCTTTCGACACACAAGTTATCACTTTTTTTCACAAAAATTAAAAGTTACCCTACGATCTGTGTCGTTTCATTATGGTGACAAACTTAGTCTCACAATAGCTTCCCCTGTGAGAGAGATAAAGCATACATCACGACCCTGTTGTTACAAAACAATGGGTGGCAGAATGGCTTTGGAGGCGAATGAAAAGACAAATTTTCGAACAAGGCGGAGGATTCATTGTCAGAATTGGTTTCAACATGTTGTTTTCCAAATAGTACAAATATTAGTGAATAAAGTTACATTGTTAGGTCTTAGGGGTTGACCGCCCCAGTCTTCCCCGTGGGTGTCAGACACGAGTGTCGAAACCTACTGGTGAGAAAGCTGCAGCAAAATGTATTGTAGGAAGTAACGGTACAGAAACTCAGCGATGGAGTGGCAGACAAAAGCACGGAATTGATGCCGGAACTTGCAGCGTGAACCACAATAGAAGTTTGCGATTGAAGAATAGTGGTCGCAGTGAACAGCTAGACACCAAAACCCGTTGGGAAGCTTTATCCACACATTAAAAAACTTCGGATGGCACTACCCCAGACAGCGGAAAGGAGGCTGAATCAATGCAGCGCGTTGTTCCGCAGGCGCACACTCTAAGCACTGCAATTTCCGAAGCTCCACTTCCACCAAATTTGAAGCAAGCCTTGATTGACAACAAACAATTGATCCGTCATTGTACGAACCACAATTCAAAGCCAGCTTACCTGAATAAGATCTCGGTACATTACCACATGCTGTCGCGAAATTTTCTCGCATTTCCTGTACAATTTTTTCTGTAAAAAATCCATGTGATGTCAAACAAAGTAACTTCAACGAAGTCTCAGGCGGCTTATTTAAGCAACATCTTGTACACCAGGGATGGGGAATCTATTATCACGGGCCGCTTGAACTGTGCATTATCGCTGGCGGCCCGCAAATCTATTAATTTTATCCTCCTAAAATTCTACTTTTATCTCACTATGAGGAAATAGCGACTTATCTTGACTTACTGTCTATAGATAGTAATTACAAGAACCTGCTTATTATGCAGTTTCGTTTTGACTTGTTGTATACTCTAACTTGGGTAACAAAAATTCTGATGAGGGCCATTTCAAATGTTCACGCGGGCCGCATGTTCCCCACCCCTGTTATACACGAAATCAACGCGTGCTGTTGAAAAAGAAATCTGCAAAATGTCACAATTTCATGTCAACAGGTTCTTGAGAACAGGCAACGATCATTCAAACGAGCCTTGAATCACTGACCACGTGCTACCGCAAACGCACATTCGCTTCCAGTGCTCATAACTAGACCTCGCAACTTTTAACGCCGTGAATGCTGAGTTCATCACAGAAAATGTATGTTGACTTTACGTTGATACCTATCGATGGTTTTGGTCAACGATTTACCATTGTTTACTTTTTAAACAGTGTTGTTCCATTGAGTTTTTTAGTGTTAACACTCTACCATTACATTCATTCTAGCAACCTAACAACACTGTACCCACATGGAAAAGAAGATTGATACTGATGAATGTGATTCAGCCTTTGCATTGACCTTTTCCCTCACTGCTCTAGCGAATATTTCTGCACTAGTTTTATTTTATTCCTTATAACTTTTTGTTATTAAACTTGTTGAAAATGGGTATCCAGATTGACGAAAATATGACTTCTAAGGGGTATTGAGGTATTAAAACTTTATAGACCACTGGTCTACAATGATGGAACGATAATGCTGTCTGGCAATCTTGCCAACAGCCTGATGTGCTTGTTACAGGTATAGTACGTGCAATGCATTAGTTAAACCGGAGTGTTTGGCTAAGTGTATTGGTAATTTCATCATGTAGTTTCCAGTTCCATTAAGTTTATGAACTTTGTTGACCCAGATGAGTTCTGCAAATCAAGCTCTACCTCTGACGGAATCGGCCAGACCAAAAAGTTGCGTAACCCCTGCGAAGAATAGCAATTGTAATGGTAAACTACAGCGCTAAGCTCGGACGCGACTGACCATCATTGACAGCAATGTTTTTTTTCGGTCGTTTGGCTGTTTTTGTGTAGTTGCTTGCCCGAAAGAGGCTTACTCTACTGCAGTATTAATCTGTCTTTTTACTTGCAGGAATGTTCCTGGCAAAGCAACACGAGTCTGTTCATATATACTCAGGGGCGTAACGAGGGGGGGAAAGGGGGCATAATTCCCCGGGCGCCGAATCACTATGGAGGCGCGGAATGACTGCGTGGGGAGCCGAAAAGTCTAACAATGTCAGAAGTACTTTCTTCAATAGAATACATTTGCTTCCGAAAGACCCTTGGTTGGAACATGTGGGCGTCAAGCTTGTTTCTTGCCCCGGGCTCCATGTGACCTCGTTGCGCCCCTGTATACACTGCACCTACAGCGAACTTGCATGTGTTTGGCACACGTGCGTGCAAGAAAGCACACTAAGAAGACGTTTCATGTTACTTGCAATTCATTGAGAACGATGCACGTTGCCTCAGGAATATAACGCGCTAGAAACAAAACTGGAATGATCAACATGCTTAGGTGTGTTTTGACGGCAATCTTTTCCGCCGATTTGTCGAGCAACTTCAGCATGCGTGATAAGCTTGTTCCACAAGCAACCACTCTACCTCCGAAAGTTACATTCATCTGAGGACTACTTAAAGTTACACAATNTTTTTAATAGCATGTTTTCGACTTGCGCAGCGCGCTCCGGCGTTCTTTAGCAGCACATGACTTGTTGAAGTGTAGGGTGACTAAACAATTAGCTTTCTAACCACGATAGGACGATCCGGAACTGCGGCTGTCACTGCGGTGGCTTTCAACTTTGACAACTGACACACCAGCACTACACACATCAAAATTTCGTCCCTGACTCTGCTAAATAAAAAAAAAGGTTTAGAAACTATATGCGCGATTCGTGAGTTGGGGTCTCCGCATTTAGACAAGCAGACATTTTGATTTTTTGCGCTTTTTTCACACTCTTTGATGTGAAACAACTGTTTCGTTTTAATCTGCATTTTAATAGTGACGAGCAAATTATAGCCACAAGTATTTTACCACATATTATCAAATAAAGATACTTTGTTTATTTACAGCAATGAAAGGACGAACTGAAACTTCAAATTCATTTTTCCTTCTGATCTTCAAAGATTTTGAATTTTAGTTTACTAAGTTACTTTGGTCATATATACTCCTCTCGTTGTGAACTGGCACCTCAACAGTGATTCAAACTTCTAAATATGAAAGAAATAAAAATATCAGAACATCTATCAAAACACCAGAAAATACCTGCCGGGCTTTGATCTTCACAGCTGTAATTTCGTTTATAAGATCCATCTTTACTTCAAGCCGAATAGACTGTATGTAAACGTCATCGTGAGGCACAATGCGCTTCAGCTGGTTCCTCAAATGTTGCAAGGCTGCTGAACGCTGGTCAGCGTCAACTCGATTGAACCTTTGATCGTCAACCCAGCCTGTATCGAACTGCGCGATAAAAGAAAGCAAAAATTGAATGGTATGCATTAGTATACATTTCAACCTGAATTGTCTTCCTAGTAAAAATAAAACAACTTGGTTGGTAAACAACCTATCAACGCAAATTTACTTCGAAACCATCAGAGCCTTTACGACTATTTTGCCAGATTCACCATCCAACGAAAACCATGTGTTCATGCAGGATTTCAAATGTGGTACAAAATTCGAGTAGGTTCAAATAACATTTGGAGTACATTTTCAACGAAGTTAGGCACTTTTTACACAAACAACTACAATCACACACCATCCCTCACTGCCGTGGGCAACATGCAGAACAATGCGAGGTGACAACAATTTTTGACTGAAAACCCACATCTGCTAGAGACAAACATTCACTGGTACACCACCCTGACTGCTGTCCGCACCTTGACGGATGGTCGCAGCGAGGAGCTGTATCATCGAACAACGCACGGCTCACCGATACCAAGTCGCACTCGAATGTGGTGAAGCATTGCCTTTCAGTTTCGCGTGGTTTTGGTTTTCCGTGAAAATCAATTAATATGCTTCGGGCCTAGCTAATGTCTGGACGCCCATTGCTTTACAATCAGTTTTGGACCAAGCTTTCAATTACGATGCGGATCTCAAGCAGAAAAATAGTTGCAATTTAACAATATTCTGCGCAAGATAACTTTGCTGGTTAGTGCAGGTTTTTTAAGGTGTTTTAGGGACCCGATTCTGGTCCCTAGATTTGAAAATCGGGTCCCTAGAATCAGAGAAAATTATCATCGGGTTCCTAGAATCAGAGAAATCGGGTCCCTACAGGTCCATACCGGGTACCTAACATTTTCCTCAAAAAAACCTGCAGTAAGTGGAACAATTTTATTTATACTTATGCAGGGGTTTTTAAAGGTGTTTTAGGGACCCGTTTTTTAAAGGTGTTTTAGGGATCCGATTCGGACCCGATTCGGGTCCCTAGAATTGAAAATCGGATCCTTACAGGTCTATACCGGGTACCTAATATTTTCCTTTAAAAACTGACTTGTGATATTTTACGATATTACCTTTAAAATAATTTTTCTTTAAAAAACTTTGGTCTTATGAACAAACTAAAAAAACAATTTCTTAATTTACACCAGTTGTCAAGATATTTATAGGATCATTTCTTCAGAAAAATATATTCAGCAAAGCCCCGTACTATTCGAACTTATCAAAAAAATTTTCTCGCTTTTGGCGTTTGATCCTTCATGTTTTCCATGTTTGAAGGGTAACTTTTTCGAAGTTCAAACAGATATCGTAGGAGTTAAATCAGTGATTAAATCAAACTGCAAACATCAAAAAAATCAAGCAAAAATCATGTGCAGTTATAAAGCTTTGTGTGATCTCTGTGACAAATTTAATTGGCATTCTAATCGGTTTTCACTTGTATTAGTATAAAAGGTAGAGAGTTCTCATGACAATAAAAGTTAAAAGCAATCTCATCAATCACAACTTCTGTGAGGACATAGGTTCTATATCAACTAACTGCAAAAATGGCATGTGGACTGAAATCACCAGCTGTTGCAGACTGAGAAGTTAAAACTGTTAGTATACTACGATGGGATTTGCTAAATTGATGGTTTGAGTTTGCCATTTTAATAAATGTTTCGTTTTGCGTACCGATGTTGGTGTTATGAACTGATTTGCATTAAGGCGTATTGCACAACTTGAGCAAAGAAGTTTGAATGAAAGTTCAGCTCTTCTAATTGGTGTACTTGAAACTTACACAGCACAGACATAATAAATTACCAAAAAGTAAAACAAGGAATAGGTGGCCACCCCCTACACATTGAATATGAAAAAAAAAGATCTTGATGTAAAAAAACAACGTTATGTTTTTTTATTAATCGTGGTTTTTATCAACCCTTCTCGACTGCACAGCAAACGCAAGGGTCTGGAGCAACCGTGATACCGAAACTGTTGTTGCCCCATGTCACCTTCTGCAAACAGCATAGGTATTGACTCCTCTCATTTTGTGAATATGTTTGTTTTTGTTTGCTTGTTTTTGTCAATTGTGTGCTTTGTACATTGTTTACAATACGTTCATGCATTGTGACACTGTGTTGGTTTAAAGTTTTGGGACGCCTCGACCGGACAACTTTAAGGATTTTTCGGCGTCCTGATTGCAGATGCATTCTAGCAGTGTTTTCTTCCGCGTTGCAATGCTGTAGCGTAACAAATAAACTTACTATCACAGTTGCAATTGTACGTAATTTTTACCAATTGCTTGCGCGGCTCAGTTGGAACAACAGCCCCATGACCCACAAACTCGGAAACAAAGGCTTAGATCAGCTGCAAATTACTACAAGAATTATCACAATGTGTGCAGTAGAACATCTCCGAGTGGATGACAACTTTGGAAAGTTACAAAGCGTCATATCCTGGATTTAACCTAAAAAATCGAGTTCGGGCACGATTTTTTAGTTGATCTTTTGGTACGTTGAAAATAGTTTGCAGCAATTCAGATACTGAAAGCAGCCTTCGCACAAGGTTGATTTGAAGTTGGAGGTTGAAAACTAAATTACGGATAAAGAACCAACAGAGAGCACCGGTATGACCTGCATTCCTTTTTTGTATAACTTGACAGCTTCTTTAACGATTCTTCTACATATAACTGGTACACTGCCTGGATCGCTCTGCAAATGAAAAAAGCTATGAACAGGCCTCTCACCAAAAGGCATCCAACAGAGAAAATCTATCCTGATTGAAAATTAGTTCAGAACCTCCATTACCGCTCGTTTAACAAAGCTTACTTTTCAAGAAGTACGATGCATTTATTGGAACACATTAGTTGCTAATCTTAAATATGCAAAAAAAAACAGCGCAAACTAACATACGCTCAGATGCAATTAGCAATGGGGCTAAGGCAGGGGTTTTCAACCTTTTTTTGCTCATGGCCCACTAAATTAGTAAGAAATGGCGTTGGCCCTTTAACGTTCAATGAAAAACACCAAGTTTCAACAAACACCAAGAGTTTATGGTAGAAATTGAGTTTATGGTAGAAAAGCTATGTGGCCCACTGAAAACAGCGTCATGGCCCACTACTGGGCCATGGCCCATAAGTTGAAAACCTCCGGGCTAAGGAATTACCCAACGATTTTATTAACACGAAAATTCAATATATCTATTCACGAATAGACTAGAAGAAAAGATTCTCTGTTCATATTAACGTCACTCATTTTTGTCTGCCAAGTCCAGCTTGTACCTCACCAGATTAAAAACATTAAGCCATTTCTGCACTTTTCGATGGTAATCAGTTTGGAAAATCAACATTACACAACAGTTAAACAGGATAACCTTGATGAAAACATGGTAAAACCAACTTTTTTAAAAATGAAGTGGTGAAACGAATTTGAATAAAGCTGATGATGCCTACGTTGTTGGCGAAACATATACTCTCAAGATCTTTGTGTCTGATTCTTAGGTGTGAAAGGATTCATTTCAATAGACAGTAGTCAAATGAACATACCAACCTCTTCTTTTACCAGTTGCTGTAAGAACTCTCTCTTGTATTGGGAAATTGTTTTGCGCAGTAATTCCATTTGTTCACAAAGATATACAGAACAGCAACTGTTCCTGCACGATTCCAATAGACTAAGAGAAGCCACTTTGGCTTCATCGTGCACACCAAGCACTGTCTCTCTTGAAATTCCTTCCACCGCAGTGTTCTATGAGAAAACTCCAGCTCGTCTTGATCGCGACAAGCAAAATGAAAACAGAGAAATATACCACTACGAGAAATGTTGTTATACTACTACTGGAAATAGTATGCGAGCCACTTGCCACTAAAAGTAGCTGGACCATGCATAACTAACCTGTTGCATGAACTGTCTGTAGACGTCTTTAGCTTCATCTATTACTTCATGAAGATGAATGTGTGCTGCATCCTATGCAGTACCAACACAAGTAATATCAAGCACATTAGTAGACTGAATTAATAAAGTCACTTCTAGACCAACGTTACTAATGATAATTATCAATTATAATTGACGCGATTGCTTAAACATAGGTTTGGTTGAACAAAAAAACACGTAATTAAGAGTCCTTTCATAAGTTGTTCTCTTTGCACCTTACCTAATCATCTTCATTGAATCTAGCGTTAACAGCACTCCACAGGCGGTATTTTAGGTAAAATTAAGCATAGGCCAACAAAGTAAAAAGCCTGTTTGAGTTTGTATGGGGAAACACAGGCAGATAAGCAGCTGGACAGCTTCTTAATACATGACACTTGCTACGTTTTATTCCAACCATTTTTTTTCAATTGAAGGGCAAAGCAGTTTGACTGGAAGATTTCCAGAAGAAAATTTTACTAACCTGCAGTATTGGTGATGGTACCACGATTAAAAGATGACTAACGAAATGCCATGGTACACGCCAATTACTACGGAACTTTTGGTAACATATGCTCCGCACTCCACAAGTATAGAAGCAATCGCAGGACGAGCAAAAAAACAAATACTTCGCGCAGTTAACGTTTTTCATCACTTTTGACAAAAGTGAGGCGACGATCAATGTGTACAGCACTCAAAGGCGCAGCTAGGGGGGGTGCTGAAGGGGCTCAAGCACCCCCCTTAGCGATCAGAATATTGATGTTTATTTCTTAGTTTTTCACCAACATTGTACTGTAGAGATCAGGTGCATTGCAAAATGTTCTTTGGCAGTACCACAGGCGTAGCAAAACATTCGTTATCAAACCAAGCGGTTATGAATTTTCGAGATTTGAGAAATATTGAAGCAGCTTT
>JGI24159J19872_10008632_pt1 | contig 13344 bp, 10 predicted proteins | sample Ectturendosymbi4_FD_19872 | JGI IMG/M metagenome (IMG submission 19872) | reverse complement strand
TGTCACAGCAGGTCAAAGTTCAAAGTTCATGTCGCGTCGTGCGATGAGCGAATTCGATTCGAATTTTTTTTTTTTTTCAACGACTTGTACTATTTTTTACTCAAGCCAAAATTTTACTGGTTTTTACCGGTCAGATCTGCCCTAACTGGCCATCACACAAACATCACCTTCCAAGGCCAGTTCGAGCAAGANTAAACTTCGGCATAATTCACTGGGCAACCTTGTTACGGACAGGCGACACCACAAACGCCCAATCACGGCGGCTATAAACAATNTAGCCANTGTGAGCTCGAGAGCAAGTTAAACAGCAAGTTCTGGAGTTTGACCCCATTGCAGTTGGTCAAACAACACCAGGCAGTCATTCCAACTGAATCACGTGCATTCAGGCGTTTCGAAATTTCACGACTCAGCAAGTGAGATTGCGCTACATCGCAATTTACACTTCGGCTGAGCCAAAGTACACAGCGCTGTCATGCGACAAAGCCGGTAACACTCAACAACTTCCCTTGTACGTGACAAAGTTGTCGCCGCGACAGTCGCAAACATGAATTTGCAGACGCACAGTGTGATGTCGATGTGTTTCAGGTCAAAAACGTGGGGTCATTGCGCATTTAATTGGGTTATTACGCAACAACGTGCTCTGCAGCCAGACCGTCACGCGGCTTAAGACGCTACAGTAAGTTTACCAGGCAGCATTGCGTCGCTTACCTTGCTTTTTCGAATGCATATCGTTGAGAATGAGCTGCAGCTGGCCGAGGGTCATACGATCGCAATCGCTTCGCTTCAACGCGTACGATTTGATTTTGTTGTTCGTTTCGTCGTCAAGGGTAACGCTGAGCTGAAGAAAATACGGTGAAAAGGGGTTTGCGAAAAGCACTGCACATATAAACATAGCATTCAACGCAAGCCTCGGCCGCAAACACGTAACACGCCACCGAGAAATCCCAGTACAACGCATTTGCATCGCTTGGCACAGGGTACATGGCAGGCGGACAAGATGGAAGCAGGCTACGCTGTCGATGAAGCCTACGCATGCATCACTACGGGCTGCGACAGTGAAGCCGGTGGAAAACATATTAATAATTAAGCGTGGTTCAGTACGGAACTTACTTAAACTCTACGACGACCACAGTTAGTTTCTAGTACTTTTAGCAACGCGCCGCGAACTTTGTTACGTATTCCGTTATTTCCGACACAACGTGTGCTCTGTTCTGACGTCGCGAAGTCAAGGAGGCAATTTGTCAAAAATGTGACCTGTCATGACGAAGTCGCGCATCTTGTCGTTTGTTTTTCTCGAAGCGAGACATCTCAGGCGTGACGCACCTGACATCTCAGGTGTGACGCAACTTACATCTCAGGTGTGACGCAGTGACACTCGCTCCCCGCAAGGGCAAGTTAAAAACAGTAATGAGGCAAACATTAGTGAAGTATTTGAGGTATTTTCTCGCTTTGATCCACAGCATTTGTTTTCGTTCCTTCGCGTCACAACCTACAGTTGTTGTGTCTGTTTAACGGAAATCCCGTAATCATGCTTGCGCCCGATGTTACCAATGAGGTAACACCCGGCGGTTTAGNGTCTCGAGCCAAGTTGCATACCCTCCCCACANCGCGCGTCACCAAAAGAGGATGACGCAATTCGACTTCAGCTCCACCCAGTCCTTCACAACTTGTTGTGAGGTCAACGCATGACGCACGAACAAGCACCGACGACTGCAAACGACGTAACATTCTCGTTGGGAATGGCGTGGCTTTGATTAGATTGGTCGGGGTCAAAGCGAGCACACGACTCACCTGAAGGTCGACCCGAGTGCAGGGTTATTACACTGATGAGGATGAATCAAGCCGTGAATGCAAAGTTAGACAAGCCTCTTGCGTACAATCTGACATCGCTAAAGCAAGAACTTCGCGAAACTTAACTTCGGTTTTAACATTACAAGGCTCAAGCATGAAGCAGTTTTTTCTGCAACAAGTGCACGCACCATTGCACCCCCCATTTGCAGCTTCGCACTTGTGTGTCACACGTAGGCGATGACAGGGACGGAACGTGACAATCTGTTAAAATGGCAGCAAGGCTTCGTGAGCTTCCTTACCAACTGGTACACGATCGACGACTCGTTGACGGGCGTGCTTTCTCGCCTGTCCCGCTCGGCCAGCAACTTCGCCCTCTGGTGCGCCTGCGCCAGTTCGTAACGCGCTTCCAGCTCCAACTGCTCCTGCTTCGAGCGACCACTTCGCAGCCCTGGGTTTTGTCAATTAAGATGGGATTGAAAAATTAAGATGGAAAAAATGCTTTAAAATTTCTTAAGAGACAAAATTTTCTAAACAATCGGGAAAGGAACAAATAAAAAAATACACATATTTATACATATAAATAAATCAGAAAGCTAGGCAAAAATTATGATGAAATGAAAAAGAAGCAGCAGGGGTAGCAAATTTAACTATTGACGCTTTGCTGTTTAGGGAGTTCACCGCAACGACGATGCGAAAGTCGATGCAGCAGTAGCGTTCACCATCGAGGCGATGAACCGGTTCTCTAGTTCCTACTCAAACCGGAACGAATAAAGGGAGCAGCTTTTTCGATACGAACTGCAAGTTGGGGCTTCTTGCAAATTGTTCACGTTTCCATCATCTCAAAATAACGCTGCTGCTAAACTTTACGGCTGTTTGTTGCGAAAGCGCAGCCCAGTACATGTAGAAGAAAGAACTGCTTGGAACTTGGCGGGAGACGAGTTGTCACTAGCTACAATTCGTTTGAAATGAGAAAAGAAGAAATTCTTTGCGACACAACTCCGGGAAATCCCAGGAGCGAAGCCACTTCATTGAGAAATAAACGCCGCCTGCAATGGATTTGCTCTGCCGTGCTGACGTTTTACCAGGAAAGTTGAAGGAAAGTGCAAACTTAGCACGCGGGAAGGTCGATGAGACGAAGAGTAAAACCAAAATCAATCGAAATACGACCGAAGCGTTAAACCGCAACGTAACATGGCAACAGCAGACATGACAACCAGTTGTATGATTTAAAATTTACGGCCTCCTTTTTTCAGTAGATGGCTCGAGTAAGATTACACGCAGGCCCGGTGCACAAAGTCTCTTGGTCCATTAGAACAATCGACCAACCCGTAAACAAAGTCGCAACAAATATCCTGTGCACGCTCACCATGGTGGCTGTGATGATGGATGATGGTGCTTTCCGAGTTATTGGACGCCAGGGAAAGACTGGGCGAGGAAAGCGGCGAAGCGTTCGACCCGTCGGATAGTCGGTGCTGCCTCATGTAGCCCATGCCGTAGCCGCGTGCCGATTCGAAGTTGGGGGAGGAGGTCGGGGACAAGGCGGTGGACGAACCGGACCCGGACGAGTGCTTGTCGGTGCTCGACTGACTCTCGGCTTCGTCCGAAGAGCAGGAGTCGTTGATGTAGCAGATCTGCAGGCTCTGGCTGCTGGACGAGTAGGCCCTTTCAAACCTGCATCGAAAACAGTTGCACGGTGTTTGGCGGTGAAAACGACTGCGTTCGTCTGCGCCGCGTTCGTCTCACGAACACAGAATGAGCAGGAAATTCGATAGGAAACAGAACCGAACCGCTTAGGCGCACATTCCGCGACATCAGGCCTTTAACCTACCACGCCCCTACATCGTTTCACACCGCAAGCAGCGTTGGTTATGTTACGTTTTGGAGGGAGGGGCTGATATCGCGCAGGTTCGCGTTTCACGAAAAAGCAGCGACACCGACGCCACCGTTCACACGAGGTTCATTCGTGTTCGGATGAACTACCTTCGCGGAGCGTACCGACAGCAAGGTATAAAATTGTGGATACAGAAAACAAGGAAAAAATCTAGCCTCAGTTGCAGCGGATTGCAAAGATAACGCTCTCCACAACAGTTGCCTACTGCAACAAACGTCATCAGCAATCTATTCAAAGAAAATTCATAGCCGGTAATTTATTTCGTATCTAAATAAGAGCACCTAACAATCATTCAGAAAAACGCATTCGCCCGTATTGCAACAGTTCGAACTTTGTTTGAAGACAATTCGTTGGTTTTGAGTTGCAACAATTCGATCATAGACAGACGCACGTTGCTGCACTTTCTGTTCTGACAAGCGCCAAATTCTTACCTTGGTTGATACCACGGCTTATCGGAGCCAAACTTGAAGTCGTCGTCATCAGGGTCGGTCATCGACAACTTTTTTCGAATCATTTCGCGTTCCATTTTCTGTTTCTGTAATCGAAAAAAAATATTTATTACCTAACAACCAAACCAACAGTATTCCTATATCCCTAAGTCGGTGGAACCCAGCGCTAGGGAATGTTGCAATCGGTTGCTTCGAACAGATTGTTTACATTATTTGCGGTCAACGGCTGCAACTGGTCACAACTGTGGACAAGCACCCATAGGCGTAGCCGGGGGGGGCCAAAGGGGCCACGTCCCCCCACAAATTTTTAGAAAATGTAGTTATTTTGTGCTTTGAGAGGCGATTTTTCTAAACATAATAGTGTTATTCGACTAAAATCAAATATTTTGGCCCCCCAAAATTTTTGGGCTGGCTACACCACTGCATGCACCGTGTTTCAAGCCGCTCTGGAGCCAGCGTTCTACGAAGTGGATGGTGCGCTGAGGTGCGGGGTTGAAATAGGTTGGAGAACGCTTTATCAAAACGAAGATCCGTCTTGCTGTAGTTAATGCGGATGGTTGGGATCTTTTCTATCTCAAAAAATTCACCATATATGGGAACAAAAACGCCGATGCCGTGGTACCACATGAGCAATTAACCAAGGTTTTTCAAGGTGGTTAAGGGACCCGATTCGTGTCCATAGAATCAGCAAATATTATCATCGGGTTCCTAGAATCAGAGAAATCGGGTCGCTGCAGGTTCATACCGGATACTTGACATTTTCCTTAAAAAAAACTGAATTAACGGAAGCAATTGCGTCGTTACCCTGCATTGCCCTCGACAACACCACAAATCAATCACGAGATTCAAAATCCATCAACCAGTGTTATCAAAACAAACAATTTGTTACCAGCAGGCGCTGGCACTTACGCAATTCTTGCTTTCATCAAATCGTCAACACAAGGAAAAACATGGCCGAGTCCGTTGTTCTGCCGAGAACGGCCGAACCGAACGACACCACCAGCAATTGTTCATAAAATTAGCATTTGCATAGGCGGGGACAAGATCGATGAATATCACACCAGTTGCGAGAACGCAACAGCATGTTGGTACTGAAAAATAACACTGATGTCGCCTTTTTCTATTTTATGTTTCTGCGCCAAACCAAACTTCAAACCGAAGTACCACGAGGGTGTTTGCGTATTTGTTAACCAAACCTTCGGTAAATATTTTACCGATTCCAATCTTAACATTGCTCAAACATCACATACCTCTCGGAGGGATAAAGCGTGTTTTTTTTCATTGCTCTCTAACGCGCCAACGGCGCTGCTGTCCTGCACATGGCTCTGCTGCGATAGCCTGGTGTCGTCTTTGTCACGACGCCGAAGGCACGCGAGGATCTCTCGCAACGTTAAACCGGCACGCGATATATCTTCTTCGTAACTGCGGTACAACCAAACTGCAGCGTCCGTGTGATGCGTAACAGGTGTATGCCGATTTAACTCGGCATCCTGGACCCTTGCCTCCAGCATTTCCACAAAACAAGACATTAAGCATCCTGCGCATGTTGTCGAAAACAATACAACTGTCAAGCACCATGTTACGCTATGGAACAGCATTTATCGCAAGATACACCATCTGAAACTTTCAAAACATGCAAAATCCGCGCTTCTGCGTGGCTAAATCACTGAATCCCAACGGCCATCTCTTCACAGACATGAGCTGCGCTGACCGTTGATAGAACGCAGTTGCTCTATTTCATCAGCTGACAGTGCGTTCCCGTAACGTGGCACATAACAAAACGGGGAAGAAGGCGGTGTTTACTCAACTTGCAGTGAAAACAAACGACCGCAGGAGACTGCAGCAGATCAAACAATGCTCTAATCTCAATTTGCAAGCTGCCCCTTCCCAAAAGGCAAGTCGGCAGGCCTACGAAACTGGCGCAGATCCTCGTACATGATACTTCGTCGCCGCTGAGCAGAGGGAAAGCGTAACAAAGTCTTCTACATAAGAAGCACAGTCACGATAGTCGCCAATTATATCGATCATCCACGGGTATGCGTTATCACAACCTTGTTTCTTAGCTCTTCCACTATTAACCTACACGTCTCAGATGGTGGCTGCCTAAATCAAAGTCACTGACTTTTCCTGTAATCGACTGCAATACGTTAAGTTTTTACCATAACACAGATCTTATTTCCACTCCCACAATCTGAATTGCACTTTGGCAATCACTACAACTGAAATGTCCTTGTTTGCTGACAAGAACGGGAAGATGTGTCATATTTGCACAGAAGAGTCAGGTCAAACATCGCATTTGCTAGCAGAAGCGAATCAAACGCAAGCCCGTGCCGATCCCTTTAGTTTACAAGCGCCCGGCAACTTTAAAATGCTGCGCTAGCGAGCCATCCCAGCGAAGCCAAAGTCCAACTGCGTTGAGCAAAAGAAATCCGCATGGTGCAACAAACTAGGACCGGACAATGCACTAACAAACATGTAGCAACAGCCTGCAAACCCAAGTACGGGCAGAACTACCCACTTTATTGCTTAAACAAATGTCAACGATGGGTGTTTTTGTAAAGAGTACAACCCTTTTAACAAAACACAACGGCAGTTGGAGTGAGCACATACACTGTAGCTCTTTGCGGCGGCAAGTCTTAACGAAGTTGGATTTGCCATAGATCGATTTAAACGTGAAATATTGACAGCGCGGATGACGCCACTTGAAACTCACCGAGAAATTTAGCGAAAGCGCGTGCAGTCAAGCACATCGGAAATTCGTGACTAGACAGCTCACACACAGTCTGCCTTTGTAGAGTTCAGAGCGCTGATGTAACGTGCGCCATTCTAGCATAGTGTACTTGAAAGATACTTCTATTGTTGCTCACAGCAGTTTGGTGACTTGTGAGCAGCTTTGCTAAAAGATATCACCTAACTGCAATAGGCAATCATTTCACCACCACAAAATTAATGTTTAGCGTAATCAATCACATCAAGCTACTGCAACAATTCTGCTGTCATGCAATTCACAGGATATGAATTCAGTGCAATGCAACACCAGCTCTGTAGCATGTGACATTCACGACTTTGTAATTCCAGCACGTCGTGTCTGCACGTCTTCGCTGCTGGTGCATGAGCATGATGATGCGACGGCGGGCGAGTTCCAAACTGACGGTGTACGGTTAGCGCTTATACAAGTTTCTGCAGCGAATTCACGTTTCACAGTTTTACCAGGGTTTGCACTCACGCTCCTAAAGCAGGTTGGCTACACACGAACACAAGTCGCCTAGCGCCTGGGTGACAAAAGTCGTCCCGCGTAACTTTAGCCACCAAAAGGGTGAAATGATTTATGAAATACAGCACTCAATAGCGTAGCTGTTCCAAATTTTTGGAGGGGCAAATATTTGAAACTTAAGCGAGCAACAGTATTTGGTTTGGGACCACGCGTCTCGAACACAAAACGTTAAAAGATATGCCAGAAATTTGGGGGGCAACATGGCCCCTTTGGCTACGCTTATGACAGCACTATTGCTTTCAGCATAATACAATGAATGCTAAAGTACTTACCTTCAATCGTTAGGAAAACGCTTATAAGTTTCGTTCAAAAACTATTTACTGATGACTGGCCGTTTTCTTACACTGTATATATATAAACTGCGCAAACTTACTTCTTGCATGACGAATGCAAAACCACGTTTGTTTACAAAAAAGCGATCACAAAACTTACAAAACCAATGTTCTCGAAAACATCCGAAAAAAGTCAAAACATTCGCAAAGCCGAGCAAAAGAAGCAGTGACCACCAAACAATGGCAAGCTTTAATTGAAAGTCATTTTGAGACGAAGACGAACATCAGAAAAATTATTCTTGACCAAAGCTGGTAAATTGGTCCCGCATTTTTGTTTGATAGCTTGGCCATCACTGTAACAGTGTTTCTCAAAGTATGTAGAAACACTCTGGTCGGTTGCGTATGGTGGCAGACTGAAGGCCAACCATTACGAGTAGGAAATATATCGCATAACTGGAATGATGTAGATTAGCATCCGAAATAAACAATGTGAGGTCATGGAAGAAGAGACGTTCGGTGATCACGCGTAAAACGCCTGAACTTTATCTTCCATGAAGCAATTGTACTCACTTTTATCACGCCATCATCTCCTGTGAACTCAAATACGCGGTCACTGTGATTAAACAATGGCGGTATGATTCAACAAGTTATTTTCTCCCTGCAGTGGTGTGATCGCAGGGTGAACAAAAGAATGTTTGCTAAACATTTGGAGATACTCTCTTTTTTGAGAAGAAACCAACTGAATGAAAACTTGTTTTGAGCAAGTATATAACTGGCCGCACGTGTACACAATACGCCCGATATGACGCGTCAAAGGTGGACCTCCATTATAGCACAGCATTTGTCCACCATGGCCGACGAAATAGCAGCAAAGTATTTACCGTTACAAGTATATTATCATCACCGGCCTTTGATCAAATAAGCAGCGTCGTCAGCGCGATGACCACCGGCCCAGGTTTTGGTTACCCCTGCCGTTTGCCTCCCGCCTGCTTCCCCGGAGTCTGTGGATAGCACTAAATAGGTTAAGAGATGGCGTCGGCCGCTTTGGTACATGTTTGTACCGCTGAGGCATGCTAGATACATCTGCGGCGCTGAGGAGTAGTGGGCAAATCATATAATCTTCGATTGTAACATCCTCCGCACTCCTAACTGCCCAGAAGACCTGCGTCCCCCTAACATCAACAAACCTAAACGGCTNGCGGACCTTGTGGATTTTGTTTGAACCGCTGCTCTCACACAAGAAGAAGTCAGAGTTATGTGGCTCGACATTGCACAATTCCGTAAAGTTTTCCATTTGAAAATTAAGAGCAAATGCATCGATTAGTGTCGCGTCGCGCAAATATCCACATGTGATGACACTTGTAAGCCAGTTTTTACCTGAGAGGAAAGTTAATCAAACTGACAGTAGTAGCATAATTGACACATGAGACACATACCTGGAATGAGTTTCGGCCAGTCCTCCACGATCTCTGCATCTGTTCACGGGCTTTGTCCTTTTTTTCTGTCAGGGAATCGTTCGACTCTTCCAATTCTGCTTCTTGTATGCGATCGTCAAATGATGACCACGTAATTAAAGCTTTTCCATTTTTCGCATTGTCCAAAGCGTTGACTGAATTGCTCAGGTTCGTAAGTTCTTTTGACGGCGAATGCCTCGTTTGCCAGGGGATGGCATGGCTGCCTTGGTCGTCCGAAGGTAAGGTGTATGTTTCAGATCTTAAATCTGAGTCGTCCCAGGTGGGTTGCAGGTCTGCTGAAAATTTCAGTGGTTCACTACCATTGTCATTTATGTTATAGCCGGTAATGCCGTACGCTGAGTCATAAGATGCATGTAAATCCGGGGGCAAATGGTCGCTCTGTTCCTCTTCAACTGCGCCAGAGGCGGTTTTCTGCTTCTCATTTTCATATTCTTCAGCAAGTTGTTCAAATACTCGTCTGGAAAGTAAAAAAGGGTGAAGTCAGAAAGGTGCAGAAATGGGTGGAGCTAAAACATGTCACGCTGCACTCATTGCGCTGTATAAATTAACCGCGTGCTTTTCTTAATCAACAAAGATTAACTACCATAGACGATAACGTCCTTCCACTTTCTGTTTGTCTGATACAGAATCAGAATCAGGGTGAGGTTATACCTTATTGTTTTCCGTCAGCAAGGATGATGCTTGACATTTATTTTGGGCAATAACAGAAGATAAAGAAACGCATGCCACATAGCTAATGATGCCTGCTGTCAAGCATGCAACTGTTCGTTGAACATTACCAAATTTCAGAAAGTTCTAAGACCGCTTTCCGATCAGCTTAGACAACGTTTCTCGAAATTGTTTTTTTTTCTTTTTTTTGTTTTTACACTTGAGTCGCTCTTTTAAAACTGGGAGCGCAGTGATTAAGCGGGATTTTTGTTTTGCAATGAATAGAAGTTACGCGGTTCAATACCGCGCAGAGGCCACGACGCATATCAAAGCGGAGTCGGCCTAATCAGAGCATGACATCGGTCCAACTTGCGCAGGTAATCTGCACAGTCGGTCAAAACAATGCACACTGAACAGGAAGTGTTCTGCTACGTGTGTAATAAGCAGCGTCAGCTATGACATGGTTTTCGCCTTGAGTTAACCAGGTGCGTATCAAGGATTCTGGACTCTCTTTGTCACAACATCACCATGTTTTAAGTCTCGACTCAAATAACTAAATGCACTCCACCGTGAGCTTCCAATTGCCCCTTGGCTACGCCGCGTATCGCCATCAATACATCGTTGATGCGTGAGCTAGCGAGTTACAATATATTGTGGTAGGATTCCACGAGCGTGTACCGCACCAACATCCAAAAGTACCAGGTCGGAACAAGAAAATAAAGGTGACTGTTGACACAAATACACACTGGATACATTGCAGTTTTCTTTGGCAAATACTTCGATTGCTAGCGAGGTCGTTTTAATTCTGCTTCTTCTAATTACCACTCGGCGTTAAGCTGGACACATCTAGATAAATTTCGTGCATAACAATGCAGGGAAAGATCGATTTGGTTGCAGCAACACTGTCAACGACGACCCTGCACCAGTAAAATAACGTTCACTTAGTAGTTCCAGATGGTCTGTTTGTTTACGCGAGTTTGGTCCTTTGCCTGAATCAATACGTTTAGAAATTTGTATTGTGCGTACTGTCCTGGCGAACTTAAACATGAAAACCCAGGCTTCGATCAGCTGACAATCCTATACTCGTGCGGCGTGATAATTAATAAGAGTCTTTGCTTAACCGTTGTAACTTGTTTCAAATTTTTTATATTGTGCAGCGTAAGTCTTACAGCACTCTCTGAAATAGGTTCTAGCCCAGTGGTTCTCAACTGCGGCTACTAGAGCCGCATGCGGCTTCCAAGCACCACTGCGGCTTTCAGTAACATTTCTAATATTTTGTGTACCAGACTTGTTCTGCAATAAAACAAAATGTATCGATTGACTGGGTTTAGTGTGGCTCTTTGACAATATCGTAGGTCTGGATTTGGCTCCATTCAGCGAAATTTTTAAAAACCACTGATCTAGCCCATTACAAACAGATGTTAACGGAAAGCCACTCGACTTGACCGCCTCGTAACACAATACGAGCTTTCCAACACGCGGAAGTTGAAACTCGATCGAGGGAGAAATTCCAGCTCCATCTACGAAGCATGCAGTTGCAACGAAGTGCTAGCAGTCAGGCGTGCCTGGTAGAACGATTCGTTCACTGCTACAATCATGTGCGGTTAATGGGTTTCGCACTTAAAACGTGACTGGTAATTGCATTAACTACCACGCAACATTTCTGGCCATCAGGCGAAAATATCAGGGAATACGTTTTTGGATTGCATGTTTCTAAAGCCTTGCATCTGTCAGGATACAACGGTGCTTCTCTCGAGCAAATTCGACCCATTCCTCGCCAGTTGCACGATCATTAACAGATTACGAAATTCTCTTCAAGACTCGCATAAATGAAATGCATCGCAGCAGCCTACCAGTGAGCTAGAAGTAAAGAAAGATACCTTTGAAACAACAGTTTTCTATCGAAAAATTTTTTCGAAAGCAAATGAAGCAGACACTGATGCTTACCGAGCATATATTTCGCCTACTATGCAGGCATCATCAGCTCTTATTCAACTTTGAAATAATGATTAAACTTGTTGCGAGACTAATTGTTACAAGCGCGATGGATCTAAGTCTCAGCTGTGGTCCGTCTATTAATTCTGTTACATCATGAATTGCATTCATTTGCACCTACGCAACCTTTCATCTCAGTCCCACAGCCGTGAAGCAACTGAGAGCTTTTTATTTGTTATTGTTAAAATTAACTAAGAAAATATCTTTTAATGTTGTTTTAAACCACGTAGTTCATAGTGATAGTTCACCCCATAACAAAGACTCAAAGCTCAGTGAAATATGGTGCGTTTCAAATTATGATGGTTTTAATTAATTTGATAATTAAAATGATTTTAATGCTAAGAAGTTCCATTAAACCAGTGCTTCCTAACTTTTTTCGGTTTCGCTCATCCTGCCATCGATTGCCGCATTCCCATCCACTCTTTCGTGAATGTATGGCCGATAGAACAATAATCATGGTACATCGAATGTTCACTGTTGGACAACGGTATTTGCTCTATCAAAGCATGCTTGCAGCAAATTGGCTGCGATTTCAAGCATGGTTTGACGACAAGATCAGCTTCGCAACAAATTTTTTTTTGCTTCATTAGCGTCCTCCAATTGAAAAAAAGAGAAGAGGTCATTTACCGTATTTACGACTAATGACCGAAGGGAATTTTGCTGTTTGAACAAAATACTTATTCACTTGCTTGAAGAACTTGTTTTGATGAATGTCGTGTTCGTTTTGTGTATAGTTCAGCAGTTTCGAAAGAACCTAACACTGGCTGCTCGTTGCTGTGTTTTAAATCGCAAGACATGCATTGAGCAGACGTCTCATGGCTCGATTCTTCACTTTTGGGAAAAAAATTCCATACTTCTTGATACAATCATCAGCCTACTTTCACCTTTCAATTTTTGAAGTGAGCTTATTCTCAACGCTAACCTTTTTTAAACCTGGTTCTACTGCAAGCTGATGAAACCGCAGGGTCTAATTGATTTGATCTATATATTTACATTTGCTTTCATCAAAACAACTTGTTTTTTCGCACGTATTTCTTACAAATTTTGCAGGTTTTACCAGATATATACACGCACTTACGTTTTTGGAAATGGAAGCAATATCAAACTGGTAACAAACTAATATCATTAGCATAATTTGGCTACTCTACTTCGAGTGGCAAGGCCTGCACTTCGGCTGCTGAGGCTACTCTAATGACTGTTCAAGTGTTTGGTTTCACGCGAGATTGCAAATGAACTTTCGAAGGTACTGCGATTATAGCAGGTAGCCTTCACACATGAAAATGCAAAGCGCAACTGAGATTCGAACAGTGTTGCCACTCTGTGTTAACAAGTTTCCCTATAATAAGAATGAAAAATCCCTACATTTCCCTACACAAGCTGAAACAAAAAACGCAATCATCTTTAGCTACATTTGGCCTTGAAACACGAGATACCATATACGTTGCATAATTAAGAGTGCAAGATCAAAATTACAAATAAAACAAGTTTACAGAAAGCACCACTGCATAACCACATGTCAATTTTTTTTTTTTAATTATCTCAATGTCTT
>JGI24159J19872_10008629_pt1 | contig 13345 bp, 4 predicted proteins | sample Ectturendosymbi4_FD_19872 | JGI IMG/M metagenome (IMG submission 19872) | reverse complement strand
TGCACAATTAACACGTAAAAACTCGTCGCTTCATGCAAAACATGAAATAGTTCGAACCCTCTCTCAAATCAGAATCACAGACACAAGTAATTCAGCACGTAACCGTTCTTACAGTCCTCAAGTTTATATTTTGTTTAACACTCAACTCTGAACCTATTCGTTAGAGTTGTAACATTCGAAAAGGAAGAGTCGTGTTTGATGTACATATTTTGTACACTGTTAGTCGTGACAAGGATTTCTCAGACCCAAAGAAGGAGCTTATGTTTAATTTCCGCAAGTGCTGTCACGTATTTAGTTTTGTGAAAGTTGCAAGTTCCTAAATCAAAACACAATTTCGTGTCAGTCGAAATGTTTGCTCAATTTAAAATTAAATTTAGTAAGGCCTGTTTTATTGCATATTTCTGAGTATCAAAAAATCATCTCAGACAATGCTAAATTTGTTACACCGGGTGACAGAGGTTCCCTCGGACAATGTCAATTTTGTCCTACAAGACAATAACGATTGTCTGTGCGGCAGAGGTCAATTCAGACAATCCCAAATTTATAGTTCTGAGCGTCAGAACTTCACCCGGACAGTGCCACTAGTGTTGACCAAAAGCAAGTCATTGACATAGCTTTTTAAGTCGGAAGTCTCAAGCTACTGAGGCCAAGGTGAAACACCTAGTTACCCCAATAGCACTTACAACCAATCCGTCGAGCTAGGAAAGGCCACAAGGTAGAGTCTTCGATTTTACTTCAAAGGCTAAACCAAAGTTTGGCGTAGACCAGAGAAGGAGTTCTCAGTTCAGAGTCGAAGAGTGAACTGAACTGGGTTGCCAAAATCAGCCCTTTTATCCCAGATCTTTTGGAAAATCCCTAATTAATCATTTAGTGGTTCCTCATAAAACATTGCATCATGATATTAATGGCTCATTACTTCATGATATTCGATGACATCATTTTTGGCTATTTTTCAATATTTTTCCATGACAGCATTTTTTTATGGCTTCTTCAGCTTTGACCATAACGTCATTGATTCTCTGTTCGTTGGCTCCACATGTTAGCCATTTGTTTACGTAATTTATTCACAGTCTATTTCTGGAATTCTGTCATAAGGTAATTGTTTGAAGGTTTCTTGTCTTTGTCAGACTGTTCAAAGCAATGCTTTGCTTGTCACGTTTTCCATGCTTGACTGGTTACAGCCTTTGGAATAGAAGCTGGTGGTTCTTGTCTTTATTGCTTGAAGCTTGGACTTTGTTTCTTTAATCAGATCAACACTTAATATGTACAGACCATTATTATGTGTCTGCTACATCACTTTACATACAAAATGTAGCAGTAATGAAAATGGCTTGAAAGGGCAGAAGTTTCAATCAAAATCATAAAGTTGTGTTCCAGTTCTAGCCGGTTTTGTCAGTCCGACTCCACGAGTCCGAGTCCACAGCAGTGGCACTCGAGTTCAAATCCAAGTCCAATACTTAGCGAAAGACACGAACCCGAGCCTCATTTCATTCAAGAAACCGATTCCAAGTCCCAGTTCGAGTCCATAGAAACTGGACTCGAGTCTGGACATGGATTCGGAACTATCCAACACTACAAGAGATTAACAAGCAATGTGTTAAACAGTGGGCTATCACAACTGAAGCGATCACGCTTCAGTGGAAGATGCCAGAAGCATAGCCTGTTCCGCGCTCTTTTGTCAGGTTGGCAAATGTAAGTTTTTTGTATTTTTCGTATTCCTTAAGCCTTTGGCAGTTCATTGCAAGCTTCATCCTTTAGTATTAAGGTTGTTAGCAAAGCCCACATACGTGTAAGCTGCCCAGAATAAGTAAAATTTGTGCTGATTTCAATATTTGGCACATTTATTAGTGGCGGATGTCTTGAGCTTGATTGCAAGAGCACTGAAAGTTCTAAATCAAGTTAAAATCAAGGCGACATTACAACTGCAAAACCTGATGATCAGGTTGTCCAACTGAGGTCCTCTCGACAGTTGGACAGTTTTCTTCTAGAGGTTTCAAGCTAATGGCTGACCTGTAATTTAATTTGTAGTTTTGATGAAGTTACTATAAATAGGATAAAATTTAGTTGGGCGTTCAAGTCTACTGGATGATCAATAGAGTTGCAAATAAGTACTGGGTTGCTACCAGCAGCCATCGCGGTATTGGTTTAATCAGCAAATAATTGGTGCCATCAGAGAAATGTAAACTCAACTAAAATGAAACTCAGCCCGGTGTTCCTCAACCCTTCCGATCCAAAAATCCCCGTAAGTGAGAAACAATTTCCTTCAGACGAAATGTCAATCATGACATTAACTGTTAAGAACACATAAAATTTTGTCTTCATTTAAGGCGTTACAAAATTTTACAAACAAAACATTTTTGGGCAAATCCTCAATGTTTCAATGTTTTATTCTAGCTAGAGCCTCTTAGCCAACAAGGAATACTAGCCATGCTTATATTCAATAAAAACACTTAAAGACATTTGTCAGCCAGTAGTCTTGCAATTAGTTAAAAGATTTCAAAAATAACTGGAGAAAAAAGCGTTTGAACAAAACAACTTACAATAAAATATTAGACATTGAACCTTGAGAAATTCACCTTTTAAACCACTAGAGTCAGTTTTGCAATATTTAGATGATTCTTTTACAGCAAATATGCTACTAAACAGTACAAATGGNATAATATCTCCNACTTCTTATTNATTTCATGACGACATTTATTGATAATAATTATTCACCAAAAGCACAAGAATTTNCTTATTCAACGAAAATACAAGCTGTAAATTTCTACTCCACGTGATCATACTGAACGTGTNTAAATTATATTAAACATCAAAAGTCGTTTGTATTGCGTCAAACATTCCCAAAAGAGGTTAAGGTTGCAATTAGCAACTTACTTGANNAAGATAGCCTAACAGTGAATGGCACTCCAACGCAAATACTAAAAACTCGCAAAATATGCTTTGTCCTTCTATCTGGTCTAATGTTTTATCTTTGCGTAAAAGAAGGCCCATGCCTCAGAATAGGCATATGTTGTGGTTATTCACGAAAGAGGCCAGAGCTACGAAGCCATATCACTCCTTTAGACAACAAATCAGATTTTCAAACAATTTTTTTCAAATTAATGTACCATGTGAAGAAAGAAACAATAGGTTTTCTAACCATCAACGTGGTTTAAAATTGATTATGTTCGTTTTTTTGGCTACATATTGACAGGCATGAAAACTTTCTACAGTACAAAATGCGAAAAGCTTGTAATCATTAGTGCTTCACTTTCTGACTTGGCGATACCAACTGATACTAAAGTTATAATAAACCTCTAATACGTTTTCGTGAGAAAAACATTATTGAACAAACTACTTTTCAGGTAACTGCAAGAAAGACGTCAGTATCCTGCCCCGTTGCTAGGGGATGTTGATCAAGTAACAGTGAAGTAATCAACGGATCCCTCAGGGCGCAACATTAGGAACCCTTCGACAGCAACGCAGTCAAGAATTTTGTTCGGGAGGGGTCAGTCACTGACGTAGTCAGTTACTGAGATCATCGCAAGTCCGACTGTTCCTTCCGTTTATTTTCGAACAGTTGAAAATTGGTATAAGGCACCAGTGAAAAATCTTAGTAAGTTCGTTTCGTGGGGGGCATGGACTCTTTGACCTCATATCTGGCTGCGCCATTGCCCTGCGGTCTGCTTGGTTTATTTTCGATATACCAAATGTTTAATTCTACACTGTTTGCTAACAATACTCTGCTGTTTATGTCCTGTGTAAATGATGACGAATGGCAACACAATAAATAGTGAACTTCAAAACGTTGGTGAATGGAGGCCACACAATAAATCCTCTTCTTGTTCAATGCCAGATATACTGTATAGTGATTAACCACAAACCTAACCTAATACTACTTTAAAGTTGAAACCAATAGCTATCAGTCACTCGCACCAAATATCTCGGAGTCCATAATGGGAAGAAACATTCTTGTTTAGATCGCACACATAACGTGGAAAAATTTTTCTTGCATGGCGTGAAGGAATTATCTTCAAGATAGGATGCTACCTAAGTGATAGTCCTCTGAGACCACTTCGCTGTAGTCTAACTTAAAGCCATCTGCAATTGGTGCCTAGGGATGGAACTCAAAAACCTGTTTTGAACCGATTAAACGTTCTCTCAACAAAATATAAGAGAACGCTGTTTGTTTCACCCTTTTGTGGTTTCTAGGCGAATCACCCTTACGTGCATTTCTCACTAAAACATGGTAAATCATTGTAAATCGTCACAGTTTCAGTGTACTTTTGTTTGGTAACTATTAACGAGAGAAACAACAATCAATTTGCTAAAATCGGTGGTTAACAAACAATGGATTTTGTCTGCAAGGAACTAAATAACATCTTGTTCAACTTTCTAATTCGTTGCATAGGTTGTGTGAAGCCCTGTATTTAAATGGAGCTTTTATAAACATGGCCAAAAACAATTCATAAAAAACCTTGTGTGTTTATTGGTTCGTTCACAATCGTTGCAGAAAAATCATACTTCACTAGCACGAACGTAGTCATGAAGATACACCACATGTGATAAGCGCTAACGGTACGTGAAAGTTTTTCATGTAGTTTGCGATTACTAGAAGTTTTAGTTTTAGGTCCCAGGACAGTACCCTTTTCAAATGTATTCATCAAACGTTCTCGCCTTGAATTGTTCATTTGTGAGTTCTGGAGTTTTTCTGAATCTGGTTGGGTAGAACACTGTACAGGACGTCACAAAGTACGCATGTAGAAAAAGTTTTGGAACCACTGGCTTAGTTAAAACGCTTCAGCCAAGCCCAAACTGTGTTGGTTGACCACTACTTGAAAAAATTAGCAATATCCAATGAAAAACTGTAAAAATAAATCTAAACCTTGTAAAATAGTTCTCCAATTGCCCGTGTTGAAAACTACTTTATGACGTAGCTTAGCTTTGAGATAATTTATTTAATTATTCCGTTTCACTAAACTGCAAGTTGTGAGTTCTTGGGACCTAATTGAAACCACCCTTTCAACTAGATTGCCATGTTATTCTGATCTTTCTCTCCTGATACGAATTGCCAGCACAATGACTAACAGTAACTGTTTTAACACAGCCACTGGAATCTTTGTGGTGGATTTAACATATTTATAAGCATTGTATTCTCATTAACCAACGGATGAATCAATATTTCACTTAACATGCAAAAAAACATTACACTTTACATTAGAAAGTCAAACATTCTTTACCCTGAATTCCTAACCCTATGTCCTTATCTTATTTTTATGCAAAATTATGGTCTTTGAGTTTTACAGAGACCAGTGCGCAAGAATTTTGCTGTAATTTCGAGAGCCAGCAACAATGCTGCTGCTCGGTCAACGGTCAAATCATACTCATTTTGGTGCAAAAATTTGGGGGGTCTCGTGGAGCACGAATTTCCGTAACGTCATACTGTTCTTTCCCTTTATGCACCTGCCTTTGCACTTGTATAGTGAATTACTTCCGACTAAAATCGGCACAGCTTGCAATGTCGCCATGTAAAGCTTACTTCTGGTTTGGTCTGAGCATTTCTCATTGGTAATACATGTTTTTTTCTCAAACATTTTACAGCATTTTCCAGACATTTTGAGCACTTTCCAAGTATCCTTTTAACTTTACCTTTGTNATATCAATTTGAACAAAACGTCTGTGATGNATTTTCTCAATGTCACTTGTTGACGCCAATGTCTCTTTTGCAGCTGGCTAATGTCCGCAACACATTTTCTCATCATTAAAGGTTGACGTCAATGTCTGTTACAGCTGGCTAGATTAAAGTCAGNTTACGTAATTATTTCCTATTTCAACCTTTCTCAAATTGCATGNTAACTTCAACATGTAATTTTGCAGTTTAAATTTATGTCAATCAAACTTTGTCTTCTGTCNATCAATTATTCAGCCAAAATGTTACTTGCTCTACTGTCAGAAACAAGCTACGCAGTGATGCATGTCGTTTACCATATGCGTTTCACTTTTAATCCAATTGTATGGTTGTTTTAGTGTATACTTTCTATCTAGCTATCTAGTCATTTAGATATTTGATTTTCTGTACAACATACATGACAATGACATACAATACACCATAAATGCACTGCGGTATACATATACATGAACCACATACAAGTACATAATACAAGATCATCTTAATATTCATGACCTATTACGACAATATACTATGCAATAAAGACATACACAATAACCACATATAACTGATTAATATATATATTTTTTGTGATAATGTTAAAGTGATTTTAAAAGCAATGTCAGTGTCATTTTTAATTCCATTCATGTTATGGTTTCAAAATACCATAACACTTGCGAGGTTGTCAAATAAGACAAACTAATGCTCTGTCACAACATTACAAAACACGTATAACGTCAATGACTGCGACATCGCTTACTCCAAAACCCACAATAAAAATATTCTACTCATAAGTAAAAGGAGTGTTCACAGAAATAATAGTTTCTCTGCTTGTTATGTTTTTAAGCCGTGCACCAAGTTGAACAAACAATAAATTGGAAAAAACAAGCAATCAAGTATACAGCTAACTATTAGCAAAAAATGTACACAGCAATTGCAACAGCAGAACTTAAGCGAAAAAAACATTCACAAAACGATTGAAACCAACTAGTGGTTCCTAAAATATAAATGTGAAAAGACTTGTGATGCAGTTTCTAGCCTGCTCTGTCATGTCACAAAGCGATCAACAACCGTCGGTTTTAAAAAATGTTCTACTTTCAGAATTTCACATCAAAGCATCTTCATCAACTTTTATTGATCCCTGTCGGCTTCGTTGCTTTTCAGGCGGACGGAACATGTCAGTGGTTGAAACTCAACTTGGAAAGGCCTTTTAATTGATTTAACGAAATGTCTGAAACGTTAATTTTGGAATTAATGCTGCAAACCGATTCTTCACGACAGTTCATTGTGAAAACGTAATAGAAATCGGTCACTATTACTTCCAATAAAAGTTCGTGCAAGGCGTATCCAAAAAAGCTGGGCAAATTTACCAAAATTTCAAAGCACTCAGAGAACGGTAGTTTGCTGCTGAAAGAACTGGTTAGCGTGACATTGAGTTTACAACCACGAATAAAATCTGCTGAACCTGTACCTCATTTTACTTTTTGCTTCTTCCACACTTTGGGAAACGAAGTAGGTGGGCTGGTAGGTTGTGACATAAAACTCTTGCCTGCTTGCTTCGTCCGGATCAAACGTTCGAATCTTCTCAGGTGATGAAAGAGCGTGCTGGCAAAACACGTTGAATGATTAATTAATAGTGATTGTTAAATGCAATTAATTTTTAGCACTTCCTACGTAGTTACGCGACTTTAGAAACCGTAGTGGCAAGTGTTTTGTTGAGCAAAACATGAGACATGACGCAACTGGAGTCTCTAAGTTTGCTGTAAACTTTTGACGAACCTTCCTGCCACGTTATGCTTTGATAATTTTGCGAGGATTCGGACTTGCACATATCTTTATTATAACAATGAGGCTCCACGAAGGTGACGTAGTGGAATCAATCAGCAAAATTTCGGAATGAGGTATGCATGAAGCAAACCAATTTTAAAACATTTGTAAGATGAATCACCCATTCTAAAAGGCGTTATTTAAAATTATGAAAAAAGTCATCTTCCAAAATTATATTTTCCGTTTTGTTGGAAAAGGAAAACCGCAAATTTATGTTGTTGTGCATAAGAAACGAGGAGCAAGAAAGTTTAATAATTACAATTAAAGGAAAAACTTCCTTGTACCGACTATGTCGAGATCTCGTTATTCAGCGAAGATTGCAAAAGCGTAAAACTTATTTTACGATTAAACATCTTGTTACATGCTTGAAACCAAAGAAACATACCGAAGACACACTTACAAAACTTACCTTAAGTTCAGCCGGGGAGGAAAGCAGCCCCGCTCCGAACGCCCGCACGTCACCATTTTCTTGGCACAGACCAAATTCAACCGTATACAAGTAGCACTGTTGAACAAGACGGAGCAAGCTTTAAGAAGTTGTCTCACAAGCAAATACTAAAGGTATGATTAAATCACAACATATGGTAGCATGTAGTAGTGATTTACATAATGTCAGAAAACTTTTGTCAAGTTCGAGTTGCTGTTTCGGTATTTGAATGAATTAAAAAATCGGCTTTGTTAGCACAAACATTCAAACGAATTTGCAGAAAAATAAGCTTTCATCGTAGGAAAAATTGTAGCTTTTTGTCGTAGCTTTTGGCTACGACGCACGTCTTAGCAAAAAGCAAATCCACTGCACTACACCGAAGAATTCTTGCAGATATCAAAAATACTTTAAAACTTTTTTATTCATTTCATTTGAAAGTGCATGAAAAGCTTAAACGAACGAAAAAGCGTTTTTAGTGAAAACGTGACAAATAGGGTTGCCAGATGCGTTTTGTAAAAATACCGGCCATTGTCAGCAGCTAGCTGCCAGATCTAAGCTGTGTCGTAATTGGTAAGTGACACAGGGAAAACAGAAAGACAATGAGTATTGTTAAGCTACAATTAATTACATGCCTGTATTTTGGCTGGCTCATTACACTTTGGTGTGTGTGACATGATAATCACACCAATCATTGTGTCAACAGCAGTAAATGAACTTCGCTGAAGGAACTGCCCTGACAAGACTCACTACTAGAATCATCATAATTTGAGAAATTCGGCGTTGGTTCTCTTTAAAGTTACGGCAAATTATTTATTTTCAAAATACCGGCTTCGGGCACTGATTTTCAAAATACCGGCCTTTCACCGGCCTCTGCTAAATTAGCAGTAAAATACCGGCCAGGCCGGTGAAATACCGGCCATCTGGCAACCCTAGTGACAAATACTATCAGACGTGCAAGTAGTGGGAGTCTAATGGTCCCGGTCCCTGACTGGTGCTTTCAAGTTGATATTCAATGTCTTCGTGTAAAAATAGGATTTTTGACGTAAGTTGGGGATTCATTGATGAAATTTTGGAGGTTCGCTGAAATTTGAGTTGGTTTACAATAAATGCTCATATTTTGGGGGTTTTAGACGAAAACTGAAATGGGTTTGTTTGTGAAAGCCCTTGTTTTTTCTCCTTATGTAATTTAAAATTTTTTTTCCCAAAAGGATTTGGTTTGCATCGCTTTTCTGAATGTAGGCCGCTGTTTCCCGTTTGGCCCCTCCAACAACAAAGGCCTGGCGACGCGCCTGTGTACGTCTGCATGACCGAACATTTTTCCGAAAGATCTGAGCAAACGCTTACGGCAGCTAATTTAGAAATATCTTCATCAGATGCACCAAGCGACGCTAAACCGATTTCTTGATTAAACTGGGCAAATTCAGGATCGGCAAGAAGAGGGACGTGTCCCAGCAACTCGTGGCACAAATCGGGCTCCGGAGTGTAAAATGGATCGCTTGAGTGCCTGAAAAACAAGCATTGCTACAACTATTTTAGCTGAAAATATTCCTGCAGCTGTAAACGTAAAGATGCATGGCAGGGTAAACTTGCGTTATCCTTCGGACAGCCTGTCCATAAATGATCGCAATTAGAAAATCAGCATAGAGCTAAAGAAACATTTGGTAGACTTTGACGATCAGAGATTGGTACTAAACTTGTGAAACAAAAACAGTTGAGAAATAGTTGGCTATTGAGGTAGTTTTAAGTTGACAGCGTCAAGATGAAGCTTGCTACGGCAACATGCAACACTGAGCAATACCTGATGTACTGTGTGCAGTTGAAGACCCGAAAAGCAAGGCCAGCAAGGAAATCTCTTGGACTTAAAAAACCAGCTACGGGTCTCAATCGAAACCCAGTTTTCTGCTGAAGAAATCTGGAGACGTCCTCCAACTGCAAAAAGCAATAACAACATAGCGATGAAAAATGAAAACAGAGGCCGCTCGAAAGTGTACAAATTGCGTGAGTTGGAAAAATATTAGTAGTTTCATTTAAACTGGGCAAACCAACTTTTTGTTGCAGTTTTTAAACAATAAAAATGCTCTTATAATAACTTTTCCACTCTGGTTTTCTTACCTACTATTCTCAACCCGTGATAATTTGCGACAAATTAATATGCTGATTCTTATTTCACTTGCTGTAATGGCTAGTCACGCCCCTGGTTGTTGATCGTAAACAGCTTTTAAAAAGCACTCATATTTCACGACCTCACAAACACCACTATCTGGAAGCAGAGGAACGATCGAAGGGGACTTGGTCGCTCACATCAACGAGAGGCTCTACTTTCCACCACAATTTAATNAATGTGTGCACAATTTNCTTGCTGCGATAATAGCATGAAAATTTGAACAATAATTATTTCACCCTCCCCTTATGTTATATTGAAAAACTGAATAGTGAAAGAACTTGGCTTACGTGTGTGTGGCGTCACGTTTTCAAAGAAAAGAATAATTTACGGCTGGTTTCGGACCTTCGACATACAGTACGTTGATGAAGCAATGGCTTGCATTTTTGAAAGGCAGGATGCTTTCTGTGTCCGTAATTGAATATTTTACCTTAAGACGGTAATACCGCATTATGCGTTTTCCTCACGAAAAGGTTATGACAACCCGGGCATGATGCGCAAGGGTTATGACAACCCGGACAGAGTATCATTTTAGCTGCGCTTGTACTTTCTCTGCCACGCCCAGATCCTTGCGGATCTGAGCACCCCACCCACGTAGAGAGACCGGTTGCGACCAGCACTCCCTGCACAACTGTGTTGATCATCTAGCAGCTCTTTCCCACGTATATGCAACACCACGAGTTGAAACTGGACAGTAACAAAGCTAAATCAACTGCTAAGGGGCATCGACTCAATAACCTTACGGTTCCTTCAATGCCCTGGCGTCCTTGCATTAATTTGTGTTTTTCTTGCTAAATATTAATTATCGCCAAATAAAAATCAACTCAACTCACGTGTGCTTCCACAGCATTTACAGAATACCTTCTAGAGTCCTGCGCGGGGCGGGTTAACCCGCGCGGGTTGTGGGTACCCGCATTTGCGGGAACCCGCACTGCTTTGCGTGCGGGTGCGGTGCGGGTGCGGGTTGAACTTGCTGCGGGTACGGGGCGGACGCGGGATGAGAAATTCTTTGTGCGGGTAACTAAGTGTTGAGCCAAAGCACATGAACTTAATCAGCTCAAAAATCGCAAAACACGTGGATGTAGAGTACTTGTTTGCCAGCATTGCGCAGGGTTGCCAGATTTTTTTCGGAGCTTATGACTAAAATCCTGATAAAAAATGGCCAAAGTGGTTGTTTTTTGAAAACGTTATGGCCAGAATCACAAAATGTTTTAACTATGGTAATTTCCATATTCATAGGTGTCTCAAATTGTTCGGAGGCAGTATATGTTTTGCCAAAATTGTGGTTTTGCCAAAGAAGCAAGTTTTTACCCTAAAACAGCAATTTTTGCTGTAAACTTAAAATTACCTGTTACAACTTGTTTTTATTTATCTTAATAAAAATCAGAAACATATATTAAAAACTATTGCAGATACATTCTTCCATTCTGACCCATTTCCGGATTAAACAATTTGAAATTTACTTTCCAAATTCAACGACAAGGCTAGAATTCTCTTGATCTTGTGCTCAAAATATATGAACAAAAGATTAAAGCCATGAACTGCATTAAGTTGATGATCATAATGAGTTAACCACATGCTCAAAACCATCATTNCGTTCACATATGAACGAAAGGGCAGGAACACTTGAGAACAAACATTGACNNATGATATTGATAGGTCCGACTGAAACACTTGCACAAAATCTACAAGATTGCAACGGCTAAATAATTACTACACACTTTGAACATTACAAGGTTGAAGTCATGGGCGCAATTTGGTGGGGTCACGGGGGACGTGTCCCCCCCACTTTTTCAGACGGGGGGACATAATATGCCATGTCCCCCCCACTTTTTTCTCTTTAGGTTTTGTATTTGGAGGGGCTTCAAAAATAAAAGTTATGTTTGTCACGTTTTGTGTGAAAAGCTTTTCATGCTAGATGGTAGGCCACACATAGCCAACTTGATGTTGAAATAGAGTTTTTTTTGGTACCACTGATTCCGTTACTTTATAAATTTTAGCTTCGATAAAATAATTTGTAGCATTTTTCAAGGTTCTAGGGACAGTGAAAGATGTTTAACTGCTTCTGTCCGAGATTTTACCCTGCGTAGTATACTGTTAGAAAGGTTATTTTCTTGTAACAATGANAGTACTACAGCTGCACATGTGAGAGACCACAGTACAGGCATGATTTGTTCCGTGCAGAAATGTAATTGGCTTTGCTNTAACGTTGGCTGTCACGTGTTCAGAAACAGACAGCGTATAATTTGATGATGCTAGTCTACATAATGTTAGAAAGTTAAGTTTTCAGGCACTTCTCTGCGAAGCTTTTGCCAAAGACAAAAAGCAGCACTATTGTGGAGACTTACTTTTGCGATGGGGAGTTTAGCAAAAACTGTTTTCAACCATTACTGAACAGGATATCAATCAAAACGTTGGAGAAGTAACCTACAGTATTTACCTAGCTGTATATTGACCTATAGATCAAAACGTAGGGACTTGACTCGGAAGGGAAATAAGGATAGAATATGCAATTATCCTAACTTCTTGTGATGTCGCGACCATGGTGACCAACAAATCCAAAAGATATTTTTTCCTTTTTGAGATTGCCACCTCCAGACACACCAGATATTGAGGGGACATACCAGGATTTCTGCGAGAGCCTACTTTCTGCGGCTAAACAATGTATCGCACGTGGCCGACGGAAGAACTATGTGCCATGTTGGGACAAAGAGTGCGAGACCCTCTATCGCTCCTTTATCCGAGCCCCAGTGGGGGCTGCCTCTGACAGAGCCACCTCGTCCCTACTCTCTCGACTACAACAGAAGAAGCAGGAGCGATGGGAGGAAGCTGTCAACCCCATCGACTTCTCGAACTCTAGCCGCAAGGCGTGGAGAACCATCAACAAACCTACTCGCAAGTCTGAACGCTCCTCCCGCGTGTGCCCCGTCTCGGCAAATTCCATCGCCTCGCAATTGGTGAAGAACGGGGCACGCAAGACCGGCAGCCGCGAGCCCACCAGGTTTGTCAACAAAGAGCTGTCCGATCTATGGAAGATTCCAACACCTGAGGGTCACAGTATCTCCGAACCTTTCAGGCTGGAAGAGTTTCCTGCTGCCCTCAGACGCCTGAAGCCAGGAAAATCTCTGGGATTGGAATCCATCTTCCCGGAGTTCATACTCCACACCGGGTCGGCTCTCAAATCTTGGTTCTGCAACTTCCTCAATTCCTGCATGCGCCAACTCAAAATTCCAAAGATCTGGAGAAGAGCACTAGTAGTTGCGATCCCTAAGCCAGAGAAGCC
>JGI24159J19872_10008628_pt1 | contig 13346 bp, 5 predicted proteins | sample Ectturendosymbi4_FD_19872 | JGI IMG/M metagenome (IMG submission 19872) | reverse complement strand
AGCTACTAGAAAAAGAACACGTAAAGTTAGATCAAACTCNCACACAGGCCAATATGCTGGCAGCATTTCCCCTGACCACAGCCAGGGACAGACGCTGNTGGAGCCACTGGCANTCCCTGGGGTCGCCAGACACATCAACAAGTTTCTTCGCAAGACCACTCAAAAAAGGGGCAGTGGACTTGCCATACACNCCAGTGGTCTCAATTGCCACTGGTTGTAAGTGGTAATTGCTTTGGAGGTCCTGATATTTTTGGCATTTTGCGGCCTCAGCTTTTGTGGCCGCAAAACCGGCCTGTCTGGCAGAGTCTTTATAGTGGCCCTGAGCAAAAGTGTCCTCAACTGTTGCGTCCCACACCAGGCTCAGGCCTCTGTACTAGGGGCCCAAAGTCAGGCCATCCGGCCTCCTTCCATCGTTAGTCAGGCCCGTGGGCTCCAAGAAGGTAGAGGGGAGACAAATGCGGGTCAATGACCTCTTGAGGATGGAGTTGATGGCTGAGTGCCTTGGGAAGCGGCCTGTATTTTTAGTACAGGAGAGACCATAGAGCCCTAGTAGCTCATCAACAACTTTGCCACAGCGGCATCTTGAGCTTTCAAGGATTTTGGCACCCGTTCGGAGGGCGATTGCAATACGGAGCTCATCGGGACTGAGCAAGTTTCTAACACTGGCAATTGGGAACGCTTCTGACCAGGCGGCAGTGTGTCTCTCTTGTGCAGCAAGTAACCGACAGTGGTGCTAAAAAGGTAACCTTGTAGTTGTACAGTACTGTAGAGTGTAGTGTAACGTACTCAGTGGTACTGTGTAGCACTAGCAGTAGGTTAGGATAGCCACACGAGACGAAAGTAGGCTACAACAGAACAGACCAGTGCTGCGCATCACTCTAGGCTAGAAGTGGAGAACCAATGCATAATTGCATTATGATGGGCCACATCAATTGTGGCATATCACAAGTGTATCACTAAAATTTTGTAACTTTATGTTGCGATGAAAAATATAAGTATAATAGCGAAGAAAGGAAAAGGTCAAAGGTGAGAAGAAAACTAAGGAGCAAAAGAGATTTCATATTGTCTACTTAGGAGTTTCGTTTTGATGTCATGTTGTGTTCTAATATGGGTAACATAGGTTCTAATGAGGTCCCTAGCGACTCCCTATCAAAGTCATGCAGGCCAGGGCCTGCAGGTCACAGGTCCCCCACCTCTGGCTTAGGCTATGCTGTCTGCTTTTTATGAATCACAACTTCACAAGCCCAGGCACCATGTTCAAAGGGGTATTTTCCACTATCAATGCACCCTATTGATGACATAGACATTTCAACTTTATTAATCTTTTATTATGCTTTTGAAAGTTTTCAACAAGTTTGCCCATTGTACAATTTCTATTTACTGTTTCTGTGCTATTGCCTGTCCTGCATAAGTTTGCTAGGCTAGTGCATGCCACTTACACTATTTTTAACCAGTTAAGTGCAAGTGAAGCAAATTATAATAAGAAAGTTTCAAGGAGTACTGTTCTTTTTAATATTAGTTTGTGGGTATTTTTGGTATATAAAGCCGTTTCAAGAAACTTTCAATTGTAACAGCCATTGTTTTTAGGTTCACAATCCATGAATGACTCAAAGCCCAGTTTGTCCACTGCAGTCTTCAAATACTGTTAGAGAAAACATTTGTGAACATGTGTGGTACCCAGTAGCTATTTTAGAAATACAAAAAGAACAAAATAAAGCATGATCATGAAGGACAAATTGCACAATAAATATTTTTAGACAGTAATACAGATGCAATAAAATCTTGCTTAGTTATGCATTAGTACAGAGCTGCCGCCAACTATTTAAGTTAAAAATAAAGTTGAACAAAGCAGAATGCTACGGTTTCATTATAGGCAGTAGTCACAATAAATAGTCTTATGTATATACAAGATTTAAAATGTGGTTTGTGAGAAGATGGTTGAGTAAAATGATACTTTGATAAGATAGTAAAACTTATGGAAATTGAGCATTTAGAAGGCAGGACTTATTTTACATTAGACAAAACAAGAAGGCAATTAGTGGCAGGCAGTAATACTGGTTCGCAGGCTAGGTATGACTACTCAAATTAGGCTTTCACACATGTCAAAGTTATAGCAATTATTTCTTTTGACCGCTATCACAGACAAGCTTAGTGCAACCACTATTGTTTTCTGGGGTCACCAGCCATGTCAGTTGACAGGATTTTTTATAATATTGCTTAAAAAAGGGGCCAATAGACTTTCTATAGAGCAGTGGTTTTCATCTGACTCCCAGAGGGGTCATAACCATTTTTTGAGGGATCATAAATAGATATTTCTTGTATACAGCTGTATTACATTGCTAAATTCAAGTTTTAGATAGGGGTTGTTGTGTTATAAAAGCCTACTATATTGCCAACCTATCAAATAGGTTGCTATAATGGGTCATGGTAAAAAAAAAGTTAAACCAGTGCCATAGGTGCTAGTGGTCTCAGTTGTAACTGGCTGAAATATGTAGTTGTTTCAGAGGCCATTGTATTTTCTGCGTCTTGTAGTCTTAGCGGCTGATGCTATGATGTCTTACTGAAGGGCCCTGTTCAGGTGATGGCATGGAGCAAAGTTGTCCTTGATTTTTGAGTCCCACATCAGGCTGTAACTTCTGAACCATAAAACATGGACTAGAGCCCCAGGTTGTCAACAATTCTACCACATTGGTACCTTGCACTTTGGTAGGGAAACTGCAATATGAAATTCATGAGGGCTAAGATTACCAACATTGGTAACTGGGAAGGCTTTTGATGAAGCAGCAGCATGGCTCTCTTGTGTTGCAAGGAGGCAATATTTTTGTGGACCATGGGTGTTGAGGAAAGCATAGAAAGAATCTCTAGAAACAACGTCATCTCAACATTACCACACACACCTCCAGTTCTTTGAATTTGTTTCAACTATATGATTTTAGGAATTGACAGGCAGTTTTTGAAGATCAAGAAAGCTTAGTGTGACCCACTTAGCTCAAGATTTTCCATGATGCTGCCAAGGTAGCTGGTTTTGGCCACCAATTATAAGTGGGCAGACTTTCATGCAATAGGAATTGCAACAACTGCCAATGTTTTGGTAAACTGAGGGAAGAGATTGCTGGAACAACCTATTTAGGGTTAATTATGAACAGTTCACATTTTCAAATGTTAGTCTCCAGGCCAACTGGTATTGAAAGTGTTTTTAATTTAGACAGCATTATCAAGCACAGACTGAGTCTGGGGATCACCACTAATGCAACTTGAATGGTGAATAGCTAGAGAAAAATGGCTGGGTATTCTTGCTGAATTCAAGCACATGAATAAGGGTTATTCTCAAGGAATACCATAAAATAGGTACATTTCTAGTAGATGTAAACAAAACACTTGTAAAAGAGTATCATAGTAAATGCTGTTAAGTGCATTTTTAACATAGAGTTTTAATAATACTTAATTTGTCCAGTTGGTGAAAAAATGGCAAGTAGCATGAATTGCAGCTTCACATCCCAATGGAGTTCTAACCCCAAGTAGGCGTGGTAGATGGAGCTACCAAAGTCTAGCAATGTCAGTAGGTGCAAACCACAACAATAGGTCTCAGGTCACCATTATTTTTTGCAAGCTGTGGACTTGTGAGTGGCCGGATGGATGGTGGTAGATGTCCATTTGTAAGAAAATTGAGCTCAGCTAAGCTAGAGTTATGAGAAAGGTATCTGCATCACCAGTTATAGTGGGTTTTGACAAAATTTAACTGCATTACTTCTTTGGAGATTGGTTACTTAACATTGTGAACTCATGAAAGCAGACGCAGTCAGTTGATTCTTTTAAAGCTTGCAGCAAACCTAGAGCTCTAATTGTCAGCTATAACAGAGCTGCAATCTTTCAGATATTGTGGACTGTGGTCTCCAGCCATCTGAACCTGCCCTAGAACCATGTGGGACAGAGGAGATTAAGGTACTGGAGCTGAAGTATAGTGGTGAGCTAGGAGGCAGGCACTGGGAGGTGGGATAGGTCAAGTTTTTCCAAGGCGTGATCTTTAGGGTCTTATTCTTTGCTGGTATCGACCAAATAACTGTTGCCAGACAAAATGTGTAAGACTCCATTAATATTCAAGTCACTTAATTTCAGGTTTACCTGACTTTTCATGTCCGTGGCAAGGGAGTCCTTGTGGGCCTTGGTTTGTGGCAGGGTTGTGTGACCAAGTGGATCTCCCAGGGTGGGGAGGAAATCTGAGTGTAGATAAGTATTGATTCGTGATTTGATAGAAGTCAAAGAATACTCATTTCACCCAGGGCATAATGGGAGGGCTGAAAAATAAAAGCATATTAAATGCTTCCAATCCAGTAATTTAGCTGATTAAATGGCTTTGTTGATGAACATTCTAGTCCTATAGCAAATGAAAATTAATGACATGCTGCCTTGGGGATATGGTGGATTGGGTAATCAAAAGATCTCAGGAGTTGAACAAAATCACCAATTGAAGTAGGGTCTGATATAGAGATATTTTAGCTTGGATTTCTTGATGACAGTGAAGGATTTAAGATTGGGTCACAGTTATGGCAATACCACCAACAACGCAAGACAGGTTTCTGGTTATTCCCAAGTAGGATTGGTGGAACCAGAGAAGGGCTGCAAACAAGAGGAGCACTGGATTGTCCTCTTTGTATCTCCATGGCTCTAGCATGCAAGACACCAAAATGGGTTAGAGGGTAACTTGCCATTGGCCTGTCTATGGACAAGCACTCATTCCTCAAAGTAAATGCTGTTTGGAGTAGTCAGCTTGATCACAGTGTTATTACGTCCATAATTAATTTTGTGAATCGTGTGCTGGTTTATAAGATGCAAGCTAATAGATAGCTGGACTCGAAAAAGGTGTTGGTGAATGCTAGGCCTAATAACCACAATTACAAAATGTTTTTCCATTGAAAAATAATTGAATTTTCGACTTTGTGTGTGTGAACACAACAGTCTTAATCTGAGTTTTACAGTATGCAAACCTAAAAGGATTGTTAGGTCAAGATTGAAGCAATTTTGTGATGCTTTTACAATATTAATTAGTGCTGTAACAAAACAATCTTCAGTTTGTAACTTGGTCCGCTAGTGTCGTAGTGTTAAGAACAGGGTTTTTAAGGTGTTTTAGGAACCCGATTTGAGTCCCTAGAATTGAAAATTGTGTTCCTAAAATCAGAGAAAATCAGGTCCCTAGAATCAGAAATCAGGTCCATATCACGTACCTAACATTTTCCTTAAAAAAAAAACCTGGTTAAGAATTTAGCAAACATTTTTCATAGTTTTTGGTATAAAGCATGCGTGTGGACTATAGTGTTCTATTGTTTATGACAAACTATGTATGAAAAAGCAAGTGTGAAGTAGATATCACAATTGTGTCTTTTGTTTATATGATTTCTTCTTGAAAGACCTAAATTTAAGTGCTTGAATCTGTTAATCTTAAGACTAATTAGTTTAAAACCTCAAAAAACAAGTTCATATCAGATGTGATTTAATTTGCCCTATGTGTTCACTTGTTTTGCAAATAACATTGCAGTATAACTGAGTTTGGGGAGGAAATAGCTCAGTGGTAAAGTGTCCGCCTCCCAATTGGAAGGTTGGGTTTTCGATCCATGGCCACTGAGGAAATTGCCGTAGCGCTCCTTGGGCAAGAGCGTTCGCCTCAATCATCCCGGCAATGGGCAAATTTCAGGCTTCGGCCTACTGCTAACTGCCGTCACCAAAAATCAAATTAACCAAGTTTGCAATGTGATATCATCAAGCTCTTTTTTCACAATTTATTGTTAGCAATGTGAGATTCCACAAGTAAATTTAAAAAAAAAAACTTACTGTCTTTTCCCGGAAAACATATTTTGTTACTTTCTGTGTTTGTTAAATCTTAAGTTTTCATTGATTTTATGAAAGGCATATGGAAAAACTAAACAAGTCTTCGTCTTTTACTAGTGTTGTTTGCAACAATCAAGCACTGTTTTCTGAAATGACTGAAAGTGAAATTAGTTGCAATGTTGTAGTGGAAAGTTTAAGTAAAGAAAATCAAGTTATTAAGCGTTTCAATTGCCGCAATGGAAAACTGGCCCTGTGGCGAAATGAATTCCAAGAAATTGTTTTGTCAGTTGATGGTACACCAAAAATCTCAAATCGATATGTGCTTCATGATCTTAAAATCCATTGCAAGTTCATGAAGGAAGGTAAAAGTACCTTGATCTTGATGGATCACAATCAGAGAATATTGCTGTCAAATTGTCCTCCAGGAAATTTGAGACAATTTCTGAAGCTACTTTCCTCGAAAATGGCTAATTTGAAAAGCAAAGGTGCAGTTTCCATTCGAAAAAAATTGATGTCAGTTCTTCCTAAAACTCTTGACGAAATAAGCCCATTGTGTGAAAAAGACATTGCTGCAGTTAATGCTCTTCGACAAAATTCCGCAACCGAAAGCGCAAATGCAACGTGCAGGAAACGGCCACTGTCAGATGTTACTAACCAAGCCCAAGCCAATCCTCAGGCGAAGAGAACTGCAATCGCTTTAAAATCTGATTCACTGGACAGAGAGCAGAAGCACGTGATTAGCATGATCAGGGAAGGTAAAAACATATTTTTTACTGGCAGTGCAGGCACGGGCAAGTCGTTTCTTTTGAAACGAATCGTGGACATGCTTCCGCCAGCGCACACGGCTGTAACAGCCAGCACTGGCGTTGCTGCTTGTCACATTGGTGGAACTACTCTACACTCTTTTTCCGGGATCGGCAAAGGAGCTACTTCTCGTGCACAGTGCGTCCAAGCGGCGCTGTCTAAACCATCGGTGGTGAAAAGGTGGAAAGCATGTCGCTACTTAATCGTGGATGAAATCTCGATGATAGACGCCGATTATTTTGATACAGTTGAAGCGGTGGCGCGTACGGCGCGACAGAACCAAAACCCGTTTGGGGGGATCCAGGTAATTTTATGCGGAGATTTCTTTCAGCTTCCTCCCGTCTCTCGTGGCAAAGAAAAGAAAAAACTCTGCTTTCAAAGCAGTTCGTGGGAGAGATGTGTTGAAGTTTCCTGGGAACTTCGAAAAATTTACCGCCAGACTGATCAATATTTCATAAATATCCTACAAGACTTGCGTATTGGACGATGCGATTCAAAAACGTTGAGCACGTTGAAAGCAACGCGACACAATAAAATCGAGTGCGGAAGAATTTTGGCCACCAAACTGTGCACACACCGCGATGCTGTGGATCAAATTAACCAGGATGAACTGGACAAGCTTTCAGGAAAACCGATCGTTTTCGAGGCCCAGGACAACTGTTCAGCATACAGTTCGCTGATGAACGAAATTTTACCCGACACTAAATCGATCACGTTGAAAGTCGGAACGCAAGTGATGCTCACCAAGAATTTAGACGTTACGAAAGGATTGGTGAATGGCTCGCGTGGAATTGTGACTCAATTTGAGAAAGGATCAATGCAACTTCCCACTGTGAAGTTTCTTTGTGGTTTAGAGACAAAAATAAAGCGTGAAACATGGATCGTGAAACTGTCTTTTGACGCTGCTGCATGCAGAAAGCAGCTGCCGTTGAAACCGGCATGGGCAATCTCCATTCACAAAAGCCAAGGAATGACTTTAGATTGCGTAGAAATGTCTCTATCGAGGGTTTTCGAGAATGGCCAAGCGTACGTTGCTCTTTCTCGCGCACGGGCTTTGAAAGGTCTACGAGTACTCGACTTTGAGCGATCGTGTGTGAGATCGAATGTTGATGTTTTAAGGTTTTACAGAAAATTGCGCGAAAATCAACGATGTAGCACCATGTTCCCGCTTGGTGTTTGATTATGACCATTCGATCATTGCGTTGTGTCGGCGTAGATGCAGTTTCGTGGTTACGTAACGTTGTTGCTTGGCAACCTTACCAGCGGTATGGAAAACGCCACCGTGTTTGTCGTAGCACTGCTAACCAGGACTGTGGAGTTTTTTTGATGTTCTTTATGCCCAGACTTGCCGTTTTCGGCTAAGGTTATTTTTGAATGTGAGTTAATCTGGAAACAACACAGTAAGTCTTGCCAANTGCNTTTTAAATTTACTCAACGGTTTTCATTGCTTTGCCAAAGCTTGTGTCTGTGGACTATGGATTTTACCGTTTGTGTGAATGTTGAAGTGTCACTTTTATCAGAAGTGGATTTGTAATATTCTTCTAGTATTTACTCAAGGAAAGGTTGTGATGCGTTGACATTCGATTGGTGTGCTCTGTCATTTCAGGTGATAAAGTGGGACAACTTGCCTGTTTAAAAATAATTTGGGCTATCTTTTTATAAAGAATAGTGTGAGGCGTTTTTTTTTGTTTTGCCTGTTTTGAAATATAAATAATCTGTGTGGCTATTCGAAAAGTTTTGAGCGATAAGCCACCGTTCGCAGGTGTCTTTTGTTGCGATGAAATTGTTAATCAAGAATATTTTTTTACTGTTAGTTCAAACACTTGATTTTATTTTTCCGTGGTTAAATTTTGCAGTGATTACTATAGAAAATTTTGCAGTGTTACTATAGAAATACCAAAACTTAAACGAATGTGTCTCTTTATATATTATCAGAAGTGAGGTGCTATAGCTTGGTCTTCAGTTTGGCGACGAATTCTTTCGGGCGTCTGTGTGCAATTGGCAAAAAATGTTTCAAGCACGGCAGCAACGAAACACTTCATTTATCATTTGACCTGCGGCGCTAATCAATTTTGTCGTGTTGGAAAGCGCGAGGTTAAGGACACCCAGAGAAATGAAGAACTTGAACCGACACAATGTCATGAGTGCAAGAAAGTATTATCCTTTCCANCATTGGCAAACCACTACTCGCAACTGTGCGGCTAAAACTCAAAGCGCAAGGAGAAATACGCTTATTTTTATTTTTAGAGCCTGACAGNGGTCAAGTTGTGTGCAATGCTCACCGCGAAATCCCTCGTTTGCTGCATCACCTGTCAGCCGCTGCCCGATACGGCGTCGCTCCTGCACCATCCGCTATTGCCGTGCCGCCGTTCCGCGCATTTCCGCATATTGGGTGAGCAATGTTGCGCGTGCGCTTTATCGGAATTGCTCATGCTCAACACGGTAAATGAGTATCGTGATGCAGACACGAACAGGAAAGAGCGCTAGCGTGGATACATGAAGTTAATCTTGAACTTCTAAATGTCAGCAGAGTACAAAAATATTAAGCCTCGTATGAGTCCGCTATTGCAACCACTGAATTTCTCTGTTGCAATCTGGTGAAAGAAGCCACCTAAAAATGCTGCAGGCAGGACAACTTTGACAAGATGCACCCGCTTCCCCATAATCGCGAGGCTCTGATTTTCTGGATATGGCTCAAAGCCTGAAAAGTTGCCAGTTTTCGGCATGCGCTTACCAGAACCTTTATAACAAATAACTTAAAATTACACCAAGATTTGAAAGCTTTTCAAACTTTCGATCAATGGCATGTGCTCCCGGTTGAGGAGCTCTTGAAGCTCTGGCTGCAGTCAGAAAGGCTCCTGTATTTGGAAGTTAGTTCTGCCATGATTGACCAATATTGTAACAAAGTAAAGTTCTCATAACTTGTTTCAAAAATCTTGTTTTCTGCAATTCGTGTGTATGTACCAAACCTGCAAATGCTGGGATGATTATTACCAGCGAGAAGACAAGTCATTAAAATCGCACCGAGTTCGATCGAAGCATATAGTTACGTCACTTTGTGCATAATGTTGCGGCATCTTTGAAAGCTATTTTGAAATGAATCAAAATCTTGGAAAACTTAGCGATTTCGCGGATGTTTTTTTCAGCCCAGTAAAGTATATTGACTAATACCTAATTTTTTTTATTAGTGATAGAATTCTTGAACAAAAGCTGTGTTACAAGAAAAATGATGCCTATTTTTCCTCGTATTAGCATTATTTATGTAGCAATTGAGTAATAACTTTGCCCTAAACTGACCCGCTTAAAGCAAGTGCTATGTTCCAAATGCTTCGCTTCACCTCCCTTTTTCACCACTCTATCCATTAGCTTCACTGTAATCTGTACGGCGTTGTTGGCTTCTTAAAATTATCGTTTTGCAAAGTTGGTGTTGCTTGCCGAACTGGTCGATTGTAATTTTTTAAAAATAGCGAATGAGTTGAGTTAAGGTTAAACCGGAATTTGTCAGGCAGTGGCAACAGAATAGAACATAAACGGCAGAGGGAGCTGCAATATGACTCGAAGTGAGAAGAGACTTTTACCATTTTTGTGTTCTTTTCAAGACTTTTTATTTGATAATGGCATTTGGAATTACACACGCCCAGCAATGCAACGCTTTTCAATTTCCACCATCTTACATTTAGAAACATCTTCCAAAGATCCTGTTTTAAAAGTTGAAATAAATACGTTTTTATTTCCCGTAATGCAACACCATTTTTACCAAACGACATTTATGAAGATAGTCCTGANGATCGCACCTTCCAGTTGTGAATTACAGTGACAACAGGGTTGCGAAACNATGCTCTCTACGAACTAATTAGCTAAGCGCTTTAAACAGACAGCATTATGAAATGAAAATGGCGTGAAGTTTGTTATCAATCCCGTTGNTGTATAAGTAGCGANTCCAGCCACGTTTGGGAGCAGTCAAAAAAACAGGGCCCGAAAAATCTGTATTTTATCGTGATTTTTCATCGAAAAGTGAAATTNAAGAGCAAAAAATAGTCATCCATCTTAATAGAAGTTCCTCTTCTGAGGGTGTACGGTCATTTAAGGGTGAAAATTGCGTCCCCACTGTATCCATGACTGTGACGTACGGTGAATAAAAACAGACGAACTCTTTGGGGAAGTCGTTCCAAGACACTTAAATACGTCATTTGCAGTTTTGTTTTTGATGCCTAAGCAGCTAGTACGTCTAGGAATTCAAACAAATTAAGGATCTTCATATGAGGATTGTTGCACCTCGCAATTTGTTTATCGAATTGATACACGAGGTGCGAAGTGGACCCGGCTCCCCATTGAGAGAACGTGAGAATTCTTTGCAGTTCGTGAAAGATTTAAAAGGTGCCAGATTAAATGGAAGATGTCCAGGTAGAGTGGAGGAATTAATTGTAGTATTCAACCATAACGTCATAAACTTGTATTTTACTGCTAATACAAGCACTATGTATACGAGTTACTATGATAAAGTATACAAGCTTCTATGACAGAGTTTTCACATGCTTGCATAAATCGTCACTTTTGTCTAATCTTGAATTAGGCAAATTCTACTGTATATAGAAAGGGCCCTTTTCTAAGTTTCAACCAGGGGCCTCATACACTAATCCGCCACTGCACTTTTTCAGGTCGATGTTTACTCCGATGGGTCTGCAACGTGGCAGCAACATTCACGCAGCGGCGGCGGCGCTCACACAGTTTCAAGTTTTGCGGAGATTCCATCCCTATTTTCTGCAGTCGTCAGGGCAATCGGATAGCGCGGGACTGGGCCAAAACACCTCTACCTCACTCTCCTTGAACACGAACACCTACAAGAAACAGTGACAAATGATAACCTGGTCAGTTGTTGATGGAGGTATGAATTCGACTAGTTCCTGAGGATAGTGCAATAGTGAAACCAAGCCCCTAACAAGGTTTGTGTTCGGGAAACTTATTAGCGGAAAATCTGCTCTTGGCCCAACAACGGTTCATACAAAGACAATGCTGTGAATAGAAAACCCAAGCATCAAGCGATAGAATTGCAATGAATGCAGATATTAAGTCTGAACTGGCTGACCTATTTTGCTGCGAGCTGCTCGCAGATTTATCATTTCGTGTTTTTCTCGCCGTTTTAAAACGGTAAAACTGTATTCGTCAAAGTTTTATCGTTCATTCGAGTTTTCACTGCTGTTCTGGCGCTACATTAAATGCAACACGCAACTTTCCGTTGAAATTTTTTACACGACGCAGTCTGCTTGAGGCATCTCACCGACGCAGGACAAAGAATAACAAGTCAGCCTGTTTTACAGCAAAGTTTAATGTTAAACCGTAAGGGTGGGTATTGTTCAGAACAAAAGTTAACATGCCGTAACTCAGTTCCACACGAAACCCAATGCAAATGTACGCATACCAAGTTCATTGTAGTGGACAATATTTCCAAATTAAAGTGGTAAGAAAGCCTAACCACGCTTCATTTTGATTTCTGTTTGATCTCAAATATATTTTCGTGTCGTTGTGCATGTACAACTCTAGAATAAAACTTTTGACATTGATTTCGCTTATTAAAATTTGATGTTGAACCTGAAAAATTTGATTGTGATAGGACTGAAATGAGTGGCGTAACTGACAGAAGTCACAAGGCAACCGTCACCAGCAGACCAGTAACCAACTTGGAACACCAGGGGAGACAAAGAATTTTCTGAGGGAGGCCCAAATTTTTCATTGATAGCATGTAACAACGAAAACAATGGCTGTGCATACAGTATGTCCAAGACGTTTTTCAGAGGGGAGAAAGTTTATCCAGAGGGTCGAAGCCCTCCCTTAAGTTACTGGCCTGGTCACCAGAATTATTAGCAGCGGCGTAACTACAGGTTTGAGCCAGAGGTGGCAAAGCTTAGCTAAAGGGGGCCTACTGGTCACCGCAGAGGGCCCACTAGCCAATACTCAGAAAAAGGTTAAGAAATGATAGTGAATCTCTGGATGCCGTGGTTGTCTATGCAAGCTTAAAAAAACGAAAACACCCCGAAAAACGCAAAAAACAACCTAACGAATACTAAATATCAATGTCAACTAAAGGGGGCCCAGTTTTTACATTTAGCTTGCCAGGGGTCGACTCGCCCCCTTTCCCCCCTTCAATTACGCCACTGATGATTAGGCATGCAGAAATCATATTGTAGGCAGATTGGTATATAGGTATGTATTCAGAAAGACGTCTGGTTCGTTTTCTTTTGGATATCTTGAAATCTTGTCTGGTTGGCTTGGATAGTTCTGCTTGGGAGTTGATTGATGTTGGGAAAGGTTATTAGACAATCGATGTTTGGACAATCGAAAGGCTACCCAACAGCACACAGGGGTGCCAAGGGGAGGTTGAAAGGATACATCCTCCACCCACCAGCAGTTAAAATAAATTGTAAATCATATTGTAAACTACGTTAAGTTTGGCCAAACATGTTTTGCTACTGTAAGCGGATATCAACGGCGATTTGGCTAGGAGTGGGGCTGCATGCATGATGTCCAGTAGCTAAAGAATTGTGGCATTTTAAAGAGCAGAAATGTGCAAGAAAAATATTTAGCTACCATACCTTGCAACATATATCATACCTTGCAATTTATCGTCTTTTTAAGGTTAAGCAACTTAAACAAGACATCAAATCGCGCTGTGACCCACACTTCGTATAAAATGCATGAAAATCGATGTGTTCTACTTAAGA
>JGI24159J19872_10008626_pt1 | contig 13347 bp, 7 predicted proteins | sample Ectturendosymbi4_FD_19872 | JGI IMG/M metagenome (IMG submission 19872) | reverse complement strand
GACCCGATTTCTCTGATTCTAGGGACCCGATTGTCTCTGATTTTAGGGACCCGATGATAATTTTCTCTGATTCTAGGGACCCGATTTGAAATTCTAGAACCCGAATCGGGTCCCTAAAACGCCTTAAAAACCCTGGCTAAAAAAAGAAGTGTGGAAACGCACATAAAAAATAGCGATTTTCAACAACACTTCAAACTAATTTTTGAATCAATTTTTAATGATGTATCCACTTTCATTGTACTACAAAGAAAAGCATGAAAAAAGTGTGGGAACATGTTCCCGCCCCACGATACCACTGGGGTGGCAGTGCATAAATGCAACTTTTGTTAAAAATAAATGCATATTTCTCACGATTTTATTGCAACAAAAACGTGCCCTAGTTATGAGTTTTTAGTAGTTTACGGACAGGTGCGGGTTTGAGACCGAAAAAGTGTGGGGCGGGCGCGGGTTGGGATGGTCTGCGGGGCGGGTGCGGGCAAAATTTCTCAAACTCCTGCGGGGCTGGAGCGGACACAAAATTTCAACCCGCGCAGGACTCTAATACCCACAAAATTTGGCCCAGAGGTCGACCAAGGACCAGGTGACGTGATTACATTTCCGACCTTGCTTGATCCTATCTCGGTATAGAGCAGTGCTTCTCAGCCTTTTTTACGTCGCGGCACACTTTTCGCCGAGACTTTGATTTTGGGCCCACTTCACGAAAAGCTTGTAGCAACCTGGTGGTCATACCCTATTGTGGTACTATGGTGAAAACAGCAGCGTAAGCACCCTCACACTAACTAATCGTCGGGTACGCGTGACCCGGAACCACAACCTTTACATTGCAAAATCTCAAGAGCGAGTGCGACCGCAGGCGCACCTATCAGCAAGTCGCACAAAAAATGAAGCTACTGAAGCGTGGAAAGCGCTCCGACGCGTCTTTACGTATGTAACACGTGGTCACCGCACTTGCCTTGGGTTTGTGGAACCCACAACAGCAATCCAGGGTTAAAAATGGAAGCATTCCTTGGATGGAATGCGACAATAATACATTTTTGGCTTTCGTAATTCATAACTTTTTCTAAAAAAATACAGTTTGTGTCAACCAATAACTTTTTTCAAAAAATACTGAAGTTATCTCGGAACATTTAGCGGCCCGCCGGTTGAGAAACGCTGATATAGAGCCAGCAGAACTATCAGATATTGCTGAAAACAGTAAGGTATTTCTGCTGTCCCTGCCACCCTCCCCAGAAGAATAGCGGATGTGAAAATGAATGACAAAAAGGTGCCATTATTAGTACCGATTACCGAATTACACCGCAATTCAGTAATTTTCAATAACATACCCCAAAATTAATGCACTGAAATACCAAACATCGAATTATTGAAACACCAGTTTTCAACGTGGCGAAATGATTGCGGCCATTGCGATGTCCTGCTTGTGGGGAAACACGAAGCAAATAATTTTTGCCAGCTTTTTTTTTGCATAGCTCTGTATTTCTTAATTATCACACTGACATTTCTTACTACAATTACCGGTTTTACCAGATATTATATTGTTTTTTTTTCATCAGTGGTTGAACGACTCCTTTTCTGCCTCGTACAAATACAGTATGCCTATCATTACTTCCATAAAATATGTTGAGATGATAAACTTAGTTTATAATTAGCATAGCTGGTTGCAAGTTGCAATACAGCTTTCTATTGTGGAAAAACACAGAAGAAAATAGAACTGCAAAGGAACGAGTGGTTTCCACATGTCAAGTCAAACAATGGACCTAGCCTTGTCGATCTTGTGCAAAGATATTGGCATTGCGCATGTTTTCCAGACAGTCGATCGGCCTATAGCCAATATTAAGCAGTAAAAATGCGCAACATAAACTCAGCAACACATGACCGATGAGGAAACCCTGCCAATTCATGTTGCAATCTGTTTCAAGTTAAACAAACATACATACACCTGAAGCTTTGCTTGCTGTCACATTCGCTTGGTGACAGGATGCACGACCATACGTTATATCACGACTTAGGCTGAGGTTTCGAAATTTATTTGTTTCTTTTGCAGTGTATGTTTCAAAATATGTGCGACGCAACTAAACACGTTTGAAACGCAATCCAGATGAAGCAATCATAAACCACAACTTAACGCAAGCCGCGGTAATAAAACCTTGAAAATTTCACTTCCTTGGCGAAGCGATGGTATTGACGCTGAGAACTCCACGTACGCATCATTGCGACTCCTTCGTCAGACAAGTTAGCGAGAAATCGACGTTAAAAAGTTGCCTTTATTGACGTTAAATGCACAAAATCACAGTGACTGCACCTTAACCGCGTCCGATTGGTTTCTGTTGCAATCAATTTCTTGCGTTGAGAAATAGAAGCAAAAGGTTCGCGAAAAAAGTGGACTAACTGCTGCGAAGAATACGGGAAGATCGAAGGAACACAAATAGATAGTAAGCGTCAGTTACTTTCAAACATACGCGCTTAGTTGCATACTGCAGATGGGTGAGGCTGATGAAACAACTGTTCAAACAACCTTGCTGCATTCTAGCCATAGTCGACCGTTTTTGCCACTAGTAAACTGCTGTCAAATCCTACAATATCACCAAGTTTTAAGGTTGATTTAGGAGTCAGGGTTAGTGTATTTGCCTCGGGCGGAGATATCTTGAGAACGACAACACCGGTCTGAGGCTCGTAAAAGTGTTTCAATTGAAAGATTTAGGCCAACTTTTTCCAGTACGCGGATGTTGGCAACTGTCGGTTTCACGTCAACAAGTTTTTCTCAGAAAGATGACAACGAGCTTTGTGTCTGAGTGTTTGTTCGTTCGTCGGTTTTAAAGCTCGTTTCCCTTTTTTTGTCTCATTTCTGTGGCCAAAGGCGTAGTTCATTCAAAGCACCCACTAGCCATGCACCGCTCAAGTTGACCACCTCGCTTTTCCACGAGAATTACTGCGTAGAATAACTCCATTTGAGGATCAAGATCTGCCGGTGGAGAAACCTTCACCCTTTCCACAAGAGCGAGGAGATCGACGCTTCAGTGCTCCTCATCGATCGTTTTCGCTTGGTCATGGTGTCCAACCATTCGACATGGTGACGTAAGCTCTTGTCGTAATAAAAAGCATTTATCTGGGTCGTGAACCTGTGCGCAGGCTCATTTTTTTTGTTTTGTTTCTTTTTGCACGACTTCGTTGAAGACAGTTGAGGACCTGCAGAGGTATCGGCTGAGGCGAGTAGCCAGGCGTGGAGGGCGTCGTAGGCCGAGTCGGTGTTGCAGAAAGACAGAAGAATGACAGTGGCCGCTGTTGCGCATTGAACCACAGTCGGAGCTGTAAAAAAACGCACTGCGTTGCAACTTTATACCGTAGGATATTCAACGGGATAGCTTAAAATTTCTGCACAATGCGAACCAATCAATTTTTAGCTTTCACTATAAAAAGTGGAATTTATTAATCCGTAAGTTGATGCTAAATTAAAAAAATAAGTTTGAAATGAAACGAACTGAAAAAATCGGACTCATTGCTCGTAAGCCTCTGATTTTAAAACTTGATACGCGAAGTTCAAGAGCCCAAAGTTGCTGCTATTTTATTTACTCTACTTTCTTCAATTCCAGGAAAGCGCTGCTGTTTTGGTTTTAAGCGCACTGAGTGTGATGCAGTCAGACAGTCTCACGTCACAATAAATTCAGACACTGACCTGACGAGTATTTTATCGTGAAGTTGCGTAGAAGCGCACACATGGTGTCGAAATAAGAGACCGCACGTGGAAAAGCCTGTTGCGCAGGATCAAGGACTTCCTGTCTGTGCATGAGCGCCTTCAAAACGACGCAAAGTCCTTTCAAAGTCGCCACTATGCATGCATCCGACACTGCAAAAAAACAGGAAAAATCGAAACGAGCTATAAAGTGGTGCCATACAAAAATTGCGTTGGCTGCTGATAAGAAATTAATGACCAAGCAGAGTGAGAGCACAAACAGTAAAAAAAACTGTAATATTTGGCTAAAATAAGAGGCCAAAATGGTTAATGTTTGTGGTGCATTCTAGTTTAAATGGAAGAGGCACATTTTTGAAGAGTGTGTGAGTACAGCACGTGCAGTAACTAACACAAATCCACTATCAATGTCGATGGAGGTAACATTGATCTATCACTCAACTTTACCAATCATCTTAGTAAGTCTCGTACGAAATGTACAACAACCTAGTTTTTTTCGACTTCAGAGTAGATTTCCATCAGAAATTCAACCATGCAATACTTCAAGCAATAGGAGCGAGAAAATGATGCAACGCTTAAAGTAGTGCGACGAACAACTTCGACAAAACTTTTAATGTTAATATATAAAAAATTATGTTAGTCCTTAAAGAAAATATAAAAATTACGTTAGTCCGATGAGGCATTTAGTCACTAACTGACAGACATAGGAGCATACAAACACATACTGGTAAAATCGAAAAAACAAGCTGGACAAAATGTAGGTATGTCATCAAAATGGCAGTAATAGGGCATCGCAAAACCTATACTTCTTCAATGCGTCGTCAGCGTTCCTATTAAAGATAAAAATCTACTTCCAAACCACACGCAAGGTATGTACCGGGTTTGTCGCAGTTGTCACCATCGGTAGCGAGATGTTGAGACCACTGGTTCAGCATCGGCCAAATGATATCATCGACAATCTGTAAAAATACCGGGTTTACAGAAATGCAACATTTTCCTTAAGTTAGAGAATCCTTTCAATTCTATAAAACGAGACGTTTGAAAAAACATTGGACAGTATATAGTTTCATGTCTTTGTTTGCTTGGATTTTTTTATTGCTAACACACCGACGATTTAAATTTACGTCAATGAAGTTCACAATTAATGCTTGATATCAGCATGTGATCTGTTCGAGGGAGTTTTACGATTGGAACTGAACGCATCCACCTCCAACAAAACGATGCATAAAACAACAGATTCACAAGATTTAAAAGTAAAAAAGGGAAGATAAGTGAGTTGAAATTATTACACAATAGTGAACAAATTTCGCAAAAAACTTGCGTCTTAATTTCGGATTGCTTTCACTTGACTACCTTCTACTCGAACAATCCTCTGTGGCTCACGGTAGTGCCAAGAAAAAAGCAAATGTATAACAAACACCTCAAGCTTCAGCAAACCAGCTCTGTCTGAGCTACACATATGCTGGACCTGCTTCCCTCGACATCGACAATAACATAACTGAACACGAAGAAAATTCGATCACCGAATGTGAAATCGCTTACTCTTAATCGGCAATATTTGTGCTAACTTCATGAAAGTGAAGAGTCATATGACGTCTTTTTTATTTCTAAAAAAGATACCTGCAAACGCATCAGAACCTGAGGTTATTAGTATACGTTTACCTCATACTTTGAACTCATTTCTTTCAAGATCTTCAGCGAAATTTAGGTCACAGTTCAACCGTTTACTGTGAATCGTTTAAATGTCCACGTGGTACAAACCAACAAGTTTAAAACGGTAAACGCTGCACAAGCGTCAAACAGCATTCTCTTGGAACGTAGCGATGGAATTTGCGGCTACGGTTCCTTTCGATCTCGGCATAGCCTCATCGCACGCTTGAACGAATATAAAAACCTACACTGGATCTCAATTTTGTCATCACAGCCATGACCATCGCATCGGTCTGACTTAAGCAATCCAACCGCCACGGAGAGAACTGGTGATGAAAGTAAACCGTAGTTGCTTGAGGCTTTTTTCATTCAAACGCTGAACCCACGTTCAAATCTTAATTGCGTTTCTAATGCCCATGCCACTGTTTGGTAGGGAGCGATTATTGCATGGCAATTGTTCAAAGGTTCAACCGTCAGTCTTTTCGCGTTTGCACGCTACTTTTCATTTGACAGGTTGTCTCATTACAGACGCGTATTCGCAAGCTAAAACGTTTAAAAAAATTATGATTGTTGTGCTTTTAATCTTCTACCACAACACTTATGTCAACTACATGAACGATCTGCCCAGGAACATTCGTAGCCAATACGTACGACAAAAAACGCTAAGAAGAGAAAAACAGCCATAAAAAACAATCTGTCATTAAGGCTTAATCGAACTTATCCAAAAATGCCTTCGCAGTGAATGCTCGTTCGAGCGACTTACTTCATCGCAAACAACTAATATTTCCTCATAGAAACACAGCGTTGAGAGGCAGCGGTAAACGTCGCTGTGGCTCTTGACAGACAGCTTCGCAAAATCCCCCCCGCAGGGGTCCGGACAAGGCACCAGAGCAGCACAACGGATCTTCGCGAAGCAGCTTTCCAGCAACGGCTTCCAGTGCTTCTTTATCTCATCCTTCATGCTGTTGGCGCGCAGTTCATTGTGCCCGCCATTCAAGCTGAGCATTTGCTCGACCAACGACGCCTAATAAATAATTAACATGTAAATTAAAGCAAGCTTTTCCCTCACCCCAATAATAAGATTTCAAAAGTGACTGTTTTACTAATAGAAACATACATATATTTGACACAAGGTCATTGCAATGGGAAGCACACAAGCTTCCCGCTGAAATTTCACAAGAGCCCAAAAAGCTTCTGGGGCAAACCCGTTGGCGTCAATATGAAAATGAATGAAAAAAGAAAACTTACGTATTGTTCAATAGATGACACGTACTGTGGGCTAGTGGAGTCGACCATCGAGTCCGCTTTCAGATGAAAAACTAGTAATACTGCAAAAAAATTAAGTCCATTGAAGTCCTGAAAAGACTTAACACATTGCCAAGCCTCAGACACCAAGTGTATGGTAGATTAAAACTTAAATATCAGACTTTTGACAAAAAAAAACGATTTCTTTTCATACTGCTTTTTTCCAGTTTAACTTTGTTAAATAGTCGACTAAAAGCCTTTTTTGTTAAAAATTCTATCCAGGCCAGGGTCACATGTTCTAAAAGAGGATATTTTCTCGACTGTTTCGTCGAAAGTGAGCTATGGTTTACAGTTTCGACCCTTGCAAGTAAACTCCAAGTCAAACATTCTTGATGGTGCCTGATGGATCACATCAGTGCGTAAAACCTAGACCGCCATTAGAGTGGAATCGATTTTCGCATCAAGGCACCTTGAGGCTAAATCAGTATCGCATTTTCGCAGCTCTAGTTTTTCAATTATGTGACGTTACTCACAAGTTTTGCTGAAAACGAATGCACTCATAATCAGCAAAAAATAGCGAAATTATAAAATACTTACACATCTTTCCGGTCAATGGACAATATCTCGTCAGCATCGCAGGCCAGCAAGGCACGAGACAACAGAGATAGCATATGGGCACGTATTCTTGACGGGTAAGCAGGCAGTAGCTGCAAAGATCCATGAAGCTTTCAGGAGAATCGCTCAGGCGGCAGAGAGCGCCATACAGTCGCACCAACGACTGTGTGTGTTGTACAGGCAGCTGATCATTTACCAACAACGGCCTCAGTGGGTTTGAATCGGAACTGTCTTTGAAGATCTTTGCACGTTTCGGAAGACCATGACCAAACCTGAACAAGCATGGCTCAGTGACGGTAATTTTTAAAAACGAAACACTGCGATCAAATGCGAGAAGAACAATATTACATAACGCCACCACCAAAATGCTGATGCGGACCAAATGTTGTCGCGGGCCGCAGTTTCCCCAACCCTGGTTTAACGCATGGCAGAACAACACAGATGGCGCAGTTAGACCAGGTGATCGCAAGATCTTTCGCTGTGCCATTAATAAGAAAATAAATGGTCATTTCTTAACCTTTTACATGTTTTGAATGTTTACTTGCTCGTGACATTTCACGCAGCCACGTTCACCAATAGGTTTTCGGCAAAAAGTTTCAAAATATTAGTCTAGCTCAGGGGTGGGGGGAACCTATTTGCTATCACGGGCCGCATGAATTGTGCATTATCGTTGGCGGGCCGCAAAATCAATAGATGTTATCTAAAATTCTACCTTTATCTAAACATGAGGAAGAGTGGCTTCTCTTGACTTGCTATCTACCAGGGTTGATAAAAATCGTGATTATTGTTAAAAAATAAAAAAATCGGATTTTTTTCATCTGACTTTTTTATTTAAATCAGATTTTTTTATTATGATGTTTTTGATTTAATGTGGGAGAGGGAGGCCACCTAAGACTGGTAACTTTCAATTTCAAAGAGTTTGTTTTAATACAACTTTTCACTGGACTTCGTTTCTTCTAGTACAGCAACTAGAATTCATCTGAACTTTCATTCAAACTTACTTTGCACTTATAATCACGCTTAAAGCAAATCAGTTCACAACACCAGTACCGGTGTGTGAAACGAAATATTTATTGTAATGACACTACTCAAACCATCTGTTCATCAACTTCAGTAGCACTTATGGCATGTTGGTGTTAAGAAGCTTGCACAAAAATACAAGCTTTCCGTAGCCATGGGGGCATTCAGGGGCTGTGTCCCTAAATTTTTTTGTGCCCCCCAAATTTTGTTGGGCCCAGAAAAGTTTGTTTCAAACATACACCGTAATAAAAACAAGAATCTTGCCCATCTAACAGTTAATTTTGCCCTCCAAACCTCCAAACCTGGCTACAGGCCTGCTTTATGCCAGTCTATACTTCCACACTTGTGGCATTCTTACATTTTTGACTTCTGAGTCTGCAAATGTTAGTGATTTCAGTCCACATATCATTTTTGTGGTTAGTTGACATAGAATTTGTGACCTCATAGTTGCTATGATTGATAAAACTTAAATTACTTTTACAATTTGTGTTGTCATAAGAAGCCTCTGCCTTCTTCAATAATAAGTGAAATCGATTAGAATATCAATTATGTGTCATACAAATCACAGCAAGCTTCAAAACTGCATGCGATTTTTTACTTGATTTTTATCACTGATTTAAATGTTCAAATGATTTAAATCAATCAACCCTGACTAGAATAGCTGAACGGTCATTTGAACTTTTTTGCGCTTATGAAACATCCCTTAATTCAAATGAGTTCATAACATTAGTACCGGTGTACAAAATGAAATATTTATTGAAATGCCAATTTAGTAACTTCATTGACACTCATGCATGGCATACATGCATATAACGTTGAAAACCTATAATATAATAATATACCTGAAAACCTTTAATATAATAATATACAGTCAACAGCCTTCATATTTGATGGAATTTAAATGCAACTTTCACTTTATGCCAATCTGCACTTTCAAACTTGCGGCATTCTAACAGTTATGACTTCTGAATCTGCAAGGGTTAGCGATTTCAGTCCACATGTCTTTTTTGCAGTTAAATCACATAGAATCTGTGACTTCACAGTTGCTATGATTGATAAAATTTCAAGTGGTTTTAACTTGTGTCGTCATAAGAAGTACTCTTTGCCTTCTACACTAATACTGTATAGGCTATGTGAAAACCTATTAGAATGCTAAAAAAGTGTGTCATAGACATCACATACAGCTCTAAAACGACATGATTTTTTATTTTTATTGCTTGATTTTAAATTTAAATCAATCAACCCTGCTATCTATGAACCTGCTTATCATGGAGCTTCGTTTTGAGGCGATGTTGTACTCAACTTCGGTAAGGAAAATTCTAATGTGGGCCATATCAAATGTTCATGCGGGCCGCAGGTTCCCCACCCCTGGTCTAGCTACTTCAATCACTGATAAATTACATCATCCCGCCAAGACAGTTTGTTTTAAATTTTGAAACAATAGCTGTTACCCTAGTTTTTCGTTAAAGCAGCTTACTGTCAACAATTGAGACAGTTTATATTGCGCCATCTAGCTGCTATACTGACATGACTTTGCCGCGCTAAAAAATGTTGAAAATAGCGTCTAAAATGTTGAAAATAGCGTCAGAGTAAAAAACGTTAAAAATAGCGTCAGAGTCCAATTTGTTCTGATGTAAGTTTACGTTTTGGTATAAAACATCGACAGTGACATGACTAGAAACACGAACTGCTGTTGATAAAGGACGACCGCGGTTCAGTTTGGTTTTCGGAGATCGTCACGACGTCCGCATAAAGCAAAAAGAAAGAAAAAAATCCCAAGCAAAAAGAATACCTGCAGAGTACTTTCAGGATAGTCGGCAATACAATGTCTTTTGCTAGGTCTTCACGAATAAGACTGGCGGCTGCGACAAGTTTCACGAACATGAATTCGCTCTTGTGCAGGAGTTTATCCAGGTCGCAATCCTTCGTTCCATCAGGTTGTTGCGTCACCGCCGAAGACAGCGCGTCGCGCAGGTCGTNGGTNTGAGACGACCGAAGCACCTTGGCGATCCATCCATTCACCTGAGGTTTTGAAGAGCATTTGAAAACATTGCATTTCTACACCCGTTATATTGTAACTTATCCAGGAGAGCTTAAATCATATTTGAACTCATTCAGTGAAACTGCAAAACAAAGATCCTCTTCTGGCATGATGCTAGTCATAGGTGTTATTTTCGGGGTAAAAAAATCGGGGGGCGGCAACGTTTTGTCCGAAAAATATGATCATGCCCAAAAAGTGGATTTGCAAAACATTTTGCAATTTAACTTCTGAAAGTATGACATATAGAAGCATTAACTTCAACATTAAAAAAATTACCAGACTACAGTTTCGATAAAAAATTGTTTTTGCACATTTGAAATTATTTTTGCCCGAAACCGAAATAGTTGGCTCTACGGACCTCACTGCACCCCCATTTCTTGCGCATGTGCGAGTAGTTTCCAAAGGGCTTGCAGCACTTCGTCCGTCTCAGGGTGTTAGATTTTCCACGCCTTTAATTTGCCGTCTAACAGGTATTTAAAGCGAGCTTTTTTTCGCCTTTTTTAGATTTGCATTCCTGGGTTTGCCACATTTATTTCTCGGTTGGAGTGTTCTTTGATTTATTTAATTACTTTAGTAAATAGTGCTTATGTTTCTGTTGTTAAATTCGTTGTGCATTTATGTTATATTTAATTATTTATTTTTCAGATTGACAGTAAAGAGCCTTTTGTATTAAATTCATCGCGTTAATTCCCATCCCGTAATACTGAGCAAAGCTTTCACATAAAAAGCATTAGCAACTGATAAAAACTACCTAGAAAGGCTGAACTATAGGAAGGACGATTAAGGCAGTTTGCCACTGCTACATAAGTCAAGGTACCGGCCAGAAATATGGCTTGCGTAACACAGGGTCTACCCTGCGTAAAATTAAACATGTTAATTGACTCACCATCATGTAGTTAACCTTCACAAAGGACGTGGCTGTTTTTTTCTTGATGGCGTTCTGAATTCCTTCAGCAACTTTTTCCATATGGCCATCAAACGATTTTTCCGGCCCTGTATCCTGCTCATTACAGGCTTTAACAACGACGTCGCAGTTGTCGGGGGTGGACTGCGAAACCTCGCTTTCTTCACCAGAGTCACTGTCAAATCCTTCCAAAGCTTCATCGATTGAAAAACTGTCAACTATTTGCTTTATTCTTTCTTCGATCACCTCGCCTGCTGTGGAGCCTGGAGCGTCGTCTGAAAGCGCGGNGTTGAAGAGCAACGTGNTCGGCATTGCGCTGACAGAGGGCGACTGCCTTTCCTCAGCTGCTGTTTCGGGCAGCGTTGTCTTCGTCTCATGCGGCACCAAATCACTTCCATCACCAGCCACCAACGCAATCGTTTCATCTTGTGATTTGTTCGCTGCAACACAAGTCGAGTCTGTGATGTTTGGTCACGGACAGGTCGCAAAACATTCTGATGTTGTCTTAAAATTCTACCGTTATTTTTCTAAGGAAAAAATAGAGCAAACAATAAGGAGCGAGAAACGTTTATCTCGACTTACCGTCTAAGCCCCTGTATATTTTAGCGCTTCTTTTTGACAGGGTGTTACGAGGTATGTTACAATTTGGTAAGCTTCTGGCGCCGGCCACATTAAATGGTCACGTGGGCCCCGAGCCGCAGGTTTCCCACCTGTGGCCACAAAGCCGAAAATACAAGAAAAACGCTGCCAGACTAACCTGGTTTCGCAAACGTCTGTTTGTTGCCAGAATCGACTTCCACATGTATGTTGGCTGCAACAGAGGTTTTCCTGTGGAATTCTGACGCTTCATTCGTTTCACTGAATTCGTTTAACGGAGATGTTCGTCCATCATCAATAATGACTTTTTTTACTTCCGCTTCCGCCTGTTCTGTTTCGCTAACTTTGTGTTCATTTGCACCCAAGCAATTAGGCGAGTTAGTTTCATTACGCTTTGATTCATCATCGGATACAGTTGAAAATGCCGTTGTCTCCACCTCTGACGAAGTCGTCTCAGTATTGCACTTCGGGTCACTGCCGACAATTCCGCGTGTTTCAATGGCACTCACCATTCCTGGCATTTGACTTTCACCTTCATCTGCGGCCTCGTGCGGTTTCGTTTTCTTCGGACTGCTCGAGGAAACTTTGTCAACGACCGCCGACTCTTCAGGCAGACTTGACGAGGCGGGCGCTACTAATTTGAACGGGCCCGATGCGGCGTGTGTCCAGGAGCTTCGCTGCTCCTCGCGAGCAGCATGGTCACAGCTTCCCACTGATTCCTGAACCTTTGCAGAAAGACTGAGGCCAACTGTTTGCTCAGAAAAATCACTTCCTGCACGTTTGTGGTCAGAACCCAATAAAGCGGGATCGAAGGACTTAGTTTTAGTTACAGGCCTAACTGAAGGTACTGGCCGCGCTAGCAGAGGTGCTTCGCAGCTGAATCGTCGCGGTGCATCTTTAACTTTACTGACGCAAGGATTTCGATCGTTGACGCCGCTCTGCGTCTGTTCGGGCGACNACTGCGCAACGTGTTTCGCCAGAAAGCTTTTTTTCACCCCGGTGGCTTNACCTTTNTCAGGAGTGNCCGGGAAGCTGAGAGCGGTGCACAAGTCTGCGCTCGGCGATATCGACATTCGCCGGCCGTCCTCCTCATCGTTGTCGTCTTCGGGCAGAGCATCGTCAGCTACTACGTCGTCAGTGGAAGCCCGATTGTCGGTTGATGGCAAATCCGTTTCAGTCGACTTGACGCCGCGTCTTTCGTCAATGGGTGAAAGCATCAGTGTCGTTGCGAAGCTCATTTCGGATATAATNTCATCCAGCTGCGCGGGACGCGGGATCTCCGTCTTTGCATTTGTATCATGATCACCATCAGTGTCTGCCCCAGCAAGAAAGATGCTTTCCGCCGTTCTGCCTGAACTTGCGTCGGGACTCTCAGATCCTACCGTGAACGGAAGTGACGTAGCGTGCGTTAAAATCGGTCGGCATCGTTCAAAATCCGACACAGAATTGTCTTCACCGACACGTTTCTTTTCTCTCTCAGTCACACCGTCTGGCTCGACCGTCTTGCCAACATAAACGTGTTCATTCGTTTGGGCAGATGAGAACGTTGGGAGTGTGTCATCTTGTCCGTCAGATGTGTTGTCAGAG
>JGI24159J19872_10008625_pt1 | contig 13347 bp, 10 predicted proteins | sample Ectturendosymbi4_FD_19872 | JGI IMG/M metagenome (IMG submission 19872) | reverse complement strand
ACTCATACTCGGGCCTAGTTTCCAATGAATACTTCAGCGAAACACTTTGGCCTAGCAGTTGGGCCCTAGGCCAGGCAACATGAGCCAAAATGACCCCAAAATTACTTCACTTATGACGTCACTCACAAAAAATCCGCGCTCCCCAACCAAAAATTTTTTTTCGAGTGCAATCTACTAGACTGGCCGATCCGTTTGAGCCCCTCAACAGCTCTCTAGCGCAATCGGCGGAGGAGCCAAGGCGTTAGTAAGGCAACTGAAAACTGCTGTTTTTTAGGCCAAAACTGAAGTACGAATATATCGCACGCCAGTTCTCGAAGTGTTAACGCCTTGAGAGCCAGTGTACGATATATTTGTACCTGGAAATCGGCCTAAAACCAGCAGTTTTTGGTTACCCCGATTATGCTAAAGAGCTGTTCAAATCCTCAAAAGATTTGGCAAGTCTTCTAGTCGGCAATGAAAATAAATTTTTTTTGTTGGGATTTGCAGATTTTTTGTGAGTGACGTCATAACTGAAGTACTTCTTGGGCCATTTTGGCTCATGTTACTTGACCTAGGGCCCAACTGCTAGACCAAAGTATTTCGCTGAATTTTCATTGGAAACTAGGCTCTAGTCCAAGTCTTTTGAGCCTTTGATTGACTTTCTAGTGTTTCTGGTTCAAAAGTTATGATCTAAAATAACAATTTAAATACTTATCTAATTAATCATACAGTATTTTTTTTGTTTACTTTAGATCATAACTTTTGAACCCGAAAACCCAGCAAGTCATCCAAAGTATCAAAAGACTCGGATTTTAGCCTAGTTTCCAATAAAAATTTCTGCGAAATACTATATACCATCTAATGGTTTGGACCCAGGGCCAGGTGAAGTGGGCCAAGGTGGCCTAAAAGTCCTCCACTTATGACATCACTCAAAAAAAATATAAGCCCCAACCAAAAATGTATTTTCATTGCAAACCAGAAGACTTGCTGAGTCTTTTCAGCCTTTGAGCAGCTCTCTACCACTTTCAATGACAGAGTTGCACTTGCGCACAGCCACATGCGATCTGGCTGTTTTGGTGCGAAATCCTCGAAACAGGCCGGATATGAAAGTGTTTTAACACGCTTGCTGTTGGTGTACGAATATTTCATACCTAAGAATCCTGTATGAGCTGCTATTTTCACATCACTTCACAACTCCATAACTCACCAGTCGATTGTGTTAAGTTGCAGGCCACCTGGTGGTGATCAGTCGACAGTTTTGTACATCTTTTCACACAAACATCCAACATTTATTGGAACAAGTTTCATGGCCATGCTTGCAACAACTAATGCTTGATTGATTTGACTAAGTTTGCACAATTCATTGTGCCTGCTCTACACAATAACATTGAACAGACTGGTCGCACTGTTTATGCCGCAACTTCTGCGATATCAGTGGATACCATTGCAAGGTGTTGCTGTGTGCACATTTGTGCAGGAGAGACCTTGCATTGAGTCTACTGCAGGAAGTTATGTGGCAATCACGACACCTGAAAAGGGGAGACCATATGTTGCACTGTCACTGTCCTTCATACAGAGTGAGCATTTTTGGACTCTTTCTGCCACAACCAGTCAACCACCCAGGGTGTAGCACACCTTTTTCTAATTAGGTACAAACTGCATTTGGCATGACTTGTATCTGAAGTCTCACAATTGGAATTGCACAACACCCTGATTTAAGATACGAATTTACTTTAGTCCTGATTCTTTTATTTGTAAGAAACAAACTTTTGCAAAGTTTCTGTAGGGATGTGCTCCAGGATGTGGTCAAACTTGTTAGAGTAGGTCCTGGCCCATCCAATGTCAATTTAAAAAAACTTCAATGTCATGTAGAAGTTTTCAAGTAATTTTTCACTTCTCACTTTTACTGAACAGAAAAGCCATTTACTTGTATTTGGCAGCTGGGTAATTTGGGATTTTTATTACTTTTTTCAAAAATTTTTTTAGGAATCAATCTACAGTGTTGAAGGAGGACACCGATCAGTTATTTTCAGCAGGCTTGGTGGTGTGAAGGATAAGATTTATGTGGAAGGTCTGCACTTCAGGTAAAAAATTGTTTGATCTTTTGAACTTGGGAATTATTGTAAAAAGCATTTTCTTTGATTTTCAGGCATTTGTGCAAAACCTTATTCTTGTAACACATCCCGGTGGCATGTTTTTAAGCTTTTGTATCATGTAAGAATGACAGTTATTTCTAAACAGGTGAAATTCTATAAAACCAAGACTTGTGCATGAGTCTGTTTAAATATGCAGCTTCTCATGTTCAACCTTTCATTTTCTACATCACTTAGTTTATTATATGCATGAATTTTAGCCATGTTTCCTGTTATTTTCACAGGGTTCCGTGGTTTCAATACCCGATCATCTACAATATTCGTTCAAGACCTTCAAAAGTTGGCTCACCGACAGGTAAAGAAATCAGATCTCAGCATTAATGTGGGCATGGATTAAGAGGCTGCTCATTGCAGCTTTTACGTGTCTTTTACTGTGCTGATTTTTTGCCTTTTAAAATTAAAGAACTTCAGTTGCTTATGCGCAAGTGTCAGATGATGATTTCAAGGCGAATAAGAGCTTCAGTGTTGCTTGGTTGGTCTGGTGGAGAGTCTGAAATCTTGATGCTTGGTCATGTGACAGCCAATGGTTGTTACGACTTGTAACCATGCATTGTAAAATCAGGTTTTCAGCAAATGCTCCCTAGATTGACTCCAGAAATATGAAAGGACATATATTTCTGATTGATGTGGGAGATACATTTGATTTCTTGCTAGCTTTTTTCTCAACTCCTTCCCATTTTGCCAGATCAACCCAAGCTTACGCAACCTGAAGAAAATGTCTTAGAAGTTTAGTAATCTGATGACACTGGTGTTATAGAAACAGGTTCTGTGTATATATGGAGTTTGAGGAGTGTAGCTGCTACCTCAATATGTATGTGCTCCATAAACATGGTAATCATGTGTGCAATCGGAGTTACGCTTGACTTGATGCTTCACTGACTGTTGTAAAGCTGTAGTGAGGGCTATCGTTGACACTGGAATTTGTCATCATAACTGTTGTCTGGAGCAGGTCTTCTCAAACTAAGGGTTGCGACCCCAAATGGGGTTGCGAAATGTAATTTTGGGGTCGCGAAACAAATTGGCTTGACAAATCAGATGTAAATGTTTTTATAAACGAATGGGACGTTCACACGTATCATTGACATCTAGACCATCCATCAAGGGGTCGCCTAGACAAAAAAAGTTTTTAAATGGGGCAGCAGAACAAAAAAGTTTGAGAAGCCTGGTCTAGAGTGTGTATTCCGAAAAGAGAAACCTTGAAATATGGAGAAATTCTTGTGGTATACACGTTTATCTCAAGAAAGATAAAAAGCTTCATAGCTTTTTAGCTTCATCAGAATTAAATTCTGTCGAACAACTAATCCTACTTTCGTTGAAACGTTTCGGATTGTTTTTGATCCATTTTATCCATTTCCAATTCTAAATGAAACAACATCAACAACGCAAGCAATTTAAAACCAATAGCCGTTGTGGCGTAAAACTTAATGTGCCGTAAGAAAACGCTGAAAGCAAACCTAAGACTGTCAGTCATGAAGCAAAACAATGACCAAGAGTAACATAGAGATGATTAGTTTTGTTTCCGAAGTTTTGCGTTGTTGTAGGTTTGCTGTTAGCTTCTTAGTCCACGTTAATTTTCATATGCAATAAAGTCTTTCGGTTGTGAATTGCCTTAACGTTGCTTGATTTCTGATTGAAACTGGTTTAAGAACATACTGAAACGTTTTGAACCAAACCATGAATAGTTGTTTGAAAGTTTTGTCAGTTTTGATGAAGTTGTTACGTCTATCCCAATTTTATGCTCCTGACCTGAGTTACAACTTCAATTTTTCTTAATTTGATCAATGCAGCATGTTTTAATTGGCTGTGATGAAAATAAATGCTGGAAGTCAAGCCAAGGATAACTTGACCCGCGTATTATAATGTTTCTTTCGTATTTCAGGGACAAAGGATTTACAGATGGTCAACATCAACCTTCGTGTTCTGACCCGACCAAATCCGTCGAAGCTTCCTCTTATTACTCAAACTATTGGAAGGGATTATGACGAAAAGGTGATGATTCATTTGCAGTTTTAATTTTTCGTCTGCGTTCACAGGAAACGTGTGGAAGAGGATTTTATATGCTCTGTTTGATTATGACCTTGTTATGGTGCAATTGGCACAGCTTTTTCGGGAGACGAATTTTAATTTTTTTCATAAAGTTGGAGTGTTGCCAAAACTGCTCCCACCATGTTAATTGCCCAGCATGATTTGCAACGGCAAAGAAGTCAAGCGCTCTGTCGAGTTTCAAAATTCCACTAATTTGTGGTGTTCTACGTCCATTTGCGCACACCCGTTGTATGTTACGGTGTTTCTCAATGATCGTACCTACTCACCTTGCATTTCGCAGGTTCTTCCTTCCATCGTGAACGAAGTACTGAAAAGTGTTGTTGCCAAGTTTAACGCGTCGCAATTGATTACCCAGCGTGCTCAGGTTAGCGAGAAGCATTCCGTTTCACAGCGTTTTACCCTTTTAATTAGTGCTGACTATATGTGATGATGCTGTTTTGTGAATGTTTTTTCATTTTTTTTTTGTTGAAACATGAAGCGGTGATTCGATGCCCTCGTTTTGAGTGCTGAAAGATAAAAACGTTTTTCTGAGGTCGTGTACGATAATGCAGGTTAACGGAACTGCTTAATGAAGAGAAAGATCTTCAGTGTGAATTGCTGTTTTGCGTCTGCATCTAACAACCTTAACGGTGTTTAGCTCTGCGTAGAAAATCTAACTATGCCGTTTGCAGGTGTCACTACTTATCAAGCGCGAGCTTTCCGAAAGAGCCAACGACTTCCATTTGATTTTAGATGACGTCGCTATCACCGACCTCACGTTTAGCAAAGAATTTACAAGCGCAATTGAAGCCAAGCAAATCGGTTAAGCATTTCATTTTGCTCACTTGTAATATCGTTTTTACGGCTGCGTAACGTTTTTAAACTTTGAATTGGAATATGTTGGAGAATTGGTATCTAGAATTTTTCAAGGTTTTCATTCCGTTTTCACTCAAGTTCGGATATCTTGAAATGCAAGAGTTAGCAAAGTCTGGACCTCCGCTAGGTTTAAGCATTGGGGAATAATGATCACATATGTGACAGCACTCTGCTCGCTTTACTGCAGGCAATGGAGCAAAACAAAGCTCGCAGATAGTTTTCAGTAAAGTCTTAGATTTGCTCCATGTTTTTAGATCAAATTACATTTCAATGAACCCGCGTTGCTCCAAGTAAATTTGTTTCGCGCCCACCCGGAAAGAAACTTGCAAGGCAATTAAAAACGTGGCAAAAAGGTTTGAAAACAATTTCGGTTTGGTCCAGGACTGCGAGCGCTTTTTCCTCTTCCAACTAAATCTATTGAAACAACGGAGTAACGCCCACGTGAATGTAAATCCGTTGTCGGAGCGAAAGAAGTATGCTCAGTTGGTTGGATTTTTTATTTTTCGTTGTAACCAGAGGTCTGATGAATATTTTTATTGTCGACCAACTTACGTCACTGCTCGGCGTGTATAAAAATTTCCGGTATTGGGAGTAAACTTGTAATTTTCCTCATACATGTTGATTGTGCGGAATTCCTGCAGTGAAGTGCATTCTTGTTTAACGATTCTGTGTGGCTGCCAGCAGCAGAATAAAGAACCAAGGCTTCCGCTGACGCTTGAAATCGGCTTCCCTTGCAGCTCAGCAAGACGCCCAGCGAGCGCAGTACATTGTCGAAAGAGCAAAGCAAGAGAGACAGCAGAAGATCGTCCAAGCTGAGGGCGAAGCGCAAATTGCCCGAGCGCTTGGAGAAGCCATCAGTCAAAACCCTGCCTACTTGAAGTTGCGAAAGATTCGTGCGGCTCAAAACATCGCGAAAACCATTTCTCAAGCGCAGAACAGAGTCTACTTGGATGCCAGCAGTTTAATGCTCAATCTCGGAGACACGTAAGGACTAAATGTGTCATTTGAAAGTAAAGTTTGTAAGGTCGTCACAAGAAAGGACGTGTTTTACTTAACTTGTTTTTGATTCCGAGTGATAACAGCGTACAGAGGATTCATGTAAAAACTAAAAACATCTCTATAGTTTTTCAAAAAAATTATGTTTTTGTAGTGCAGGAATGTGCTTTATGAAATGTTGCACGGGCCTTTTAAACGTGGCTCTCTTCGTTGCTCCGCTGACATGCTTCCTTCGTGATGGAATGCCAGGTGGCTGCATTTAAGAGAGTCGAGGAATAGAATCCTAGAACGCAGGCCTCTGCTTGTTCGAAAAGTGAAGTGTTGTGATAAAAAGTGTCGAATCTTCTCATTTTTGAACATTCAGTCGGTCGCAAACTCTGCCGCGCAACGGAACCAAGCTCAATTCGACCAACTGTATGGTTAATATTTGACGAAGAAGCAACAGCATTAAAGATTAACATATGACACACGTTTTTTCGCTTTCTGCAGACTGACTGGGCAAATTTTCTGTGATTTCGGAATCAGCGTCAATTTTACCTGGGTGCCCGCGAAGTAGTAAAAAAGTATAAGCTTGGTCATCAGCTTCCCTAATGTCGCTGCTGGCAAAGGTTGAGGAAACACTTTGTTTGTGATAACATTTACAAGGCTAGTTGCGAGTCACTAATAAACCTATTGTTTAAATTCGTGAACTTGAGACGTTGGGCATACATCGCAACTGCAACTGCTGCAGATGGGGGTATGTGGCACTTCAATGCGAGCACCTGGAAGTCAGTAGTTCGGTTTAAGCTGCAATGTGACGAACCAAACCGGCCAATAGGCACGTTTGTTAATTGAAATCAATTGTCATTTGCAGAGGACAGCTCGTTCTATGTTTCTCAAGAGTAAGTTTAAGGAAATGCGTGTAGCCGGATACTTCACTTTGCAAATGGAATTGTTAAAATGCTCTGCTTTCTTAATAAGATGCAGTTGTTGTCTTAGCCAAGCCTTTATTATTTGCAAACCTTAAGAAACATAGACAGAGCTGTCCTGGGCTTGTTGGCCTTTGAGCCTTTCAGTAACTTGTTTTTTTTAATTGTGTTTCTCCGTCCACACGGGTAACTTCCATCACTTAGCCGCTGTTGCTGGTTTAGAACAGGGCTTCTCAAACTATAGGTCGCGAAATATAATTTTGGGGTCGCGAAAAAAACCGGCTGACAAACCAGATATAAATGTTTTTGTTAACTAATGGGACGTTTGCATGCATCATTGACATCTAGATTATTCATCAAGGGGTCGACTAGAAAAAAACTTTTTAAAAATGGGGCCGCAGAACAAAAAAGTTCGAGAAGCCCTGGTTTAGAACACTTTTTGTCCCAGTTACGAAACGATCTCCGCCCAACAACTCTGCTGCATCCCCGAGTACAATCCGGTTACTCGTACAGGTGTTGTTCCGCGCGTGGATTGTAGAGGCGACGCGTCCGTTGTACGTTTTCTCTTTCTCTTGTAACCGACCTCGCGCAACTTGCAACATATTTTCTTGTTCTTACCAGAGGGTTGAAGAAGTGAAGTTGTGAAGATCGCGCCGCGCGCAGCTGCTGCATCTGAAACACGTCATCAAGGTTGGGGAGCGCCAATCAACTTTACAGACTTGATTCTCGGTAGTTCGCGACCAGTCCAGGTTGCCACAGCTTTGTATTTTGTTTGGTCGCCTATTGTGTTTGTGTGTTAAATGAAAATATTAAACATTTCGGCCTTTTTATGTGAATAACGGTCTGTTCAAAAAGAACAATCACAAAGATAGTTGCAGCTACGTTAATGGTCGTTGTGGGAAGATATTAATAGGCAGCATTGAGGTTTGCTTGGAGTGCGACGGTGTTTTGTTCATAACATACCAAAGCGAGCAAGACATACCAGATGAAATTTCTAAAAGTGTGCGTGGTATATATCCCTTCGTACGTTTTGCTGAAATAGACAGTCTGTTCCACATGGAGTGGAGGAACCCAGTTGTCATTTGCATGGAACATCCACTCATGCCAGGCAACGACAATGTTTTGCGGCAGCGTGGCACATCACGGTGGTGCACGTCATCAATTTCACCTCAGGCGAAATGCAGCGTAGTGTTTTTTCAACTGAGTGGAATGAGCGTTTGAAAATCTGCGTCTTCGTTTTAAAAGCCACGCCTTCATACTTGAATGTACGGCACAGCAGACGCGGTTTCGGTGGGAGACGTTAAGTTCCAGTTTATGCGGCACAGTGACGTCTTACAATATGTCTTACCTGGCGTTGGTGTACGGCCACTGTAAATAAAACACGACCCGAAAGCCCTCCCGTCGGTCCAAAATCGCTAATGGTGCAGGCACTGTACACTTGAAGGGTTCTGCTCCATCAAACCACGCGCTTTTTGTGCAGTACTTAATTACCGTAAGGCTTTCTTCGGGATATCGACGGACACCCTAGTCTCACGAGTTATCTGTTTAACGTTTTCACATCCACATACAACGGATTACTGCTTGTCAGGGAGGGGGAAGGGGGAACAAAGCCCCGGCCGCCGAAAAGTCCCAGCAATGTCTCAAATACTTTTTTTAGTACAGTCAATTTACTCCCAAAAGGTTCGATAGGGGCGCCAAACTTGATTCTTGCCCAGTGCGCCATCTAACCTCGGCATGCCCCTGCTGCTCGTGCACACGTTCCAGTCCTGAGCGGGTTGCGATTTTTGTCCGCCCCCGCCCAACCCAATATTGCTTCCATCTCAAACCTGCAGCTGACCTGCCGCTGTGTGTCTGAAAACTACTAAAGCCTCGTGTAACGTGTTCCATCGCTAGTGGCAATTTATTCAATGGTTCATTTCAAAGTCAACAGAAGCTGCAAAAAAATACACTGTAGACCAAAACTGTGAGACCTTTCAGACAACCTTAAGTGCTTCTTAGTTCTACGAACACTGTTTAAAAGAGTGCCGTTTACTGACGAACCATGCTCAGGAATCCTGGGTAGTCCACCTAGGCCCTAGGGGCTTGTTTGTTGTTGGTTTCATGTACATAGAAAAATTTTAGAAACCTGTGCTTCCATGACTTTTCCTGATACACCACGTTCATAACTGCCTGTTATGAACGGGTCTGTTATGACTTGACCACGTCTGTTCTGGAAGGGAACCGTTGCATATATATGCAGTTGAACAGACTATGTTGTTAGACTCACAGCGCAGTTATAATATAAATAATATGATACGTGCCACATATATGTCTTCAGAGAAGGAAGCAGCTTTAGGCCTACCTCAACTAAATCAGGTTCCAGCAACAGCTGGAATGTGAATGGAAAGGTATCCGGACAACAGTCACCTGGGCAAATGCCACCTAGAACATAGATTCTCAAAGTGCTCCGTACGGAGCCCCAGGGCTCCGCGAGCTGTTCATTTACTTATGTTTTTATTTTTAGAAATTTATTGTGGGGCTCCGTAAATTATGGTCAATCTCTTCATGGGTTCCATAATACCAAAAGTTTGAGAAACCCTGACCTAGAACATTCACCACCCGGGACAAAAATTTGTTCAGACCCGATCGCGGTGTTGAAAAATTCATTTCGAAACTAAGAAACAGTCGCAGAAATGGTAAGATTGATCTTTCGTGCATTTCAGTGTGAGATGGAACTGGGTTATATTACTTTCGGCAGATTGTTGCTTGTCCCAGTAGCAAAAGATTTGTGAAAGCAGTAAGAATTGGTTTCAGTTAATTTATACGAATTTATCCTGGCTGCAGTATTGCGTTCTGCTGCCTTGTGTAAATGGCTTCGATACATCTCACGTAAGTGGTGTTAGATTCATAACGCGATTGTAGTTCGACGCTGATGTCATTTTGATTAGTGGCGAACCAGCCGCAGGGTTGCCACACACCTTTTGAGAAAAAAGTCAAACCACGTCTAAAAAGAGCCAAACTGGGCAAAAGAGCCAATTTGTTAAACAACATGAAATTTAAAATTCTCTATTAATTGTAGGACATTTTAGAAGAATAAAGTTGCAGCATTCTTCATTTTCCACTCGAACCTCTGGCATTATGGGTTGCCAGATATGCGACAACTTTATTCTTCTATGGGTTGCCAGCAGATAACGTTTGAGAAAATACACAAAGTACTGTCTAAAAATTCCTGATAACACTTAGCAAGATATTTAAAAAGCGAAGACACCAGTCTGATAGCACGCGCCAACTGCCCCCCAAAAAAGCCAAATATTGGGAAAAAAAGAAACAATTTTTTTGACGCCAACTGTCTCTAACAAAAGTCAAATTTGTGAAATTTGGCGTCACAAAGGCAAATGTGGCAACCCTGGGGAGCCGGGGCGGCCTGCACTCTCTTTCTTTTGCTGACCTGTGGGTGACGATAACGATTCTAGCCCACTTGAAGTAAAAATCCCGCCTTGTCAACACACGTGGTTTTGGAATGCGTGGTTGGTGGAATTCTGCATGCGCTGATAGACTGGGTCCAGAAAAACTCCTAATATTGCTACATTGATTCGGGACACTGCGTTGTTGAGTTCAACCCATCTCTGCGCGCTTTGTACTTGGCTTAAAGCGGATTGCCATTGCTCTGTTGCGAAACTTTGAGATCGTACGTGTGAACTGTTGTAGTCGTAACGCTTGTGTGTTTCTGCCGTTCGAAAGCATCGTTTTAGTCTCTGTAATGTGTGGGGACAGACTAGCACGTGTTATGTCAGCAGTGTGTGTACCAATGGGGTTCCTCAAAGTTGTGCTCAACAGGTAGGATTTCTCAGGACTGGTTCAGCATTTGGCCGTAAACAGATCCGTTGCCCAGCTGCGGAATCGTGAGAAAGTGCGGAATCAGTGTGGCGATCTGGAATTTCCGATCCGGCCATAGCCAGTAGCGAGAAATCGCTACAAGTGGTTCGTGACTGCGGTTTTAACTCTACCCACACATGTCCTGCAACCTCATAAAATTTTGTACGGACGTTCTATAATGATTCAGAAGCAATCATTTCGTGTATTTCAGCTCATTGTCAAAAATTCTCGGAGGTCAAACATTTCTATCAGAAAAACACTCGAAAGAATTCGCAAGTCATTCATTTGGTAAAAATGATTTAAAACATGAACTTAACTTTGGCAAAGAATTTGCTTCGGAAGGAGTCGAAGCTGCCTATATTGTTCGAACAATTTTTTAATCCACAGCTACTTCAAAAGCTGCGTTTGATTGTTACCGGTAGCTGTAACACTTCCCGTCACCAGCTCTTCATGCGAGAAAAAATGAATTTTTTTTCAAAAATGAAATTAGTGAAAACATTTCCCAGAAATTCCATGACCAGTGGAAGATTGAGTAACACTTATCTACTTTCAGGTGAAAGGTACGAGCTGAAAAACAGATTTAGATTTATTTCGTTGATGAATTTGACAGTCGACATGACAATCGAAGAATTAAGTTTCACTGAGGTGATGATGGTATAAAATTCTAACGTAGATGGTGCAGGGATCTGTGTGAGATTCATATTGTCTATTTGTCTGAATCTTTTTAGAGTTAGTGCTTATGGCAAGACAGTCATAAATCAACGCAGGGTTGAAAAGTCAGCTTTTGAGGATCAGTCAGAGGAAAATTCAGTGTGGATATTAAAATGAACAACTTTGTTGGGAATATTCTGCAAAATAAGTTTTACGCCTGCTGTTACGTTTTGCTGTCAGGTACACGCCCCTAAAACCGATACACACATTCCTACTGCGGCGCTGCTATGCTACTTTAGGTGTCACTGGTGCCGAAACCTGTCTGAAGTTAACTGCATACTGCCTTGAATAGTCCTCACCCTATCCACGCTGCAGATGGGCATTACACTTGCACTAGTAGTTGCATAACATTGTTATGGTTACACCACAATCACAAAGTGTCCATAAGCTACCACAAAAGCAAATTAGTCAGTAGTCACTCCGTTGGCAAATGGCTTATTTTTATGTGTTATTTAGCAAGAACATTTTGATGAAACTAGTTGGTTATCAACAGCTTACTTGTCTCTGTGTCAATATGGAATAGGTGGTTGGAAGTGGAACCATTTCGCTTTCATGTGAATTGTATTCACTTTCGTGGAGCTGTATTCGTTCGTGTGAGGTCGGCACAATTGTGTACGGAAAATGGTGTTTCGTTTTACATGTGCAGTGCTGTGGAAGTTGCATGGTTAGCACAGAATATTCGGTATAACAATACACGTGTGTGATTGCATCTGCAGTGGCGTTTAGGTGTCTTTAGTGAATAATAACCCTAGTTCATATTTAACTATATTCACAAGCCTATAGTGGGTTTTACTGGGTTAATCATAACAACTTAATCTTCAAAACAACGAAAAATAACCATGCAAGATGGACATTTATGTTGGACCCCCTACTTTTTTCTTGGCCCCGCAGTGGCCCCCCACTTTTTAAATTCTAGAATCGCCACTGACTGTGAGAACATTTCCAATGGCTTTAACAATTTAAAGTATTTATGTGTCCTTTGGCATTGATAAGCATAGCAACACGTGTGGACATTGAATCAACCAAGTTAGAGCAGAGATTTTGCAGTTGCTCATCATGATACCAAATCTGAATTATCCCCTCTATCAACTTTGATTTGTTTGTGCAATCATGCCTTTGCAACCTTTTTTTATGATTGCTTACAAGTTTTCTATCGGATGGAGGTCTGGGGGATTTCCAGGCCACTGTAAAACACTTAACTTGCTCTCTGAAAATTTTTTGCATCATTTTTGATGTGTGGCACGGCACCAGATCCTGTTGTAAAATGGCACCTCCTTCACAAAAAGTAAATCGAACAGTTGGAAGCAGATATTTGGTCAAAATTTCTTTGTATTTGATGGAATTCACCATTCCTTTGACAGGGATTAGCCTTCCCGTACCTTCAAAGGTAAAACAGCCCCAAAACATCTTTTTCGGTGGGTGTTTTGGGGTTTGCTCAGTATGATCACCCTGAGGGGTTCTCCCTTACTTCGTACATATTGAGACCGATATCCTTGAACTTCAAAATGACTTTCGTCAGAGAGTATAACCCGTCTCCATTTTGTTGATCCATCCCATTTTTTATGTTTCTTTGCTCACTGCAGTCTTTTCTGTTTCATAACTGTCGTTAAAAGTTGCTTTTTCTTGGGACTTCTGACATTCTGGCAATTCTTTCTCTTTCAGTCAACCTTCCGATGATGAATGTACATTCACCCTAGCACCTGACAAATCTCTTTTAAGGTCTACACCAGTTTTTCTCGGATCTTTAACGGTGTTTCTCATCACCAATTGGTCATCTCGAGCAGTCGTTTTTTTCTTTTTCTGGTGCATCTCCCCCGTCGTTGGATAGTGACGTTATCGTTGTC
>JGI24159J19872_10008622_pt1 | contig 13350 bp, 7 predicted proteins | sample Ectturendosymbi4_FD_19872 | JGI IMG/M metagenome (IMG submission 19872) | reverse complement strand
TGGCCTTTCTACGTTTCACACCTGTTGGCATTGCTTGCAGATGATAGGACTGGCGATGCGTAGTGTTACTTGAAATCGATTTCCTATTAAAAATTTGTGAGTGATTCCTTGCTTCTTTACTTGAATCAAGTTACTTGAATCAAGTCACTTACAGTGAGACAAACCCTGGTGTTCATATAATCTAACAGTTACAGTAGATACGAAACTACCAGCAATAATGAATGGAATGGTTTCATTTTCGGAGAATTTGACCGGTTGACTTCTTCTGCATTTCCAGCACTGACTTGTGATGAAGTCGTAATAGGTTTGGTAACGTTAATACGTGACTTTATCTCTGCGAATGCTTCTGATCCAGTCGAAACTGAATAACTCTTCCAATCGTGCCTTATAAAGTAATAGCTTAATCAAAGGAAAAAGGAAAGTAATGACGACGTCAGTGCTTTTTGATTATAAACATAGTCTAACCTGGTCACATGTACAGTTTTGTGCATCACTAGTGCCGAAGGCAGTGATGTGTTTGAGGGGAAGCAAGCGAGGCATTTGCCTCGGGTCTCCCTTTTAGGGGCCCCCTTCGAGGTGTTTTTGCGTGTAACGTTTTTTCGGTTTTGGTAAAAACCTATTATCCACTGATATAATATACTCCGAAGCAGATCTTAAGCAAGTACTTTGCTTTCAAAAGGGTCCCCAGGCCCCAACAACAACTGCAATTTGCAGGTACTCTGCTTTCAACGGGGGGCCCACTACCATTCTGTAATGTGTAAGCACTCTGTTTTCAAAGAGGTCCCAAGAGCAAATGGAATGTGTAAGTACTCCGCTTTCAAAGGTGCCCCAACAGCCACTGTAACACGTAAGTACTCTTTTCTGCTTTTGAAGTGGTCCCCAACAGCAACTGTAATATGTAACTACTCTGCTTTCAAAAGGGCTCCAGTATAGCAACTGTAATGTGTCAGTGCGTTTCTTGCAATGAGGCCCCAACAGAAACTGTAAAACTAGAGAAGGGGGTGGGAATACCAGCTTGCTATCGCTTACCTTTCATGTGCTGCTAGCTTTGTCTTCCCAAATTACAGTGTTTTCAAAGTTGTGTATCATGAATATCCTTTTGCATTTTCTGTTATGTCAGTGATGCCGTAGCCCCAGGAAAGTATAACTGTGTGGCCCGTATATGCCCTTCCCAGGCTTGAGGAAAAGGTCTTATCACGGTTGACTGACTGAGTATGATGACGTCATCAGATGGCCTCATTTCAGCCTTGCCTCGGACCTCCCCAATCCTAAGCCCACCATTGGCCCAAGGTCGGCCGTTATGTGAAGAAAGGGTTTGAGTTTTGAACACATTGAACAGTGATACAATCACTAAAGAGCAAGGTCATACTAGTAGTCCGAAAATAAGCTTTTAACAAGAAAACATTTAATCACAGCACAGATTGCGTGAATCATGTTGTTGATTCGGCTCGAGTCACGGATTTTTTTACACGACTGGAATTATATTTACTACAAATAATTTGATGACTTTATCGAGTCAAACGTTGCGCAAGAAGGTGTGAGGTAACGTCACTATAGCTGCATTAAATGCAGTTTTAGAATCGGGTTTGAATTCCCTCGAAAATTTTCATTTGAGGCCTAATGAGAAAAATTCCTTTATGAAAGGCTCAGGGTGTTTGAATTCAAACATTTTTAATGCACACCTCACCTTCCTCTTCGCGCTTTTTGCAAATCAAGTTATTAGAATAGCAAATGATTTGTCCTCACGCAAACGCAGCTGCTATGATGGATTTTCGATTAAGGCTGGGGTTACAGTGCGACATGTGTCTGAAGATGTTCTGTTGTACTATTTGGCATAGAATTCTCCAATCAAGACTACTTGGCATAGGCGCAGCCATAGAGGCCCAGGAAACCACGCACCCCCCTAATTTTAGTACATGTAATTATTTTGTGCTTTGAGAGGCGTTATCCCAAACAAAATACTGTTGTTCGTCTGAAATCAAACGTTTTGCCCCTTCTAAATCTTTTTGTCCCCCTCAACTTTTGGGCTGGCTACGCCGCTGCTACTTGGACCTGGTTTTTCGAAATTTCAGAGTGACCACATTTCAGCCGGTTTTTAGGTAATTTTGGCTTTTCCTTGATTGTTCGGTTCAACAGTCAGGCAGCGCAAACACATAAAGCCACAAGATAAAATTGACCCAAAGCAGGAAACAAAACGGTGAATTCTGCTAAAAAGTTACTACCTCTTAAACATGGTTTGAAACTTGAAAGCATTTCATGTATAGAATAGATGAGATAACATACACACATACCACAGTTTAGACGCAACTTTTTTGGTAAGTCTGTCACGCAAGAGCCTTAATTTAAAAAACATTGCTAGGTGTAAAGATAAAAAAAATAGATTTTGTAAACTGCCCGAAGTAAGTCTATACATTCGAAGGGACCCTTTGTCTGCATATAGAGTATATTGTCCATCGAAAGGAATCCTTTTCCCGCAAAGAATCAGACACTAAGATATTACAGAGTAAATGTTTCGCCTGCGAAGCAGGCATCATCAGCTCTTGTCCAAATGTGTGTATTTCAAGTCAGCAACAAAGGGAACTGGATTGAACATCACTACGTTAAGCAATGTACTGCACTGCCAGCAAAAGTGAAAATCTGAACCGTTCATTGCTTGCAGATAATTCCACTTTCTGCTAGAAGGTGCAACAACAGTCGCAAAGTGGCAATGAAAATATATATTGTTAACCTACGCACTTTTTATATTTGCTGTTTAAAGTAAATCTGTGTTACCGCTGTACAGATATTATTCCACTTTCTTGTCGAAAATAGTTCAGGAAGTAGGTTTTTAGGCATCCTGTTTACTATCAAGTGCATACCATCTACAAGACGTTGCTTCTATAATGAGGCACGTTTCTGCTGCAATGAAAACAATGGGCAGCTGAACATTCATCGTGCAACTATGCAGCGGAAAAAGGTGGAAAATTCGTTTTTGATTTGACTGTCTTGATCAGGGTTGGCCAACGCATTTCGACATAGCACGTTTTGGCCCGAGAGTCGAAATCGTTACTGCCTGGCAACTGGAGGACCGGATACAGTGCGATTCACGTGATCTATGCAAAAATAGTTTGTCAAAATGTATTGTAGTACAATAATATCAATAAAATACACCATTTTCTTTACACTTTTATAGCGCTGCCTGCAGCTAAGTGCTGCTGCGGCGGACAAGTCAACAAGAGATCGGCAGCAGCCTATGCTGTTGGCTGCATCCACTATAAACTGCTGTCCACAGTTGAAACGTGGTGCTAGAAAAAAATTGCAAGGCTGGCTGGATCAAACTGGTCGGCGAGCTGGATGCGACCCACAGGCCGTAGTGTGGCCACACCTGGTCTAGGTCTAATCCGATGTATGAAAGGAAGAAAAACTCTTCATATAGTTTAAATCGTAAGATATAACCCCCTGACGAAATCCAGTGTTACCATCGCCAAGTCTGGTTCTTGCTATGGCTGAGCAGATGCCGCCACAGCATTTTCGTCAAAACTAAAGTCAAAATGAAAGCTTTTCACACAAGATTAGAAAAAGATCAAAACTTGATTTTCATCATAACATTTCCAACTTTCTCATAGAGAACTTAAACATTTTTTATGTGTTTTTAATGCATCTTTCTTAGGCCTTAAATGTACGACAAAAAATGGGGAACGCCGAGCCACAGTATCCAGCAAATGCAGAATTTTTATGGAGAGTTTTGGACGCTGCTGCAAACACAGCTGGACTTTCTCCAACAGCTGCAGATTCTCACCAACCTCGCATGGATTTTCACACAAGAAGTCGTGGTCAGCACAACCAAGGCCATTTCTTTGGAGGTTCCGTGCTGAATGTAGCCAGCATGAATCCGATGCAGGCTCTTCGTTTGTTCAAGCAGTATCTTCAAGGTTTGAAAAACTTTCAGTGATCTGTCTTCATAACTTATTCATTTTCAAGTTTTTCATTTCTAAAAAGAACAAAAGTACCACCAAGACAAAAAAAGCATATCTTAGTATCTTTTTTCAGTCACGTGTTTTATCCAAGGTTACGTCAATTACATTTTACCGCTAAAAGAGTTGTTTCTGCTGTTCCAATTGGTTTCAATAAAATAGAAGGAAAGGGGTCCTAAAATAGTTTCCTGTTGATTTTTTAAGCACTTTAAATTTGCAGATATTTCTTGAATCAAACAATATTTCAAAAAGTTTTAGGTTTCCCACCTTAAAAAATTACAAGGTGAAAAGTGCAGCTGTAGTGTGTTCGTGCATTGTTGATGAGTGTTTTGATATCGTTATTAAACTTGATTGCTGAGCTGGCTCGAACCTCTAAGTGGATGCGTTCCTTATTATGTAAGGTGATTTTCATTGGATCAACTCATTTCGACATAGCAAGTTACTCAGAATGATTCCGTTTGATTTAAATCTGTCGCAATCCATTGCAATATATTATATAAGTTTACACTTCTACGTTTGTCTTTGCCGCAATTCCGGAACTGCTTTGTAGTGAGGTATGATCCAGGGCTGCGCAGCCGGAGCCAGAGCGCCGGAGCTGGGCATTTTGTCTGGAGTCGGAGCTCAAATTAAAAATCAGGAGCCGGAGCTTAGTTTAAAATTTTGGACCGGAGCTACGGCCAATTGACAGGTAGCTCCGGTGTCAAGCCAAATCTCTGACCTCTGCGAATTTTTTGACCTAGTTTGTCAGTTATTTTCCTTCTCAAAATAAAGGAATACGTTTGGCTCTTGATTTTTTGATGTGTTGTGCAAATTAAAACTTTTTGGTTAGAAGTCAGATACCCACAACGAGCTACAGTACGGGAATAACTATAACCAGGGTCGGATTTACCAATAGGGTATGTAGGCTTATGCCTAGGGCCTCAAGATCCATGGGGACCTCCAACAAACTGTGGTATGCATGAAGTCAATTCCCAGTATATGACAATTTCGATAAATAGGACTATTTGTCAAACATTTGTCTCCTAATTATTCTTTATATTTAGTTTAATTCAACTAATCAGATTTCGTGGCGATAACTAGGGGCGTAACGACGGGGGGCAAGGAGGCACAATTCTCCGGGTACCGAATCACTAGTCGGCAATTACTGCGTGTGGCGCCGAATGACTGCGGGGGCGTCAAAAAGTCCCAACAATGTCACCAGTACTTTCTACAATACAGCACATTTGCTTCCGAAAGACCTCAGGTTCGATCATCAGGGCGCCAAACTTGCTTCTTGCCCGGGTGCCATCTAACCTCGTTACGCCCCCTGACGCCAGAGTTTATCAACGAGTTTCCATTAATCTCAATATGACGCTTGGTCATGCCGCATGCCGACAATTGTGTCGATGTCGACATACTCAAAGCACGCTGGCTGCGTCCTGCGCTTGCTGAATCGTACCGATTGTTACGTGTGGATCAGGTGAAAGAACTTGTGGCTGTTCGAGTTTGTGTTTGAAATGCATCTGGCTGATCAAAGCTTAATGTCGTACTGCAGGCAGGGGAGTAGTGCTAAAAAAGAGGTGTGGGAATGCCGTTCCCACATAAATAGAAAGGAAGACTGCACCAAATAGTCCGAATAAAGTGAGCATTCGCCAACAAGAATTTCCGCACTGGATCTTCCTGTTTCACTGCAGCTCTACGGTGCTATACAAGAGATAACTTGTCATTTGTTCATTTATACTGCTCCAGGCGCTGCACATAGAAATTGAAATGAAAAATCTAAATCTTCAAGTAACGTTTCTAGTCCAAAAAGTGTGGGAACGCGTCCCCTCCTCACATACACCCCTGACTGCAGGTATGTGTAAGGGTGGCAGCAGTATCCCACAATAAAAACATAGTTGCGTCTTCTGTACAATGCAATAGTTTTGTTGGCGTTTCTATTACGTAAAACTCGTTTGGTGTTTTTAGATGTGATTTTTTCCATTTTAATTTTCTTCAACAAAGTCAATCAGAAATCAGATTGCTATCGAACACTTGGGCAAGTTTGTAGACTTCTGCTCCCATTGTAACCAAGTCAGAGATCGTGATGAGATTGAATAGCAAGCAAAAGTAACTTTGCGAATTGACAGCCACAGAACGTTTCCCTAAAGAAACAAGGACAGCAAGAAAATGACAAAAGCGCGTTTAGTTCTGATGCCTCAGATTAATGGTTCTTAATTTATCCAACCACACGGACCCTTATTTCTTAGCTTGAAGGTTGCTACGGTAACTGCTCAGGAGAAAGGTGTTTTTCAAGATTGAAAAGACTTGAAAATGAATTAAGCGGTCGTGATATTCCAGGAGAGGTTGTCCACGCCAAGCATTCGATACATTGAAAGTGACAAACTTAGGCTAATACATTTTGATGAATTCCTAGAAGATTTTATTACGAAGAACGCCAGGACAAAACCTTTTTTATTGTTTACTGTGCTGTGATCAGCCATACTTGATTCGATAATTGTGGCTTTTTGTACGTATTTCAATAATAACAGCATTTTCGCAAGTTCAAGCCAGTCCCGTCGCCAGGGGAGCATTGATGGGATCAGCCCCTCCAAACTGAAATATGAAACACTATCAATCAATAGAGATTTTATCAAATTTTCGGAATGTCAAGTCCCCCTGCGCATATGTGAAGCTCCCCTATTGCAGACTTTCTGGCGACGGTTCTGGCTTAAACCTCACACCCGTTCCCGTGACAGCTTCGTTGCGTCCGATCGCGTTGTGCTTTAACGTCTTTATGCCCCCACACAATGTGCAGTGCGTTTGTTGTTTTTAGCACAGATAAGAAAAAACAGTTGAGAAACTTAGAAAAAAACTTAGGCCACGTGCTTTGACAAATATTTCAACGGCGGCCTTGTCGGTTGGTTTGCCTGTGCTCCTGTTCCCGCCAGCCAAGTATGATTTCAACAATTCCACGTCATTGAACGCATTTGCGTAGAAGGCAGCAACAAGCGCAGCGATCACGGGGCACTCTAGTAATGGTTTCAAATTTTTATTAACCGTATTGTTATAGTGTCAATATCGTCATTTTCGGCTTTTCGCAAATTGATCGCTTTACATATGTTTCTCGTAACAATGGAGAGGGGACCCAAAAAGTGGATTAGCCTAGGGCAGTGGTGGCGAACCTATGGCACGCGTGCTAGAGGTGGCACTCATAGCCCTCTCTGTGGGCCTGCGTATCGTCGTTCCAGTACAGAGTTCGTTACCAGAAAGGTAGAGTGACGCGGGGCCAGGCTGCTCCCAAGGTCGGGACAGCCACCTGAAATGACACGGAGAACTAGTTAATCTCCCAACGCTCAATCCGGAGCACCCACTTACGCAGTATGTAACTTCAGACTACAGAGATTATCCCCTTAGATAACATTACCGCTAGTGATAACACTGTTCTTGGTAACTGGTTTTGGACGCAAGATTATTATTGAACTTCTTTGTTTCTAAAAACGTAGTGTAGAACCACAACACTAGCAAGCGATTACAGTGTATCAAACGTTTCACTTTATTCTTAAAACATTTTCAATGGTAAAGTCTACTAACTGCATCAAGCTAAGCCAAACTGTGGAAGAGGCAGGCACGGACGACATTATCACATTATTATATCACAATAACCAATTTAAACCAGGGGTCTCCAAGCATTTTTGGCAGACGGCCACATAAGCCACAACACAACAGTTCGAGGGCCGGACATCTTACGTAATGTGATTGTTTCAGAATATGTTACATTCTGCCAAATCAACAATTTTTTATTATATACATTGTTTTTTCCATATTGACGAAATACCTTCGCGGGCTGGATTAAATGGCCTTGCGGTCCGGAATTGGCCCGCGGACCGTAGTTTGGAGAACCCTGATTTAAACAAAGATGAAGTTTACGAACAGTAGCATTGGAGAGAATAGTAACATTAGAGTTTTTTGTTGCTGATGATTGAAACTTGATGTAGACACGTAAAAATTTATATCTTTAGACCTGCTGATAAAACAAAACTATCTTTAAATGTATGTGTTGATTACGCGTACACTCACCGGTTTGCTACCGACACTCCAGCGTGTACACAGTGAGCACAATTTTCCAGCATGTAATTAATCTGCAGAACTCCTCGTCAGAGGATGCGTTGGTGACATCAAGCCTAGATGACTTTAAGAGGGGATTGTACAGATTTTGGATAAACACTGCAGTTGATTGTTGATTCAAGGAATATCCATTTTTTCGTGATAGCTTTTTTTGTATAGGAATAGCTTTAAAGTGGGTGCTTTATTTTTCAAAAGTAATGTGGGTTTTTGTAGGCTCCAGTTTTAAACACTAAAAATGGGCGTATAGCGAAAAAAGCAAAAAAAAGATATTGAGGATCATTCCAAAAGGCCTGGACATAGTCATTTGGAGTGATCGAATGCAATGGGAAAGCATTATATATTCTATGTATTGAAAGTGTTGGAACTTTGTCGTTGTGCATTTCTTAAGACAGAAGATTTGGAAGACATAAGCGAGTTTAGGGTTGTCGTTTGGGCACTCAGTATAAAAAAGGTTCGCCGTCACCGGCCTAGGTCCTCGCATCAGCTAAATTCGGCCCTGACTATAACTACTAAACAATATTGGACTTAGTCTTAGACCTCAATTGTTTTTCTTTTCCTAACCCTAACCAAACCCTAACCCAAAGCATTTACCTAAACACTAAAACCCTGAGCGCTAACCATCAGTTCTCTTAACGTATTCGATATGTAGAATATCACTCTGTGCATGCGCACATGGCGTGAAGTCAAAAATTTCGCTTGACACCTGCTCCGAGTCCCTTCCTAGATACTAATGGTTTGCCAAACAGACATACTTTACCTAAAACAGTGCTCTTTATGGCACACTAACGCGGATGTTACGAGTTGCGACACCAGACTGCAACAATGGATCTGCAAGACTTTGATGTTTCTTTGGTTTAATAATCGCTAATGCTGTGGCATCATAGCTGGCAGGCGTGGGGTTACTTGTTGAACAATGGTTCTCAAACACTGTTCTAAGAGCCGCTTGCAGCTCCCAAACATCCTTTGTGCGGCTTTTAGCAGTCTTTCAGTAGCAGATTGTATTTGAATTAGAGCTGATGATGCCCACTTCGTAGGCGAAATATATACTCTGTAAAAAGTTAGTGTCTGATTCTTTGCGGGGAAAGGATACCTTTCGGTAAACAGTCTTTCAGTAACTTTTGTGTAACACTTCTTTAGTGCAATAACAGCCTCGGGCATTGACGGCAAAACCCGCCACAAAACTAGCGAAAATTGTTTATATTACCGTTGTCTTGAGTTACGTTCCTTCTACGACCGTTTTCTGAAGTGTCTGAACGTGTGATTGTTGTTTTTTCGCTGATTTCCTCATGGTAAGAGTGCTGCTTGTAAAAAACTGCCAGGTTAAATTACTCAGAAAGGTTTGGTATGTTCTCTTAATTTTGTGTACTTAACTGGATTCATTTTCCATTCAACTTGAGGCACACCAATACAATTGAAATATTAATGTGTGAAAACGAATAGAAGCCGGAGCTGGAGCTGGAGCCACGAAAAAAGAGAGCTCCGGAGCCGGAGCTGGATCGTTTTTACGACGGATCTGCAGCCCTGGTATGATCCTCTCAAAAAATTAAGTTTTTTTGAGACCTTAAACAGTATTTACTGAGAAAGAGTTGGAAGATCTTTGAGTAGCGAAGTACCTTTGGTGGTAGTCCGCAGTATACTGCAAACTTTTTGCAACTAATTTGCTAAAAGTTTTTCTTTACACATGTTTGACCTTTTTCTTTCCTTTTACGTAAAAATAGACTAACCTTGAACTACAGTATTTCAACATTGTAAATTGATCAATGCGTAATTTCACGAGGCAATCAGTTTAGAGTGGCTTTTCCTGAAAGACGAACATCACCGTCAGGAAGATCTGATGAAACAATTAAATAAATCAGGCGATGGTCAGTTACAATCATTTATAATTACCGATCGTTTTTAAAAGAGTAAGAGACATTTCCAAGTCTCGTTTTTGGTCTGCTATTGTAGTAAAATCTTTATCGCGATAGCGTTGTCACAGTAAGAGCACATTTGTCAGCATATAACTGTCTCATGCGCTGTTTCAAAATTTGACGTTTTACGAAAGTTTTGCACAAAAGTTTATAATCAAGAAAACTCACAAAGCAGACTACGTCCTAACAGAAGTCAAACGTACACAAAAAAGCGTCACATTTTAATTCTTTAGAATGTCGTAATTTGACATGGTTACAGGTGTACTTCCGGTCAATGTCAGATCGCAGTATCAAAAAGAAGTACAGGAAATTGAATATCGTCTACAACAGCAGCGTCTCCAGGAAGAATCAACCGAAGACAACATACGCTATCAGGAAATTGCACAACCTGGTAGACACCAGCAGCAACAGCTGACAACACAACAGCCTCATTCTTCCAATCAACGGCAGGATCCACAGCAAAGCCAACATCAAGACCACAAAAGCACTCTTAGGAGACTGGTATGTTAAGAAAGACTGAGGATGAGATTTTACCATTATTGGAAGCCTCAGCTTAAAAAAATGCAAAAAAGTAAATTAAACAGCAAAGTATAGTGTATAGGTGGCAGAAAGAATCGAGAGACGTGCTAAGGCACCAAACTGCACCGTTCTGCTTTGCCGATAAATTGCAAAAGTTCTCGATTCTGTAGAGCACCGCTGTCATCCAAATTAGTACATCTGAAACGTTTGCTACAGGCTGGGGCAACCGCTATGAACTAATGGAAGTTAACAAATCTGAACCCAATGCAATGACAGGTACCAAAATATCAACATTTGAAGTTTCCCGCATCAATATTACAACCACGGTTTGAAAAGGTGCGACAAATGAAAGGGCAACTTTTTTGTTTGCTTCTGTATTTACAGCTTCCAAAGTCATCAAAAACTAAGTCAAAAAAGCTAGATGTCACTATCTTTCTTGCTGGAGAAAGCGGTGTTGGCAAGCACTGGTTGATCAATCAATACGTGAACGGTGATGCTTCAAAAGCAACGGAAAAGGCAGGTTATTAAATTGCACATTTCGAAAAACGCAAAAGATTGATGCCATGTTTTTAATGCGCAATTTTTTAATGAAGTTCTTGAGAAGAACCTTGACATTTTTCAAATAGATGCTTTGCTGCGACTGTGCTGTAAACAGTACCCACTTCCGAGGTGAATATCCGCCTGCTATTGGTATATATTTCAGAAACACTATTTATCACAAATCATAACACCAAACAACAAAACTTAATGCTACGTTTCCATTTATGGACGAAGGTCGGCTAGGCCGTATATCTGCCTAGCCCAGAGGTTTTCAACCGGTGGGCCATTGCCTAGGGGTAGTCCATGACTCTTTTTTCAGTGGGCCACAGAGCTTGGCATAAATTAGAAGGAAAGTATTATGAGACTTGTATAATGCCGTCCTTATGATCAAATAAAATAAGGAAGATAATTCCTGGGAAAACTTTAGACCTGAATGTTGTTTTTATCTTTGTGACATAAGACCTACTAAACACCACTAGCTGAAGCTGTATTTACGTGAATTGCTATGGCTTAGCATTGCAATTGCTAGCAGAGCAACAAACGATTAGTTAAAGTTATAGAAGTGGTAAATCTATGCGATTATAAGCTTTGGGCAACCACCAAAATCTTTCCTACTGTAGCTGTCATGGGCCACTAACAATATCTTTCCTAGTTGAATGGACAATGAGTAGAAAACGGTTGAAAACGGCTGCAAGCCGACGAAAGTCAGCCTTTTGCTACTTCGGTGTCCACCTCCATAACGCCATTCGTGCGTGACGGTTTCACAGGTGGAAAATAAGCACACGTTGTAGTACCTTAGTAGGCCTGCCTAGTTCGCTGGTTGTTGCTGAAAAACATATATTCTGATTTGCAGATCTCGCACATTGTAGCCGTTATTCTGCACGTTGTTGAAGAAAATGGTCAGTGTGCATATGCAAATAATCGAAACCAGACGTATGCCACGTGAAGGAATGTGGGCCTTTAACTCTGTCAGCAGTTTAGGGTGAAACCAATATTCCTCATCCTAGTATTAGCTGTAAGAAGAAATGACTGTAAGAAAGGGTTATTTTCAATCGAGTGCTGCAGGCTTTCGACAGCATTATCTTCAAATATGATGACGTAGGCTATCTTCATTAAAACGGAAAATTGAATTTTAGTTATACAGGTGTATGTTGCCAGCCTTGTGGCAGTTCCACTCTATTGGACACATGCCATTTGTTTATTAAAGAATTTGCAGCGAACTTCAGTGCTGAAACATGTTTTAGTTCAGTGGTTCCCAAAGTGGGCGGTACCGCCCCCCTGGGGGCGGTGAGAAACTCTAGGGTGGCGGTGAAGCAGTAATGGGCGATTGGGGGGCGATAGGAGACCCAGTTAATAGTTACATTTCTGTTGTCTTCCTAACTTTGAGTGACCAAATGTCATGAAAAACAGTATGATCAACAAAGATGTATGCATGTAATTTGTAAACAAAAACTTGGCGTTTTGGAAACAAAACAGAGGTAAAATGCTAGGAGGTAAATTGATAAACTGCAGTTTCCACTACTAAAGGTAAGCTGCACAGTAAAACTGTCCCCCTCTATAATTAAATGATTAAGATTAAAATTTTTGTCAGCTGTACTTCTTGGCACGGGTAAACTGCTACTTTAATAATGCCCGTTTGGTTACAGTGGCTATCACCGGCACTAGCGTACGGAGGGGGGCCACTGTACCATGCCCCCCACTCAGAACCTAAAAACAAAAAAATGTATAAACAGTATGCGTATTTTTAGGTGCAAATGCGTATTTTTAGGTGTAATTTGCGTATTTTTAGGTGAAATTATGCAAACGTTTCCCAGGGGCATGCCGCCGGACCACCTAGAATGGTCGTCCAAAATTGATTTGTGACGTCACACGATTGTGACAAAACTTGGCCCGTCCTCGGAAATTTTCTGCGTACGCCACTGATAACCGGTCTGGTTAGAGAATGCACGCTTGCACTTAGACTTAGCCTGTAATCAAAAGCGTGAGCTAATTTTGGATGGAGTGGTTTAATGATCACAAATATATTAATAACCTTGTACGAGTTCAATTCGAAAGTAGGAATTTATATTTTTTTGCAAATAGTGTTAGGTGCCAACAAGAATAAGTTACCTGAAGGGAATCGAAAAGATTCTGGAAAACAGAAGTGTGTTTCTGAACGGACTTTAGCTTGAGTAGCGCCAAGGAAATCCAGGGAGAGAGATGGTAGAGCCAGTGGACGACTGCAAGTGTCACGACTGAGTCAAAAAAGTTTTAAAATATGCAGATTAAATTCAATCCTGCACTGCTCCGAACTCAAAATTTACTAAAAATGTGGCAGAGTATTAATGGATTGATTGATCAAA
>JGI24159J19872_10008620_pt1 | contig 13351 bp, 5 predicted proteins | sample Ectturendosymbi4_FD_19872 | JGI IMG/M metagenome (IMG submission 19872) | reverse complement strand
GATAACGCCAGGGTCTTCCAACGAGTTTTCATGAATCTCAATATGACCGTTGGTCAAGCCGCATGCCGACTGTGGTGTCGACATACTCAAAGCACTTCGACTGCGTCCTGCGTTTGGTGAATCGTGTCGATTGTAAGGTGTGAATTAGGCTAAAGGTCCTGTGGTTGATCGTGTTTGAGATGCACCTGATCAAAGCTTACAGGTTATTCTGCAGGAAAGAGGTCTGTGTAAGGCTAGCATTTGTCCTACAACAAAAAAACACAGTTACTTTTTCTGGTCTTGAGCAATAAGCTGCTTTGTTAACGTTTCTATTTGTTAGCGTTTCTATTCAGTCATTCAGAAATCATATTGCCATTGAGTACACTACTTGGGCAAGTTTGTACTGCTCATGCTAAGCAAATCGAAGAAATTTTGATGAGCTTAAACAGTATGCAAAAGTCACTTTGCCAAATGGCAACCACATAACTCTACCCAAGAAGACCAAAAGCAAACAGCAAGAAAAGGACAGAGCAGCGTTTGGGTCTGACGTCTGATGCCTTAGATTAGTGGTTCTTGGTCGGTCTATCCATGGATAATCCGGTTGGATAATCTGACCACGCGGAGTCTTATTTCTTAGTTTGATGGTCACAACCTGCTCATGAGAAAGGTTTTTCTAAAGATTCTAAAGAATTAAAACTGAATTAAAGGATCACAATGTGTCTAGGACAGGTTGTACAACACTAAGCATTCGATGCATTTTAAAAATGACAAACTTAGGCAAACAAGTTTTAATGAAATCCTGGGTAATTTTGTTATGAAGGCCAGGACTAAACCCTTTTAATTGTTTATGTGCTCTGTTCAGTCTGACTTGATTCGATGATTGTAGCTTTTTATTTCTTAACACGTCTTTCAATAATGACAGCATAAGGGAAGTTTAAACATCACATCCTTTCGCGCGACGGTTTCGTTGCACTCGATTCTTCGCAGTCTGGAAAAGCAACAAACAATCGAATTGTGATCCTAGCAGTTGCAACCATTTGGGATGTTTTACTAGACGTGTTTTGCTCGTGTGTGCAAGATTTTGACAACCCTTGTCCTTACGGCCGCTACATATATGTGTAGTATGTTTGGTATTTAGGAAATTGTATATTTTGAGTGCTAGTGTTGATCACAGCGAAGAAAAAAGAGATGTAAAGTTGACGTAGGCCATGTGTTTTTTCAAAAATTTAACCGTGATGTTTTTGTTTGTCTCCCCTGTCGAAATTACAATAGTGTTCCCGCCAGCCAAGCTTGCATTACATAATTCCAAGTCATTGAACGCTTTTGCGCCGAAAACAAGAACAAGCGCAGTCATCGTGGGGCACTCGCAGTAAGGATCTACAAATTTTTGTTGACCGTACTTTTAGAGCAGGGGCTCCCAACCTTTTGTTTCCCATGTACTCCTAGCATTCCGACACATGAGCATGTAACCCTTCAGCATTTCGACAGATGAACAATGAACATGTACCCCTAAAATCTCGTATGACAATATATTTTATCGTAATAATTCATAGATATATTTAACAATAAGCATATGATTTTGATATATGTATAAATATTTAGAAATAAATATACGGCAATGTAACTATTTTTTTCTCTTATATTGCTAACCTCAAATGTACCCCTTCAGTTAGACAAATATACCGCTGGGAGTACATGCACCCCAGTTTGGGAACCTCTGTTTCAGAGCGTCAGTATCGTCATTTTCGGCCTAGCGTTTATCTATTTTCCCTAGTAACAGTGGGAGATGGTACCTTACAATTGGATGAGCCTAGAAGCATCGCATCAGCTAAATCCGGCGCTGGGTATACTTGAAGGATTTAAGTGTAACAGATAACAGACCTACACCAATCTTTGACGAAGTTTGTTCTAAATGGAGAGGTTCATGGAATGGCATTCTTTCTGCTTTTGTGCTTCAATTGCCACGTTGTATCGTCTACTTGCATTGTTTCTGCTGTATAGCGAAACCGCCTGATATGCTGTAGCTCGTGCGACATGAAAGGGGAGGCGAGGGGCAAAGGTGAAAAGCGAGGACAATCTACAAGGAGATAGCAGTTTTAACGGTTTGCTAAATATGCAATTTCTTTTCTCTTACCTTGTCCGAGTTGCAAAACATCAAATGACGGTGCTCAGCCGGTTCGGCGTTCATATCTGTATAACTTTCTGGGTCGAGTTAAATGTGAATAAAGTTTACATACCGCAAGCGACTTTTTTTCGTGGCGGTTGCTGCATACATCCAACATTGTATTTAAAAATTTTCCCCCCCTTATGATATTTGTCCCCCCTGCTGCGACATCCTGGCGACGGCCCTGCTGGGTTGGGAATGAAAACGTTTGAATGGTGTATGTCTGGAACTGCGAAATTCGCACTTAGAAAAGCAGCGGTGTTTTGTTTAGTGCCCATCAAAACGTTATCTCGCAAGCCGTGTAAAAGTAAACAATATTGTGCACATCGTTGCTAATTAATCATAATAAGCCATTATTTTGCACCTTGAGGGTCACGTTCAAAGTTAGGAGCCCTGGAAACGCGGAAGGGAGTTCACCGTATGCACAGTATGCTGTGCTCAGAAAGAAATCTTAATTGACGGTATGCTGTGCTCAGAAAGAAATCTTAGTTGAGTACGGCATTGTTGAGTACTTGTTTTATTTGCGGTTTTTACTGCGAAAGAAGCCGACTTTCCAATCTGCCTTGATCGTGCGTAAAAAATAACTAAACTGGTTTTGACTTTAAAACTTTTGCAATATATTTACACACACAACACGTGAGTTAAGTTTACACACCTAATTCTTGGCCTGCATTTTTTCAAAGTAAATCGTTTCTGATAGTTCTTTTTCCGCGGAACCCCATGTGTTGGTTTTGGAAAAAATTATTCTTTATACCTTCTACGCTGAATACGTCTGATTCGGTCCAATTTTTTGCAGGTTCAACGGATCTTAACATCGAAAACGGAATTTGGGGGAGAACAAGACAACGAAGGCACGACAAAAGAAGGGGGGCTGTTCGGCTTAAGGTTCCTGAGCAAAAACACAATGCCGGTAATCGATTTGTTTTGACAATTTGACAACGAACTTATTTCAGTTGACTCCAACATTTCGCGCGTAACCAATCAACGCTTATTAACTACAGCGAGGGTCAGCTGCTACCTAAAACTATATGGTTGTTATTCTTAATTCTTCAAGCATGTCATTTTCCTGCTTACAGAAAGTGATGGAGGCGAAGATGCCGCTAAAGATTCGGATAGTATTTCTCGTACAAAGAGTGTCATCATGCGGAAGAAAACGAGTCGCTACTTAAAGCACCGAGCGTCAATTAATGGCCATGTCTACAACTACAAGGTAACGACACACGCACATAGAAGGTATAGTTTAAAATTTTATTTGCATGGCCTTCGGCTTCTCGTACCCTAAAAGGCAAAGCTAAAAAATCCTTACCGTTCAGTAGTTTAGGCCATAATTTGATAAAGCGTTGCATGTTTTAGTTTGTTGGTTTTGCTCACAGGCATGGGCGTTGGAAGAGGGGGGCAGGGGAAGGCCTTGGCCTCTCGATTTTGAAGTTTGACGTTTTCCAGATAGGATCTGCTTGTTATTTGTGTCTTGCTGACTTATGTTTTCCATAAGTGAAGGTTGGGTATGGTCAGCGTTTTCCTTCATGCTTCCCATTTCTCAGCGTGGATATTCATGAAAACTGCGAAGTTGTTACGAATGAACCCGAATCTTGCGACAGATAATTATCAGATTGTAATCTGATCCATTATATCACTTCTCACTGCTTTCATCGGGTCTCATATAAAGCGGTCCAGTCGCCTTTGGCACAAGCTCCAGAACTCCAATAATATTTGTTGTTGTAACATTTATTATTAAACAGTCGAGAGCAGACTTGATTGTCTTGAATATTAATCATGAACCATCCTGGAAGCGAATGCCCATAGCACAGGTGGCTGGGATTTTACATCAACTGCAGTTAAGTTGCCACTTTTGAGGTTGAAAGTCTGCATTGAGCAAAATTTTATGTGGCTGATGCAAGACTGTTTAGCCGAACTACGTTCCCATAATATAAAGCACACTATGAATCCATACCCGAATCCCGAAAGTCAACCGCCTCCCGGGTCCAGTTTAATCCTAGTTCAGTCCAATGCTCACTTTGAGCTACAGTATGTTGTTTGTACAACCGTTCTTTTTCAAGATGTTTGTTGTTCTTGAAAAACTCAGCGGCGCAAGCAATTGGAGAGCAGCTGGTACATGACTTCTTAGGCGAACAAAGTCATGCTGCCAACACAAAAATGTTTGAAATTGTTTGTTTTGCAATTCATTAACGCTGTCGTGGCGAGCATTATGGCATATTTTTGTAAAAACCTGCATTCATCACAATTGAGAAGAGTGCAGTGCAATGCATGGCGTTACTGCCACGGTGTTCTGCAGAGCTAAGCCGCTCTACTAAGCTGCTTCACAACTCCAGCTGTGGGTTTGGTGCTCATTTGCACCGCAGCTAAATCAAGAATGGCTTCATTTGTTAAATTAGTGAACAGCAGTAGTGTCAGTGTAGTCATATCCGGTAAGAGTGCACTGTAGGTGCAACTTTTATCCTCATTTTCGTGAAGTATTCACATCGGAAAGAGTTTTTTAGGTTTTATGGCGTTTTCTCTGCTTGCTATACGTTGGTCCGCTGTTTACTTGTCATAAGACCTTTGCAAGATTGATCATTTGACAAAAAACTGCAAATCACGTTTTTTCGAAAATCTCTACTTTACGTGTAACAAATTATGCTTTCAGACATCTGTATTTACGCCTGGGTACGGTTCGGTTACCAAGGTCAGAGTGACTAGTCAGAACGACGCTCAAACGGTAATCACAAAACTTTTCAACAAGTTCCGCGTAGAGAACTCACCGAACGACTTCTCTCTGTACGTCGTCAAGGAAACTGAAGGTAAAAACTTTCCTGTGTTTTCTGTGATAATCTGTAGCGTCGAGATGTAATATCTCAAAGTAAAACATGACTCAAGCAGAATCGTGGTTTGAATTCTTTTTGTGAGTGGGATTATAAAATAGCCGTACGTCTCAGTTCTGGTTCTGGGGATTTTGTTGAGTTTTGTTGCTTGACTGTTCCTGAAAACCAGCCTGGCTGCAGGAATATTTACTAAAGAGATTGATTATAGCTATGTGCCGTAAAATTTTTTTGTTTTCATTTCGGCAAAAATGATGGCCTGTTGTAGTTGTTTTTCACTTTATTTTAGCGAAGTGTTCACTGGAATTCAGAAGAATTACACACTTGTCTTAAAGTGCTAGATCCACTTTCAACTTTTAGAGAGATACAAGTGCATACATCATATCTCTTTTGTAACGTAAGGGGTTATCATATATTTCCATGCCCCTCTATTTCTGTGCTTGGTTGCAAGTTTTTTGGCTGTGTGTTTCAATTAATTTTGTGCACGTGAAGTGTTTGATGTAAACTTTGCAGCCGTAAACCACAACATTCATTTTGTTTATCTGATGATTTTTCAAGTTTTCGTCAAATTCAACTTATTTGTCACTTGCCGGTGTGAATATCTTCACATTTTTTATACACCCAGAACGACGTGAGATGCCCGGCGAAGAGTTCCCCTTGCTTAGTCGAGTGTTGGTTGGACCCAACGAAAAACTGGGAAAGATCTATTTGATGGAGAAAAAAATGCACAAAGAGATCACGCCAGAGGTTTTTAGTTGAAATCTTTCTTTATTTGTAATTGAAGCAAGCATGCTTTTTGCGATGAACAACATTCTCAGCAGGAGCACAATATACTAAAAACTTCGGTGGGGACAAAATAACTCTATATTAATACCCTGTCAGCCGTTACTAATGCAGATATTGTCAGGTGCGGGCTATTTTTGTAGCCTACATTCGTTTTCGTTTCCAACGCATTACGTATAGAAACGCACGCATTGTTAATTTAGCTTCTGTCTCCCAACTAATTGTAATTTAATTATGTATGGAAAGACCGTAAGATTTAAATTACTATTGAACTCAAAACTAGTTTTCCAAGTGCTCCGTTGGCAAATGACAAAATAACAAATTTCTGTTGATACAACGCGCACAGCTATGCGAAGCTTTTTCTTTGTTTAAAAAGTTTTGTCTGTACTCTGGTTGATCTTCTTCAGCTTTAAACATTCAAAACCAATTCCNCACTATACTTTTAGCCTTTGGGATAAAATANATCAGGTTAATATAGCAAGAGTTCGTGTCAAAACAAATTCGGAGCTACCATAACTGTTCTTATCGACTTAAGTTGCGCCATAATATTGCGCTTGGAAAAACAATGTCAGGCAGCTAACATCTTGTCAAAGGAGCATGCATTTTGTCACAAGTCGTTTCAATGTCTGTAAATAAACTAATATGCCACCGCGAAATAAACTGATATGCCAGCGCGAAACGTCCGATCTATTTTTAAGGTGTCTGCTGTAAACGCACTAGCAGGTTCAGGCGGGGCCGCAGATCTCACAAGCATACCGCTTCCAAGAATTTTTGTAATATTTGATCACTTTTCTCCAGTAGTTTTGCCAGAAATTGACCTTTGTTATTCTATGCCACATTTCCTGTGAAGCGAGACGTGGTTATTTCAGAGAGGAGACATCATTTCAAAGCAACTGTGGTCAATAATCTGCATAGTATCAGGCCCACTGCACCTTTTATGTCATGGTTTCCTGTGAACTTTANATAACTTCTTTTCTTGACGGGTTTATGCTTCGTGCTTACTTATATTTGCATAGCATGTTTCAATAAACAACACTGTNTGTTCGACATGTTTGAGAATCCCAAACTTCAAAAGAAAGCAACAACGGTCCATGCTGATGAGGTCCCTTTGAAAATCACAACAACGATCTCATTTTCCAAGGATTGTCGGACGAACTAAAGAGAGTTTGTCAATATCTAGCAAGCGCTTTTCAAAACTTAAAAATAAGCAGAAGTTTAAACACTGATTGGCGTACTTCCCAACATTTTACCGAAGCATAATGCTTGGTAAATGTGGTAAACCTGCAGCAGTATGCTCCGCCTTTGGGAGTTTGATGTAAGATCATACATCAAAATGTTGACATTGTTTGGTATAAGGTTGTTGATAGATTTTTAAGACAAAATAAAGTAATGAAAGTAATTAGTGCGTAGCTTACAACAGTGTTCGCTTTGTATTAGACTGAAGCATGAAGAACATGGAACGTTTACCTCTCGCAATTACCTTAAATGTTGCTGTCCAGTCCAAACCTTGAAAATTAATGAACTATTGTATGGGACTCGGCTGGGAGCCTGTGTTTTCTGTGTCCTGGGGTTTCGAAATAATCCATCGTAGACATAATTCATGTCAGTGACTTCAGACGCAAGCACTTAAGAGATGAAGGTTTAAAAACACTGCAAATTTGCAGCTTGAAATCAGTGTTCTTTTCAGGGTTTGTGTCAATAGACTCGCAGCGCCTAAAGCAAAATTCGCTAGGCTTGCATCCCACTTTTCTTACCGATCCCAACCTACCTTTGAAAGTTAAGCTTGCGATTTAGTATTGTTCAGTGTGTGTGGGCGAAGTAAATAGTTTTTATAGAAAACAAATATTTTGACACTTTTATACGAATATCTCTTCTTAATTGTTCGAGAAGATGTGTACTATGATCGCCTAGAAAGCATTGCATTCACAACATACTCGATTTTAAGTTTTAAAAAATAGTTCGCCCAGGAAAAAAAGAAACAAATTTCGCTTGCAAATTAAGTACCGAGTCTTAAACGTTTAGGCGACTCACTCTTCCAAAAGAGCTGAATGTGTCTAGAAACAGTTATGGATAATCATAGTTTGGATCCAACATAAAACGTTGGCCATTGTGTTTTGTCAAATTTGAGAGTTTTATTCAAAATTTTCAGGGAGGGCATTTGCTCGCGGGCGTGAATCGCAGTCATTGAATATTGCCAAGTTCTCGACTGCCTTGTTGGTCGCATTTTGTACAGTTCTGTCGGTAAATCATTTAAAATCATGAATTTATAATTCCGTGTTTTAAAGGTGTGACAACCGTAGCTTGATGATCCTTGTCGGTGTTACGGGTTGTGCAATGTAGTCTTATTTTCGTATGCTGCAGGTTAATGCTTCCGTTGTTCCGTATTGCAGCTAGATTTCTGCAACTGAGATTATTTGCAACTGTACGTGATGTTCTTGTAAAGATGAAACCGCCCCGAAAAAGCTCTGACAATTCGTCATTGAGCTTAAAGCAAACTATTGGCACTATGCACTGCTTGTTGCGAACGATTTCAAAGAGCTTCCCTTACCCATATTTTTCAGTATATCTTCTACACATTTCTACTGTAAGAGGTGACTGCGCTTTCTACAGCGTATAGTGTAACGAACAGGCACTTGTACTAAAAAAATCATACTACAATCTACAAAGATAGTGGGTTCGGTTTTAAAACCTCGATTTCAAACGAAGACGCCAGTGGCTGCGTTTCTTCCCCCCAAAAAACGATGTATCCAGCTGACCTGGTGAAACGCGAAGGCAAGTTTTTTATTTGCAATTTTTGTGATAGATTTACGTGCCCGGTCGGTATGTAGAAAAGTTATTCCGGTGAAGAATTTAACATATCAAAGGAATGCGAGTTTGTGAAAACAACTTAGATGTTAACAGGCATGTTCATGGAACACGTTTCTGCCCCATCTCATGGGATTCCCACGAACTAATAATGAGAAGTAGTCTACATTGCATCATGTGCATGTCTAACGTCTAAAGCCGTGGCTAAGGCACTCAAAATCCCTCAATTAAGGAGGCAAATAAACGTTGGGTGGCCCTTTTCCAGATTCACCTAAAAAAAGAACCAACAACCTTTATTTCAGGGGCCATGCATCACTGCACCATGGCAATGATCCTTCTACGTCTAATACTTACTGTGCTGTGAACATATAATAATGGTGTTCAACTTCAAAAAATTACTTTTATATGACATTAAAATTACTTATGATGGGACATGAGACAAAGTTCAATTCCACTGTTCCATCCTCTGGTTCAATTCTCATGGGAATCCTATTCCCAGTGCGGATATCAAAGAACTAATTGTCATATAACTTTTACGTTGCATTTTTGGCAGGATTGCGGCAGAATGTTTGAAGCTCGGCACACGGATAAAACCTTCCCCTCAGTATAAAAACATTTCACTGACGTTTGTCAATTTGGATCAACAAATACGTTTTTTTAGTTTTCCACGTCCTGCTCAGGCAATCGATAGATTTTGCTACTTCTACTGTACTTCGGATTTTACTTTGACGCACGCTTTGTAGTTCTTGTGAAAGGATGTGGTTTCCGCATGAGGATTACTGCAATTAAGCTGGCAATGACAAAGAAGCGAAGTGTTTACATAAAGTCGTAATTGCAGCTTCATGTACTAACACATATTCTATTTACTTACGTGTTTGACTTAAACTCATGGTCTATATATCACTTGTTAGCCAAAGAACACAAGAACACTAATTGCTTAGTCATAATGTAAGGTAGCATTGCTCTCAGTGGCTTACCTGCAGCGGATACCGATGTATTTGCTTGTTTGATGCTGTGGTAAAAGTTGTACATCAAAAATTGAATACTTAAAGCATATATATTTTTTGTAAAAACAAACGCTTCTAATTTTTTTCTAAAAGTGAAGCGAAGCATGTTTTTTCAGGTTGCTCAATACATCAAAATGGATGTTCAGATTCTTCATGTCTTTCTTTCAAAGTTCGCAGAAGAAGAAGAGAGAGAAATTCAAAAGATGAAAAAAAGGTGCCCTACAATGTTTTAAGGCAGGGTTTCCCAAACTTTCTCCCCTCTAGCATTTCGACAGATGACCATGTACCCCTAAAATTTCTTATGACAAAAAGGCTGAGTAAAATAACAAAAATCCACGGAATTTTTAATAGAACTTTTAGATTTTTAGAAATATAAAGGTAGACTACGTTTTATGTCTCAAAGTTAATATCTTTAAAAATAAACATATGATATTTAAAAATGTTATTCACTGGTTTATGTATAAATGTTACATCCAAGTATTTCCTCCGGCTCAGTTGTATGTTCCTCGCGGGTTGATTAGTGCAGTGCCTTTGAACTGTAGAAAGCCGTTAGTCGCAGGTCGCCTCATTTACTTGGCTTTTGGACTGCGATGCGGCATTGTTAGTTGTAGTCAAATTTTATGTAGCTTTATTAAGGTGTTTTCGTTTCTGATTGATTTTGTTTTATTTGCCAAGAATTTATTCGTAATCGTTTCGTACTGTTGCGGTAAAATTTCTAAAGGCTTGCTTTGTTTAATTTTGTGGCTGAATGTACACTGACAGGCTCGTGCCGAGAAACTGGTGCTTTAGCGGGATTCATCTTTGATATTATCGTTGCGAGGAGAATACAAAACGCTTTTGTTTGACTAGTTGCAACTTTTTGGAAGCAGGACTATTTGAATACCAGGTTTTATCTCAGATTTTATCTTAGGAGAAACCAGGACCTCCTACTGGGTGCTACTATAAATATTGGAAATAAATTATATATAAATATATTTTTCCTTCTGTTGCTAACTTAACTATGCCCCTTCAGATAGGCCAATGTACCATTAGGGGTACATTTACTTCAGGTTGGGAACCCCTGTTTTGGGGAGTTTCATTGCCTGGTGCAGCTGTGTTTCCTTTTCGCGGTAGTTTACTTCCCGACATTTCAGTCTAGACCTGCATGTTTGCATTGTTCTAGAAATGTATGCCAAGTGGTCTTAGACAACCTTGGGAATTACTGGTACAGACAACCATACGCAAAAATGAGTTTGGAAGTCAAGGCGACGAATTAGTTGTAAATAAAGACAAGAAAATAAGCCAATCCTTGAGTGAAAAGAATTTTCTGCTATGCGGTGCAGCAAAAAGAATGGCTGTGGATAAAAAACGCAATGATTTTAGACTCGACAGACAAAATGACCGAACCTTTGCTGACATGTTACTTCCATGTTTCATGAGTTAGGTAACGTTCATGCACCGTACTTTTCACAAAACGTGTTATTGGCCAGAAAATACAGTGATGCACATTCATTTTCGTGCAGCTACAGCGAATCTGCGTTGCGTATCGCTGTTGCTTATGTCGAAATAACGGGATGACTGCTTTCCGTTATCATCTTTTGTGACTCGGTATAAGTGTGTGCGTGGGTTTATGGCATCGGTTCGGAACCTATATTTTCCACAAACCAGAGGACCCGGAATCCCGAATCATATTGTCGACCGTAAAACGGTTTATTCAGATCAGCGTTGCTATCTCAATTCATTCAAATTAAGTTAAACGTAAGTTAACAACAAGCTGAAAGGACATATTTTAAAAATAATCCAAAAAATAAGCTATCTTCAAAAGGATGTGATTAAAAGTCGACAATTGGCATGTCAAGATCAACGAACACTTCATGCAGAAATACAAAACAACTAGACATAAAAAATACTTGTTAAAAACAAGAACACTATGCAATCACTTCTTGAATTGCCAGGCAATGGTACCACAACCGCAGAGCGCAGGTTTACTACTGTATGGTACAGAAAGTGTTGCTGATGATTGATACTCCTACTCCAAAATCAAGCAGTCAAAATTACCTGCTTCATTTTCTTCAGTATTAGTATTGTATTAGCCTGTTGATCATGTAACATTATTACTGGGTCTGGGATATCATAATTGAAGTAAGTGGGATTTTCTCTCTTCAGCCCTGTTCGAACTGTTAAAATAGACTTCAAAAGGCCAAGCTTCATTCGATTTCTTAACTTTGCACAATGTTCATCAGACCAAAAATGCGCTCTACATTATGCGCATTGGTGTGGGGTATACAGTACTTAAAATGCAATTCGCAAAATCAGCCAGTTCTGCTGGATTTTGTGATGCTTCATTCAAAAACGCGATAGTAATATTTCTGTTTTGCCATTGCACAATAAGCAAATTTTTCCAATACATTTCAATTATGCCAGTGGTGTCTGGTTCTATTTGTAATCCTTGAAATAAATCAACTATTGGTTCTTTGACAGCATTTACTTTAGCGTACTGCGCTCAGACAATGACAGTTTTTTAAGGTCTTTCGGACTCAGCACAGCTTAGTTCTCTGAATTGATTTTCTACTTCATAACCTAAGTAAGGCCTTGAATTGAAAATGTCTTCAACGTAGAAAAATTATGGGACAAACGTCAAGAAAACAAACTAAATTTGACCTTAAAAAGGCTAAAATGGCAACACTGTGTGCAGTACAGCGAGCATCCGTATGTTGGTTCGCTGAAAAAATTGGAGACTTTACCTTCGATCGATTTTAATAGTTTGTGAAAGGTGCTGGGTAAAAAGCAGTGCGAGAGTAGAGGAACTGGATTATTATCAATCACATGGTAGGGCACGTACAAACGCCAGTGCTGTGAAAGTACGGGTGTTTCATCTCGCAGGGACGGATCCAGCCTGTAAGTTTAGGGGGGGCGATTTCAGTAATATTTGGTAGTCAAGTCTCATTCGCGGGTTCACTACTGTAAGAGAGGTGAAATACACGTCATAACATTGCTGTGACAAAACAGTGGCTAGCAAAATGGCCTTATATCGCGAATGCTTTTTTCGGAATTGTATAAAATGATGGTGAATAATGCTACTTTCGTAGGTTTTAGGGGGGCCCACGACTGGATCTGCCCCTGTCATCTCTTAGAATTTAGGATTTTTAGTGCATTTGCGATTGAAGTCTACGTTACGATGATGTTGCACTGATAAGCACTCAAAGCACGTTTTGGTGACTTGATGTCGAATCGGATATCCTTCATGAAATTATAGCAACGTGCTGGCCTGACCGATAATGAATATGCTGATGTTATGGACTGCTTGACTTTTATGTATTCATTTTTATTGTACGCTCGTAGACAGAAATGACAAGCTTGCGTAAATACACGTCAGCGCGAAAAACTTTTCAACAAATTTCGTGGCACCCTATAGTAGTGTTGTCCGTACACAGTGATTGTGTTTCTGCTCATTTTGCAACAGAATTTAATAGTTTTTGTTTCTGCGTTGTATCCGATGAGATTATCCTTTTGGAGGAAGATCAACAAAAAGCACATTTCGTGAAATATCACTGGTCGATCGAAACCGCCAGGTGTTTCACAATTTCCTCAGTGGCCAATGCCATATCCTAAGAAAATTTGGAGCTTTGAAAATGATTGTTCAGCTTTCAATCTATAGCATATTTGGAATGTTGATTTTGTTCTCTAGAAAGGGTGTTCTTGGGATTGACATGATATTTTCTAGTGCCGCACGTTGCTTAGACGAAACGTTAATTGAAATTCTGGAATGCGATTCAAATCGAACAATAAATCATATGTACAGTACAAGCTGTCAAAAG
>JGI24159J19872_10008619_pt1 | contig 13352 bp, 6 predicted proteins | sample Ectturendosymbi4_FD_19872 | JGI IMG/M metagenome (IMG submission 19872) | reverse complement strand
TAATGGTCTACAAAATCACAATTATGAGAACTTGATCAGATGGAAGCCATAAGAAAGAAAAGCTTCCTTTACTTAATGTTTTCACATCAAGCAAATACTCCATACCCCAAAAGAAACAAGCACAAATGGGTAGAATGCAAATATCTTGTTGAGCACTTTGGTATCCTATAATAAAAAAATTTGATGCACCATAGGTACAGAACAGCAAATTATAAAGTATGGCTTTGCCATAACATCATTTTTTTCATAAAACATTCAGTTTTGTTCTGGTTACAGCACACCAAATGTGGCAACCATAAAAAGTCACAATTGACTGTACAAACCAGGCCTGCACAACATACAGCCCGCATAAGCTTTCTCAATTGTAGAAATTGTTGCAAAAGCTTGACTTCAAATAAGTAAGTGATGTTCTAGAATTCCTTCCATACTACAACAAAATGAAGTAGACTTTTGCAGCCTTTGGTAAATTTACATTGATAGTTTGGTGGTGTGGTCCACCCTCCTCACGGTGCCACTGGAAACTGCACCTACACTACAGAAGATGCTGAGCTGAATGCGGCCCTACTGGCGCCAGGCTATCGTGACAAGCTGGTCAGGAAAATTATTTTCTGTCACAAACTTCATGGAGTTGAACGCCACAGATGTTAGCAATAAAGCTAGGGCGTCCCCTGTAAGTGACGCGCGTTGGCGTCACCGTCTAGCGTAAAAAATGAGCAAGGGTTACAGACTAATGGGCCAAGTCAGCTAAAGAAGCAAGCACACTCAAATCCTCTTAAAATACAATTGGCCACACTCAACATTGGAACCTTAACTGGCCGAAGCCGAGAACTGGCAGATCTTCTTGACAGAAGACACGTTGATGTCGCCTACATACAAGAGACACACTGGAAAGGCCAAAAATCCCAAAACATTGGAGATGGATACAAACTATCTACAACGGCACTACCACAAACAAGAATGGAGTAGGTATTGCTGTCAACACAAATCTGAGGAAAAACATTGTGGAAGTACACCAGTTTACAGACAGACTCATGTCTGTTCGAATTGAAGTTGGAAACATAGCTATCCATACATTCTCCGCATATGCCCCTCAGGTTGCACTGACACTGAAAAGGAGGAGTTTTGGCAAGAACTTTACGAGCAATTAGCAGCATGCCATAGAGATGGTTACCCATGCTATGGCGACCACAGATTTGGTGTACGAAACGACAACAGAGTACGAATACTGGACTGTGCAGAAGGAAATGACTTGATCATAGGCAATACTTTCTTCAATAAGAGACATAGTCATCTCATTATGTACTACAATGGTAGATGTACCACCAAAATAGACTTTGTCTTGACCTGACTTCCGTTCTGTCTGCGACGCGAAAGTCATTCCATCAGACGATCTTGCCCCACAACACAAATTGCTTGTTGCAGACTTGCGACTAAGTCAACAAAAGCCGCAAGTCAAAAAATCTGGTCCAGAACAACTCAAATGGTGGAAATTGACTTCGCACAAACAGGATTTTCTTAACCAGTTTGAGTTCCCTGCTCTAGGTGATCCATCTGTTGACACCATATAGGAAAAACTTTGCAACAACATCACAACGGCAGCACAATCAAGCCTTGGCACCATAAAGCCAGGCCGACGGAGAATAGACAAACAAACATGGTTTTGGACTGATGAAGCACAAGACAAAGTACGTAAGAAGAAGGCAGCATACAAGAAATGGTTTGCACAGAAGATAACTGGTTGCAATGTAAACAAACGAAGAAGGAAGCAAAGCAAGCCGTTGCAAAATAATGCAAGGCACACCATAATCAATTATATGAACAACTGCACTCAAAGTAATCTACAGATTGGTCAAGTCATGTAACAAGGACTCGCAAGATATTGAACACTACACCTGCGTTAAGAATGCAGAAGGACATAAGCTAATACAACATGAGGACGTCCAGAAAAGATGGCAACAACACTTCACAGATATTGGTAATGTAGAATTCCCTCATCCTCCAATTATAACAGGCCCAATCTCCCAAATAACCGAAACTGAAGTCGGCAGGACAATAAAGAATGGAAAATCCCAGGACCCAATGATATCCCAGCTGAGTTCTGGAAAATGACGGAACTCCATCCCACCTCGACCACTTGGTTAACATCATTCCTTAACTTGATCGTCGACACAGGAAAAGTACCAAGCAGCTGGTCCTCAAGCACAACTACCCCGATCTTCAAGAATAAAGGAGACCCAGCAGTCTGTTCTAACTACCGACCCATCTGATTGTTATCACACACAATGAAGATTTTTGAAAGAATTATTGACAAACATCTACGTAGCATAATCACATTGAGCACCAACCAATGTGGATTCGTGAAGGGTTGTGGCACCATCGATGCAATTCATGCAGCTCGGTTACTACTCGAAAAACATCATGAGAAAGGAAAGCACTGCACATTGCCTTCCTGGATCTTGAGAAAGCTTTTGACCATGTACCACACCAGCTAATCTGGTATGCACTACGAGAACATCAAGTGCCAGTACAGATGATAAACTGGATTAAAATGCTATATATCAACACCAACAGCCATGTTCGCTGCCCTGCTGGCACATCAGACAACTTTCCAATAAGTGTAGGGGTACATCAAAGCTCTGTCCTATCTCCTTTCCTCTTCGTTGTCGTCATGGACACCATAACACGTCACCTTAAACAATCTATCCCAAGGACATTTCTCTATGCTGATGATGTTATGCTTGCCGACACCGCAAGAGAAAGTCTACAAGAACAGGTCCTACTCTGGAAAAGCCACCTCAGCCAATGCGGCTTGTTCCTGAGCGTTAAACGAAATCGAATATTTAGAAACCAACCCAACCATGTACACCACTGAAGTGGATGGAAGCAAACTGAATAAAACCAATTGCTTCAGATATCTGGGATCACGACTGAGCAGCAATGGTGGAATGGAAAATGAAATAAAAGAAAGAATAAAGGCAGTGTGGATGAGATGGAAGTAACTGGCGTCCTCTGCGATAAAAGAATGTCGATCTGCCTAAAGTCACTAATTTACAAGAATATTGTGCAGCCAGTTGCCCTATATGGTGCTGAATGCTGGCCAACAACTAAAACCGCAGAAGAAAAGTTACATGTGATGGAAATGAGAATGTTGCAACGGACCCTTGGTTTTACCCAGTTGGACCGAATCAGGAACACATCAACAAGACAACAACTGGGAACTACAGCCATTACAGAGAAAATGCAGGAACAAATTACGGTGGTACGGACACATGTACTGCGCGCGAACCCGTCCACAGTTGCCAGCTTGGCCTATAACTTGTACGTGGATGGACGCTGGCCACAAGGAAGACCAAAACAAATATGGCAGGACAATAAATAATGACCCCAGGAAAACTGGATTACAACCAACTGATGCTAACAACAGACAATTACAGCAATCATGCTCCAAACAAGCGGACCCCGCACCAGCGGGACAAACGCCAAGATGAAGAAGTTTGGCCCTTCAAGCTTTCTGAGCTGTGCAGGCCTGGTACAAACCATGAGTTTTTAACAAAATGATAATGTAACATTTGAAACTATAGCAATGAAAACATTTTACTAGACTTCTGTCAGAAATTACCACTTTCACAAAACCTCAAAAACAAATTGTTAACAAATGTAATGTTGAACTCTCATTTAAGCAAAGTAGACCTGGCCCACTTTCAATCAACACTTTAAATATATATAACAACAAAACTTACTACTTTTTCTTCCCCATTTTTTAATTCACACTTTCTGCAAAACCATGGGCCAGAAGGGACATCTACAATGCCATAACATGCTGAAACAAGAAGTTTTTGTTAATGTGAAAGCATAACTCAAAAGTGATCATAACCATTGTTACTAGCCAAGATTGATTGAACCAGTTTGCTCAGAAAAGCAACAATAATATATGAAATGAACTGTATTGGAGACATAAAGAATCAGGGTCAGAGTTTCAAGTAATCTACAGCAAACAAGTATTGTTGCATATTGATTTGAAAATGAACTGAATAAATTAAAGTAAAGGCAAACTGTATGAAAATATCTTAACAACAAAATTAATTATATATATATAACCTTCTACAGCAGGGGTGGCCAACCGAGCCACATGTGGCTCTTTGCCTGATTTCATGCGACTCCTATGTAATTACCAGAAGTCCTGCAAAATAACCTGCAAGACAATAAATAGCTTGTGATGTTCTGTCATTGTCATGTTGGTGTGTGATATTTACAATAAATCTACCTGAGGAAAGATATGTGTGTGAGTGAAGAAGAGACGAGGTGATGTTCATGTTTGCCCATGTGTACAATGTGGCTCTTTGTGGTAACACAGTAACAAATGTGACTCTTGGTCTCTGACTGGTTGGCCACCATTGCCCTAGGAAATTAATTAATTATCAGTTTTTTGGCCATAACTTGCTAAGCACAAATGCTAGAAGCCCAATCAAGGGCTCTGAAGATTAAGAAATAATTTCATCTTTGTTTTGGGGTCCAGGGCTCAATGATGTCATCCAAAAAACTTTAATCCTGCCCCACTTATGACGTCACCCACAAAAAAGTTCAAATCCAAAACTTCCCAATTTTTTTAATTGAAACTACAAGACTTTCCACATCTTTAGAGGGTTTGAATAGCTCTCCAGCTCAATCAGCTGCCAAGTTACAGCTGAACATGTTGGCACCTGCTGGTGCCCAAATTTTGCACATGCAGGACTTAAGGATTAAATACAAACAGTATTAAAACACCGCCATGACAAAGTATTTCTTTATATTATTTATGCATATCATCAAAAATTAGGTTCAAGACCTCTTGCTTGAAGTTTCATAAATGTTTTTCAACTGACACATTTCCAGCTCAAAAATCATTATTTTTCTGTTCATCTCATCTTGCAACAGATTAAAGAGACACTAAATGCTATATTTATCATGACATTATAAAACTAAAAAAGCCTGAACAGCATAGATATATTAACAGCAGCAAATTGAAAAACTAACTCCATGTCAAAGTTACCTCCACAAAATTCAGTGAAAAAGTACCTCCACAAAATTAATGAAGAAGTACCTCCACAAAATTAATGAAAAAGTACCTCCACAAAATTCAATGTTCAGGGAACCACAACAAATCTTGTACGGGATTGATTGACTACAGATGTAGAAAGGGACTTCCTAATCTCCAGTCACATGAGATTCATTGCTAATGAGTAATAGTCACTGGAAAACTTGAGTCTGTCAATTGTACAATGACTGCTCAACCACAAGAAAACAATGACAAATACAAAAAAAAAACTTAGTTAGCTGAATCAAAATGAAGCACAAAGTGTCTTGATTCCTGGAAACAAAAAATTTCTCATGCTCACTTTTTCTTTTATATAGGAAAATAACCTACCCATTTCTACTACAGCAGAACCAGAAAATCTTGGATAAGTAAAAAGGTGAAACCTTAAAAAAGATATGTTTGGTGATTTGCTACATAAACCATTCCGACTCTTATAAAGAACCATGCTCTAAATTCAATGGCATTGTCATTACACTAACTCAAAATGGATTCAGTAGTTGTGAAGCAAATAAACTTTTTCTAAGAATCTGCTAAAACATATTTTTGCTCCTGTAAGAAATCTGCTGGATGAAAGAGCTCAACGCTTAACAACAGTGTTTTTAGCACATACTTCAAAGTGTATGTGCAAACATGGTTACGTAGTAAAACACTCACCAAGAACTATTAATAAGTCAAACTAATTGTTCTCATTACAGGTATGACTGGCATGCCTCTATTCACAAAAATAAATGTTGTTTTGCTTCAGACCTGACGTGATTGTTTCATTTCTGTTCTTACTTTTTAGCAGCTTTGACATGGAGGTACTTTTTCAATCAATCCATCGATCATACAGTATATATATATATATAACAGATATTTTTGCCATTTACAATTACACATCCACAAAAACCAACTTTATGGAAAAACTACTTTGACTTATGAAACAATTCATTTTATGAACAAATTTACTTCTAAAAAACATGGAAGATTTTCTTTACCTTGGTGAACAGCAATGCAGCAACCCTGGCCATCACAATACACAAGTGGATTTTCAGTCCAGCCACGTTCATCTAAGCAAACACAGCAACCCCCAAGCATAGGTTTATCCATCTTTTGCTACTAAATTTTACATTTAATATAGAAACAAAAAAGAACATATAATGTCTTTCAACAAAGGAAAAAGTCAAAAGTGCTGAACAATCACCACCAGGTAATACATGATGTATGTAGGACAGACAAATGTACATGCTACTGACTTTGTGTAAGGTGAATACAGCACTCCATTAACATAACCTATAGCTTTAGGTGGTGGTGATAGATCAGTGGTAGATTGTCTGTCTCTCAATATGTAATTGGGTGCTTGTTCCACAGCCAGAGTTTGTAACAGCATTTCTTAGGCAAGAGCATCAACCTCAACAAGAAGCACTATCCAGGCTCAGGCTGGTCACCAATCACATCACACAAAATCTACATGTTTGATGTTCTCAAAAACAATTCAACACATTTATAAAAAAACAATGGCCAGACATGTTAAGAAAACTGCAATATATATACTGAACATGCCATAACCAACTGACACAATCAAACTGCAGTGATAAAAAGACATAAATTTGACCCATGATGCAGTCTGCTTAATCATTGCATCTGTGACATTTACTTTACATGGAAATTTGACAAAATGCAATAAAAAGCTTCAGGCAAAGGTTGTGATACAGGTATGTGAGGAGTTACTGCGTTAACCTAACATGACTAAGAACAAACCACATACTGTTAAAAACATGACAGGCACCTATATGCAAGATGGCTCTCAAACATTAGTATTTAGGCCCCTGATAAATGTCTTTGATTAATACAACAGTTGCCTAAAACTTCATTTTGAATTGGTTGAAAAAGTAGGGTGACCTTTAAGCTTATCTAAATTTGGCTTTTTCTACCATCATCACAACCAAAAAAAAAACTCTGCAGCTTCTAAAGCATTCCTGATCTTGGTTTATCTGTACATAACAAGTGAACTGCAAAGTTCTAAAGCCAAAAATGTTTACAAATATATTTGGACCTGTGCTGGTAAAACTGCTTGCCCCTATAAATGCAGACTGTCTTATAAATGTTTATCCCAGCAAAACTTGTCACATCAATAAAAGTTTTGAGAATCATTGTTAAAAAAATTATAATTAAACAAAATTTTGAAAACAGAATTCTCAGTCTGAGATTTGAACACACAGAAACCTTCTTAGGCCTCTTGCGTTTACCTTACTGACATTACCTTGTTATTGGGTTTTGACACATATGTCATATCAATCATAACCCCACTTTGTTAACAATTGGCTGAACTTGATAACTTCATAATAATACATGTTTTGGATTTAAACTATACAGCTTGTGGCCACACAATAATTGGACTTATACTCTCTACAAAATACAATAATTCTGCTAAAAAACAAATTAAATCTTGCCAGAGCATCATGAGATACATAAACAACAAGTTTGGCTATTGATAAACAGATTGGTAAATGATGGGCAAATAAACATGTCAATAAATAACAGGCAATTCAGACTTTCTACTATGAGCACTGCACAATTGAGAGTTAAGTCAGACAATGCAGAAAGCATTCCATACAAGTTTTGCAACAGAAAGATCGATTTTGCTCTAAACTAGTAACCCATGTAACCAGCTTTTTTTTAAAGGAAAATGTTAGGTACCCGATTTCTCTGATTCTAGGGACCCAATTTTCTTTGATTCTAGGGACCCTATGATAATTTTCTCTGATTCTAGGAACCCAATTTTTAATTCTAGGGATCCGAATCAGGTCCCTAAAACACCTTAAAAAAACCTGCATGTAACTAACAATCACTGAAACTATTTTCAACCCTCTAAGTATCTCACCTACAAATTGGTTTGCAATTAGACAACATCTAAGATGCAACACAAAAACACCTTTTTATATATGAAATACTCTGTAAAATTTTGTTAAATGTGAAATACTCAGAAATTATATACTCTGTGCTTTTTCCATCATGTCATCACATGGAGATTTGAGGTTGAGCCATAGAAACCAAATTGGCTCCAGACTGTTTTGTCATGCAGATACTCAGAATGCATGTAACAGTGTGGCAGTCATACTAATCACATCAGTAATCAGCAGCATTGTTGGCCAAATAGTCTTGGCGACCAAGACTGGAGATCTGTTTTGAGCGCACAGCATCTAGTTTGGGGCAATCAGTAATACGATGTCCTAGACCACCACAATAAGAACATCCTCGCTCTCCTCCAAGTTCCACAAATGAGTCCATAGCTGGTCCTAGCTCATCCAATATTGGTGGAATTTCTTGACTGGCCTCTACCAACAGCGCTTTTAAGTCTAGCAGCACTGACTGTTCACACGATTTATTAATGAATGTAGTGGCCAATCCAGCATTGCCAGATCGACCCGTACGACCAATTCTGTGGACATAATTTTCAATATCGTCAGGCATATCATAGTTTATCACATGCTTCACCTCTTCAAAATCTAAACCTTTAGAAGCAATGTCAGTTGCTACCAAGACATCTTTTTCATGTCTCCTGTACATGTCAACAGCTCTACTACGTTCATCTTGGTCTTTTCCACCATGAATTGCAACTGCTTCAACACCTTTGAGCAACAAATATTCGTGGATGTCATCTACATCTTTTTTCTTTTGTGTAAAAATTAATACTGGCGGTGCAGTTTTCTGCAAACAATCTAATAAACGAACAACCTTGGCCTCATCTTTCACATATTCAATATCTTGCTTCACAGTCAAGCTTGCTGCACCAGCACGTCCTACATTCACAGTCACTGGACACACTAGAGCAGAACGAGCAAAATTTTGTATTTTTTTTGGCATGGTTGCACTGAACAAAAGAGTCTGACGTTGACCTTTGAAAAATGAAAATATAGTTCTCACATCTTCCTCAAACCCCATATCAATCATACGATCAGCTTCATCTAAACACAAATACCTGCACACATCTAAGTTCATCATTTTCTTTTGTAGCATGTCCATTAGACGACCAGGGGTTGCAATCACTGCATGGCAACCCTTCCAAAGGACATTTAATGTGTCACGAGCAGGTAAACCTCCAATGCAAAGAGCAAAACGCAGTGATGGATATCCTGCAGCCTCTAAGTGGCTACTATAGTAGCACATCACTTGATGAATTTGTCTTGCCAATTCTCTAGAAGGACAAACAATTAACCCGTAAGGACCTTCTGATTTTACAAATGGCAACTCCTTCTCTTGTTCCAAGCAAAACATTATCAGAGGTAACACAAACACTAGTGTTTTGCCACTGCCTGTAAATGCAATTCCAATCATATCTCGTCCACTAAGTACAACAGGAATACCTTGTGTCTGTATGGGTGAAGGCTTTTTTATCTTTTTTTTCTTCAGAGCATGAAGAATGCAGGAAGGGAATTTCATATCTCTAAAAGACCTAATGGGTGGAGGAACATCATCTCCTTCAACATCAATTCTCATATGAAATCGGATCTTGTCATTTAAATGTTGTGGTCGGTTGCGAATAAATGAAGGAGGAGACCATCCCGTACTGAGAGGCTTATCATATGTTATGCCTTGTGCCAAATCTTGTACAGACTGCAATGCACGTGCTTCAGAAACTGATTCCAGAATACGTTGTTCTTCCTTGAGCTGAATGTCTTTTGCAGTTTCTTTAACAACTTCAGCTTGCTTTTTCAAAGTTCCATGTTGATCCAACAAACTCAATCCAGAGTTTACACCTGATACGGCCTTGGTTTGTGATATTACATCAACATCTGACATCACTTGCTTAGGAGAATGAGTAGGACTTTCATCATTGTCTTTCAAAATTTTTTCAGTTCTTAGCAGGCCCTGATGCTTTAGAACCTTATTAACTTTTAAAACTTGTTCTTTACGTCGTTGTTTCAGAGGAACATATGGAACATAATCTTCATCATTACTCTCACTGCTTGAATTTTCTTCTTTTCTTCTGTAAGTTGAAGACATTGTGGCAAATTTTTTAATGTTTTACTTAACAATTGCGAAGATATAATAAAAACTGAAAATCTGCAAAAAATCTGTAATTACTCCTTAAAATCTTTCACAATAACAAGACCAAGCTGAAACCACTATTAACAACATGGACATGCAAATAAAATAAACAAAACATATATATAATTAACAAAAACCTTTCATAAGCACAATAACATTTTTACTCAGCCTACCTAAAGGTATGTACGAAATATTGTTTGAATGTTGCATTATTTCAAACTACCAGGCAATATATTATAGCTTTCACTTGAAAGAAGAGACTCATCCAATACAGAGAGCAACTGCAAGTAGACCTGGTTCATTGACAAATGACCAGCAACAATGTAGACTACAAATGAATTGCATACTGAGAAATTTTCTTTAATAATCTCATGATACTGTGCAATGCACAAGCCAACACAATTTTGGTGCTCTAGATTTCAGAGCTGATTTAGACAGAATTTGGGTGCTGATTGCGAAAATCATACTCAATGTCCATTCGAAATGACTATTTCACCAGAAAACGGTTATGCAAGTGTGATTTTCACATTACGGAAACCGGAAAAAAACGCAAGTGTGATTTTTAAACTAGGGGCAGCGGAAAACGGTTCTTGAAGAAGGAAAATAAAACTTTGGTGACCGGACAATCGTCATTGAAGTGTGAGAATGCAACTACGGGAGCCTGTGTCAAGCAAAATTTCTGACATCACGCCATATACACATCCAGAAGGAAATATTCTTCTTATCAAATACATTGAGAAAACTGATGATTAGGGCTTAGGGTTTTGTGTTTAGGTATGTTGGGTTAGGTTGTGGTTAGGTTAGAAATAGAAAAATAATTGAGGTCTAAGACAGTTTTTTTTTTAAGGAAAATGTTAGGTACCCAGTATGGGCCTATAGGGACCCAATTTCTCTGATTCTAAGGACCTGATTTTCTTTGATTCTAGGAACCTGATGATAATTTTCACTGATTCTAGGGACCCACCTTAAAAAAAACCTGGTCTAAGACAAAGTCCAACTTTTTTCAGTGGTTGTAGTTATTCTCATACTGCAGCTTGTTGTGGGCATCTGACATCTAATTAAAAAGTTTTAATTTGTACAACGCACATCAAAAAAATAATCACCAACCTTTATTCCTTTACTCTAAGAAGCAAAATAACTGACAAACAACAATAAGTCAGAAATTTCGTTTGACACTGAATAATAGCTTCAATAAATTTGAATATTATCTGACAGGCTAATTGTTAGATTAACATTCTGGTTGTATTCTCTTTCTTTAGGGTTGTATTCTCTTTCTGGTTGTATTCTCTTTTTTAATTGGCACAGTGAAAATTTAATGCAAGCTGATCAATATGAAAAGGAAGTGGCTACGGAATCACCTATGGATCTTCTTGTTTCAAAACTAATTCGACCATCCTGCTTCATATGACGTGGTTCGAATAAGCTGTCAGTTTGTCATTCAACCGGTGTCGATCTGGCAGCGCCTATGGGATAGGTTCCAAGTCTACCTTGTCAATGGTTCAGGGTTCACCTCTTGACTTGGCGCCTTACATTTTCATAATGACTGCTTAATAGATGTTTCAATTCATTCATGGGACCACTTTTTTCTTTTCTTTTTTCAAAACTTCACCAACTTTTACTTTAGGGCTTAGGGTTAGGTAACTAAGCTTAGGTTAAGGTTAGCTTGGGGTTAGGTTAGCATTAGGTTAGTGCTAGCTTAACTTAGCGTTAGGTTAAGGCTATGATTAAGGTTGCACTTAGGGTTAGGTTTACCTTTTATGTTTACTATGTTTTTGCAAAACCTACTTCGTTCTCCTCGTGCATTACTGTCACGTTAAAAAGGGTGGCAGACTGAGGGCTTTGGTCAGGCTGGCACAGACTCATTAATGCTAAACTGCTGTATCACACGAATATTTTTATATTTTGTGGATACGTCAGTTGCTGTCAAGTTTTACCTTTTTTCTCTCTTTTGTTTTAACCGGTATTCACCATTTACTATTTTTAGTGAAATGCACAAGATAACGCTGCATTGAAGCCTACATTTACAATGCAACAAGTCAGCAGCAATGCAGCTTTACCTAAGCCAGCAAAAATGCAGTGTACTTTAGGCTATTCCAAAACATGCCAGTATGAGTATCATCTTGCAAATTCACAATTAAATTAATTTATTGTTTATGACCAGACACAAAGTCCATAGTATAAACACACACACTCTACAGAACGCAGGTCGATAAAAACAAACAAAACAGAAGTGACTACGGATACGCCTGTCCTGATGCAGCTCAAATAAAACGGTCAGTTTATCAGATAAACGGCGTGCTGCTCATGGCGTAGCGGGGACACCTGTAAATACCATAATATCACTAAGATCTTAGTGATCTTAACAATCTTTTTAGTGATCTTAGCGATCTTAGTGATCGTAGCAATCTTAGTCACTGATCTTAGCGACCTTAGTGATATTGTGGTATTTACAGATGTCCGCGTAACGGTTATGTGTTTCGGCTGCTACACCAATGGTTTTCGGTTCGCCTTTCACCCTGCTCACTTTGAGACTTTCCTTTTGTTTTTTTTCTTTACTTTTTTTCAGCATTAGGTGTTACGTTTACTTTAGGGGTTAGGTTTAGGTTAGGGTTATGTTAAGGCTACGGTTATGGTTAGGTTTAGGGTTTTTCTTTTACGTTTAGTTCCTTTCTACCAAGCCTACTGCACTCTCGTCGTGTGTTACTCTTAGCAAGTGACTAGACATACGCCTGTCCTGACGCAATTCAAATAAAAGGGTCAGTTTGTCAGTCAAACTGCGTGGATCGTATAGTGTAATGGTTAGGCGCTACGCCTTCTACGGCTAAGATTTTAGCTTCGAATCTCACCTTGCCGACTTTCATTTTGTTTTTTTTCTCTACTTTTTTTCAGGCTTACGTTTTATGTTTACGGATTAGTGTTAGGTTGGGAATAGGATATCGTTACGTTAGGGTTAGCTTTTTTAGGGTGAGGTTAGGGGTCTAGTGTACAATTCGCCATCCCCAACTTCCCTTGATGAGGTCATCGGTGGAAGTTGGGTGGTGAGAGAAGGTCGCACACCAAATTTGGTGATGACGTCACTACCACGTCATGAGATACAGCTTGTCAAAGTTGACTGCCCATACGTATCCAAGGGCATTCATTTCGGCTTGCTTATACGGCGTACCACAGGTAACATAAACGTTAAATATCCAGGCAAGCAGAACCTTCTTCAAATAAATAGCGAATTAAAAATCATCTCTAGGATGTT
>JGI24159J19872_10008617_pt1 | contig 13353 bp, 4 predicted proteins | sample Ectturendosymbi4_FD_19872 | JGI IMG/M metagenome (IMG submission 19872) | reverse complement strand
AACCTTGAAGCAGGCATCTCAGGCTGTTAAGAAAGATTCAGGCCTCTTGCCAAGTCAGTAACTCACCCTGGGAAGAGTTGTGGAGATAATAAGATCAGGGAGATCGTTATCTGCAAAGGTGGAATCACTATCTGTTGAAAAAAGCTTTCTGACTGGAAAGAGATTGTGTCAAGCCTTCAAACACAAGTGAAGGGAGTTCTTCACTGTGTGAAACTGGCCTAATCACTGAGCCTAAGTTTGGTATCCCAAAGAAGTCTTATTCCATATTTCCGCCTTTGCTTTTCAATATACAAAACAACAGACGCTGTAGTGATCTTTTGGCTTACGCCACACCGTTGGAACAACAAACCTCAGGCTTTTTAAAGTGTTGTTTGTCCACTGGCATAAATGTTCTACTCAGGGTTTGCATACAATGGGCGGTGCCCAAGACTTGCCTTGATCACCAGTATCCTGTTGAAGTGGGCAAAGTAAACACGCTTTACAAAATCGTTGATTGCTTTCCTGTTAGCTAAGTGTGTATTAATCACAAATACAGCAGTAAATGTTTGGTTATTTAAACAACGTATTCTCGGTGATGTAGCGACAGCCGAGATTCTTACAAAAGCTATAGAAACAAAATCTGCAGAATCCTGGATAAAACTCAGTTTCATAAGTAAAAAGCAACCCTTCAAATCCAGAATTGTCGCCAGAAAGTCTTCAATAGAGAGGCTTTACGTTTGCATAGGCGGGCTTGATATTGAAAATTTGATAAACTCCTGATTTGTAGTGTTTCATATTTCAATTTGGGGGGTTTGGTGCTTTGTTTGATGGAATAAGCCCACCAAAGCCCCGCCTTGGCGACGGGACTGCTTCAATCCTGACTCCATAAATGCATTTACATCAGACGCCGATCACACTCTAAATCCACCCCCAAGCCTCGAAATACAAGCAGGCAACCAGCCTATAACGCTCTCGTCAGAGGGGTAAAAGAAAGCACATGTTCAAGCAATCAGCTGAAAGATGGAATACAAACAACCAATTGACATTGAGCAGACCCAACAAACGGGACATAACTTGAAATTTGGGATGGCGTAGAGAAGTTATGGTAAGGCTGCGTCATTCACAAAGTAAGGCTAAGTCAGGGTCGTCACAAAAAATCAATTTATAAATAACGTAAAAAGCATGATTTTTGGAATCAAAACTTCGAATTTAGTCTTAATCAACTTTAAAAACTAGAGCACCAAAAATTGTGTTGATCAGTGAATTAGCCAAATCTGATTAAGCTGTTGTTGGAGTGTACTGATATTGCTACACTTCATTTTTTGTGTTTCTGTAGAAAAAGTCTTCCACGACTGATCTTGTTTGTTTTCAGTCTTCAAACAAGGTTGCAAAATTTTGAAATTATTTTCTCTTTTGCTCAAGTCGTTTGGCTCTAATTACTGATAGTGATAAAATGTAGAAAAAATCACTGCCTGAGGCGGATCCATCTACATTTTGGCTGCCTTTTGGTAAAGCTTTGTGGCAACACAATTGGCCTCTCCCTGACATACAATATGACCTAACGAAACTGAGCCATTGTATCAACCAAACTCTTGTATGATTGCAACACAGACTTATGCGATAATGGACTCATACCGTCATTAGCATGCCTGTACCAAGCCTTAAGATTATGAAGGGAACAAGTTGTGCCCAAAAACGTATTTTTTCTCAGCACACAATGCTTGACAAACGCAACGTTTTACTTCATTAGAAGCTATTTGTCATCAAACTTGCAAGTTTCTTTAAGATTGGTGGGCTTGTAAAAAGTCGCCCATATACCTTTCCGAAATTTGAAGATTTTTCTGCCAAATTTTAATTTATCCCGCGGCTAATTTTTTCTGGTTTATGTTACTTTGCGAAACTTTGCTTAAGAGCTCCCAATTTAACCGAACAAACCGGATTTTTATGGGAAGGAACCAGTACCTTTAGCCCCACGTCTGGCAAGGAAATGGTCTCAGGCCGCCAATCGCATTGTTTTAAGCAGATGCCTCTTTCATCAGATTATTTCTCCCGAATCGCGCAACAAGTTGGATGTCGTGTTATTAGCGCAAGAAATCAACTGATCGCGGAACAAGCGTTATGGTTGCTTTGGATATATATCAGTTGACCCACAGAGATATTGTTGACCTGTGATGAGAGCTGAAAGCTCTGAACTTTCGAGGACTGTACCTTCCGAGCTCTGCTTTCATAACTTTGAGTTGATTTCTACATATCCACATTTGAGCAAGGAGACATCAGTGACAAGGGTGACCGCTCGAATAAATCAGCAAATTGTTTTAATAGGCAATCGATTTAACAAAATTTCCGCATATCCAGTCCTGAAAATTAAAACAAAATCTTACGAGTGAAATGATGAATGACTAAAGCGAGATTTGGAGAAAGCACGCGAACTTTATTCTCAAAACACAAGCTGTGACCGCAAAGCTGGTCTCACTACCCCAAGCTGAAAAGGAAACTGATCTCCAGTCAAACCAGTTCCATGGTCATCGCGCCATGCGAAGAAAAGGACTTTTCTTCCCGGTGCTCGCGCCAACGCCTCCGAGCCCGCTTTTGTTACAGCACCGGGCGCCGAAGCGCCAATGTCCGCGTCGAAGTTGCGAAATATTAACCCGATTTCCTTTCTGTCGACCGAGGCAACAACAAACATCGTCCCGCTTCCGAACTGCTTTCGCTTGTCGATTAGGGTCGTCTGACCGGTGTTCAGTAGCTGTTCACATGGAACCCTTCTTCGCTTCTGCCTTCTGAATATTTGCTGCTACCACCAAGATCTGCACCCACGGCTGCTCCAAGCTCGCGCCGCAGGTTTCGATGTCCACCGCCGCAGCCCCCTTACTCGTCGTGACACAGGTAACCGGTAGTTTCGTACCGTCGCGACGGGCGGTTACAGGCCCAGCGCTCCAGCACCATCAATTTTTAGGGACAATTGATTCGGCATGTGAATTGTTATGCACTCCTTAGCAGATTCCGACTTCGATGGCCACCATCCTGTCTGTATCAAACAACATCTTTTGTGGGATCTCATGAGCTTCGCATCGGACGCATTAACTCGGTGTTCGGTTCATCCCGTATTGCCAATCCTGCTTGCCAAGAGTAACCCGCTCCATGCCCGGCTCCTGCCAAACGAATCTGGCTTCGTACCAATTCGAAGTCTGAGAGTAGGTTGAGGCGTTTCGTCTCCAAGGCCTCTCTGATCATTCGCTTTACCAAATAAAAGTACGACAAAACGTTGGAACCAGCTACTAGACTTCGTTTAGTCTTCCGCCCTTATACCCAGATTTTACAATAATTTGCACGTAAGAACCGCCAGGGTTATCCACAAGAGTTTCCTCTGGCCGCAACCTCTCCAGCCGACAGTCATCTAAAGGGTTTATAAGACGTTGTTTCGTTGCTGGGATAGAGGTCTATCGGGGCTGGTTAATAGAAGACGCTTGTGGCGAGGCGCTCGCTTTTCGATGTTTAGCAGGAAGATCAACTACGTTAAACGGCCGCTTTGTATCCTTGGTTGATTTGGCAGTGGCGAGTGCGCTGTTCCAGTTTGGCGAAATAAAATGGCACAGTCTCGACACACTATCCTCATACCGACGCAGTTTCGTGTCGCTTTGACATGTTTCAAACATGCAGAGACACGTCGCAGCCTGTAGTCCTGGTAGCACGTTCGCCAAGCACAAGCAGCAACACAGTTAAACTGTAACTTATGTGCAATTTTTTTCTCTTGTGTCGGTAACACCACACGGGTCGGCTTCGCAGTTTCTCGTTTCGCTTCCTGCAATGCGATACAGACAAGCGGAAATGTTCAAGCTGTTATTAGCATACAAACTGAACATACCAACTGGTCTTTCTGAAACAGTGTTTCTACACCTGTGGGCCATAGCGCAGTTTACAAGTGGGCCACGGGGTTGGACAGAAATATGTTAGAAAACAGTTATCTAGACAGAAATCCTTTCGAAGCACAGAATTAGACACTAATATCTTACAGAGTATATATTTCGCCTACAAAGTAGGCATCATCAGCCCTTATTCAAATATTATCTAGACACCTAATCACTACAGCGTGGGAACACATTGTGTTCAGCAGTAAGATTCCACTGAATTGCATACAGGAATAAATTCGCTTCTTTAGAATATTGTGTGTTTGTTTATGCGTATAAAAGCATTGCCGATAGGTAGTGGGCCACGCAATTTTTACAAAAAAAATATCTGGGCCACGTATGTAAAAAAGTTGAGAAACACTGGTCTAAAATTTTGTTCTTAGCAGAAAGCATCACCCACCGAAGCATCATTTTGACAGAAAAATCAACCATAGATCATATGTCAATTTAGCGTACAGGTGCATATGCCTCAAGGGAACTATGGCAATAACACACAATTTGAAAGTGTTCTGCTATAGCGACTTGCAAAAGAACGTTCTTTTGTGCTGTTGCACTAAGGAGAGTAATGCTAGTCGAAGCATGTGGGTGTTTCAATGAAAGACTGAAATTACGTCGACGTGAGGCATTGAACTAAACTGAAGTTATCCGAAGTATTTGGCCGACGCACCACAAACTGCTTTAGCGAACAGTTCCAGATATAGAATGCTAAGGCGCATTCCCTCCGTTAAATCCCATCGAAATATTTCAGCAGTGGTAGTTTTTAGTGATGCGTGTCAAGATCAACGGTTCTGTCATTCTCTTTACTGTCACCGCTAACTCTGCTATTTACAATGTAAGGGTGTGCAGATGTTAAACCAATTTTTCCGCGAAATAATGTTTTAGCAAATCTGTTCTTAGGTTTTCAATCAAAAATCGAATCGGTCAAATCTTTTCCTCATTAAAAAAAACTGAACTTGCTTAGTCAAGTTTGGCCTATTCGGTGAGAGTTGCTTCCGCTTTGCTTCGAATGTAGAAAGTGATGTTTCCTGTTTTCTGGTGGATATTTCTGATTTCTGAGGTTTAATTAACCTTACTTTTTTGGATTGCGTTTTGTGGAGCTCATGGTTTTTGTTTTGCTTTCATGAGTGCGTAGCACTGATCAGAAGTTTTTCACACTCCAATTAAAGCAAGCCAGGTTAAGATGCTTTGCACAATAACCCGGTTCTACCAGATAGGTGGAAGGTAAAACGAAAGACTGCTGCTTTGTACTTACAATTAGGTAAATCACGGATTATGGTGATCCATGTACTATTCAGTTCGTTGCCTAGGATAACCTGAATGTTTGCTTATTTGTGAAACATGAGTGTTTACGCAGCTTTTAGACCAGGGTTCTTCAACCTTTACTTCAATATTCCCCCTTTTTCATTCTAACAATGGCACCGCCCCTTCGGTCTGAAGTCTTGCTAGAAGGTTGCAACGGCAATAGCAATAACAACGCGACCATCCGCTTAAAAGCATGTTCTTAATTTTTTTATGTTTTACGTTACTCCGCGTTTTGGGCGGTAACACCTTAATACTGTACAGCCAAGTAGTAAAGACGATGGTTTCTCTTTTTGAGGTTGGATGCTGCTTTCCGGCACACAGTATTATGTGTTACTAGGTGAATAACATAAAATGGTGCCAGTGTGTTAGAACACCACAACTTGTGCTTTCATTTTCTGAAGCCGCTTGATAACGAAGATTGCTTCGTTAATACACCACGGGAAATGTCATCTGGTTCTACAAAAGAAATTTTACAAGGAAAAATTTCAAAATGAAAAATAGCATTGACTCCCATGATACCGCGATACATCTTACTCCCATGATACATCTTACTCTCATGATACCGCGAAGTTAGTGTGAACGTTACGCTAGGTGTTTGCCGGCAATCGCGGTAATGTCTGGGTTGAATCCGTCAAGCTTCAGTCACAGGTTCTCGTTGTCAACAATATCCATTCGGTTCCTTATGACTGAAACATTGGTCGACACAACAAGATGTTGGTAAAGCAATACGCAACACTTTGACAGAGCTCAACAACGCGGTAAACTTTCAGGAAAAGTGTTTCTGCAGCAGCTTAGTCGCTACTATCAACCGAGAATGATTAGGTACCTCATTCAGAAACTTAAAAGGCAAAGGCATCTTTTACCAAACACGTTAGATGACAGGTAATGCTCAAAATCTCAATCAGCGCACGACAGGTAATGCTCAAAATCTCAATCAGCGCACTCATCCTGGACAAACCTAACGCAAGCCACCAAAAGCGCTTCATTGTTACGTACTGTTGACCCGTAGAATTGTAGCGAGAACTAAACTTTCGCAAGAACATGAAATGATGTGTTGGTTTTCGCTTACATCTTCGCTCATCTCATCGGTTCGTCTTCGAACGGAATTGTCACTGAGAGTAACCACACGGATTGTTGCCTTGGCCTGCGCCATTGTTTGACAGAGCACTGTTAGCAGCACTTTTTCCAAGACAGGTAAAAACCCTTCGTCCCTCACTGATAATGTGTGGAGAACAACTCTTAGCAATAATTTTACTGACATTGTACAAAGCTACATGGCCTTCTTTCTTCAGCTTTTCACCCTTGAGCTGCGACAGTGCAGTTACGTTTACACTGTTTTAAGTTCCGCAAATAGTAACTTTATCTGATTTCTCTGGATGTTTTTTTAATGCTCATTCAAACCGGACTGTTTGAATCATGGTTTCGTTTGACATTGGTCCTTTCGGAAATAACAGTAAGACATTATTGGTAACCTGGTGGGGCAAGGACTTAATGATTTTTGGTAAGAGTGTAAATGCTCCTGAAAGCAGACAATATGGTTGAACATCGTGAGATTTGTGATCTTCCAAAAATATGTTTCGTGCTGCAGCAGTTCGAAATAAAAACAGAAGCGATTACAGATGGAAACGAAACAACCAAAGAATATAAGATAACTCCATATTTTCGTGCCTAATCTGATCACTGGCTGTGTGGTTACATTTGTTTTGCAATGCTGTGAATTGTGCATGGTCGCAAAACTCTTTTTGCTGGTTGAAAAGTGTTGGGATCGTTTGTTATAGGTATTTGTTACTAGTAAATTTTGTTAAGGAATTTCTCGTGGTGTTAGTTGACAGTCTTGGCGGCTCTTGTAGAAACAGTACTTCTATCGTGGCTATAACCACTCCTGTGGCAGGTTTATCCGTGCTTCGGATCCAGGGCAGCGTCCCCAAACTTCCCTACCGAGGCTGGCGAGAGGTCCCGCATTGCACAAGCACTGGATTTCGCTGAAACAAACGACTTAAAAATCTTTGCAGAATTTTCAAAGTTTTGTTTATTTTCAGAAATTTTCTCGTATCCTGAAAACCAATGCCTAGCTATTTTCGGCGAGTGCACCTTGTCGCAACAGCCCTCTGTAGAGCTTAGTGCCTTCAAAGTGCTACGAAAGTGCCTAGATATGCAGCAAAACTATGTCTTAGTTATTTTAGTCTCGTTGCGTATGTAGTCATGGTATTTCAAGTACTTTGAGTAGTTGAATTTAGGAAATATAGATTACAATCCGAAATCCGTTGCCACCAAATTCGTAGAGCAAAATTGCGATTCAGAAGCATTTGCCGAATTCAGACTGTTGCTTTGCTACGCAACGCAGAGAGCAATCAATTGTAAGCTGAAATAGAGCTTTGTTCAATTAGCTTGAAGTTTATTTTTAAATTTTTAGTGTATGAATAAGTATTTCTTGAATGATTTGTTTGCCTCTCTTTAAAGGTTTCTAAATCTCAAATCACCAAAATGCATGAAAAATTGCCGCACGGCTGTTGCAGAATGGTTGAATTGTGTTTGCAGTTACACTTTGCCAACAATGGATGCATCACCTCGGAAGAACATTTCCATTACGATCTCTTCAATACAATAAATTATTTACAAAGATTCTTATGTCCACCAACAGTGTTAATGTGGAATATCGGTATGTGGACAGCGCACTTCCATCCCACTAACACACAAAACAGACGCTTTTTGTTGATTTTTAAATATCGGACCTAATCTCGCACAACAAACCAGTTAAAAACTTTAATGCAGATTGTTAGCAGAATGTCAACATCAATCACCCCTTTTGTATAAAATCTACAGTGTTGTTACGTAAGATCATGCTTAGCTCTCAGTAGATGGGAAAAAATTAGTAATGTTTATTTAGAAAGAGATCGTTTCAATTTACAAACCACTGCTTATTGTCAAAAAAATCTGAAATCATTTTGCTGTGCTGGTAACTCAAGCAAACGCACATCAAGCGTTTGTGTTAATGCAACTAAAAATAAAGTCAATTTCTTTATTGGTTAGCGCTAGACTGCTTAAGTTACCAGCACAGCTAAATGTGCTGCTATACAACTTCTGCCCACGCCAATACCAAACCCAGTTGTGAAACTTGTTAAATTTTCTTAGTTCAGGAAAGAACATTGGATCGGATTTTGCTCNTATGGCAGCTATGTCCAACCGAAATTCCTTACTGAGTCAAACATTATGTCACTGCCGTAATGAGGGCCGCACATTGAAAGACATAAGTCTGAGCTACTGTGCCGAAAGCGTTCGAATCCTAGCTGCAATGGTAACGACTATAACCATTTATGTAGGTGTGATGTCATAGGCAAGTTTAGTGCCAATGGAACAAGGGTAAAAATCAGAACTAGAAATACGTTTTGCACAGAAGTGTCACTGCAGTGCTGCAGAAGCTGAGGGTGCAAGCGCAACCACAAAAGTTTTGATTTGGCAAAATCTCTATTAGGGCAAAAAAGCTTCGACATTTTTTAACAATATTATTGAAATACACTTCCCTTGTTATTGAGTGCACAAATAAAAGTTTATTGTTTCATAGAAAACTCATATAAAATCAGCGAACTGTTTCTAGCAACTTCGTGTTTCAGTTTGTGAGAGTTGATGAGTAACTGATTCAAGTTTTGGCAAAAGAAGGCATTTCATTGATGTGCTTTGATTGTACACTGAGGGAATCGAGTATACTCCAGGGCACCTACTTCATATCAGTAGAGTGTATGCCAGGCAAGTGCAGAAAAGCTTTTGTTTTTAATTTTAACTACAGTGTTTGGATGAATATATTTTGGCATAGTTTGTTGCATGCTGCATATACAGTATGTACAGTTGAACAGACTATGTTATGAGACTCACGTCACAGGCGTAATATAAATAACATGAAACATGTCACATATACAGGGGCGGATCCACGAGGTGATTGGGGCGATCGCCTCTCCTGAAATATACGAAAATAGCTTTGTTCACCATGGTTTTGTGTAATTCGGAAAAAAGCATTCGCGATATAAGGCCATTTTGCCGTCCATTGGTTTGTCACAGCAGTGTTGTGAAGCATACTTCATCTTCTCATAGTAATGAAGCCGCAATGAGACTTGCCTGCCAAATATTACTAAAAATCGACCCCCTTAATGGCTAGATCCGCCCTGCACACATCAGATTCACACACATGTTTTCAGAGTAGGAAGCAGCTTTAGGCCCACCTCAGCTAGGTCTGAGGTTCCTTGCTGACAGCAACACCTGAAATGTGAATGGAAAACCTCAGAACTGTGAGGCAGATACTCAGTAATACTGAGCCAGCTGGCTTCTGACAATGTTTTTGCACAGCCAAGCGTATTTTTTTTAGTTGTGTTGTTAAGAACCACCTTTCAGGTACCAAATTTTATATTTTGAAGTCGATGGCAACATGGTAGAGAAATCTAATTTACCAAAGCTACATAAGCTACATAAAATTTATTAGGGGTAAATTTTGTCGCATAAAAGTTTCTCGGGTAAATTATCAAAATAAGGACAGTTTGTCAGTTTGTACTTATACTACGGCGAAAACCTAAACTGGGTCGCACAAAACATTCGACTGGGCAGCATGCGGCTTACGGGCCGAGGGTTGGGCATAGCTGTCTTATGGTCATAAGCAATACGGACACAATTCAGCAATTTGTTAACTTGTGTCTCTGCCCCTACAGTGTAGCTAAACCAGGCCCTCAAACACGTGGCCCACGAGGGTGTTTTGTGCGGCTCACGATGCTTCTTGGGAATTTTCAAATATTTAGCATTTAACTTATTTACTTTATTCACGAGTTTTTAAAAGTGCTCGGCCAGAAAGTCAACAAGTTGCTTTTAAACGAACGTAGAGAAGACTAGAGATGCTTTCCCTGTAGCTCACGATACCTTTCGCAGGAAATAAGATGTAAAAGCTGTTTCTACTGAGGTTCAAGCACCACCATTGTTGCGTCAGCGTCATAATGCGGCCCTCGAGTAGTCATAATGCGGCTCTCGGTCCTCATTTGGCCCTCAGAGCATTTTGAGTTTGATACCCCAGAACTAAACGATATAAGACGAAGGAAACATAACAAATACAATTGAAACAGACCGTGAAAGCAAAAGAAAATCAAATATAAATAAAGACGTAAGTATCAACAAACAAAGGATTTACTGCTGAACGCGTAAGTAGCTAAAGTATTTCCTGAGCAAATAAAAGGATTTTGTGTAGTAGAAATTCGCACAGATACGTAGAGAACACAATGAAATAAAAGCATTTCGAATACGAAATGATAAATACATTTAAAGCAATTAAAACTACAACACACAAAATACAAAATTAAAGACAAACATTCGCTTTACATTAGTGGATGTAGAAGTAGATACTTTTTGCCTTCAAAAAATAAAAAAACTTCTTGCATGTGATGTAATTGCCTTATTGGTAAGCCCCAATTTGCAACTACGTTTGCTGCACTAGTGGAGATATGAAAACAAATTTGTTACGTTTCATTGACATGATGCGGTAATTGACAATTGAAGGATTAGCCCAATTTTCTTTCTGGAGACGGTCCTATTTTACACATTTACTTTAAGCAAGTTAAATATTATGAAAGGTTGTTTATGTGCGCTTACAGTAGATTTATTTTTGAAGCTCAGTGCTCAGTCGATTAAAACAAATTCAATTATGAAGGTAAGACTGTGCGCGGTAGACTAAGAGGTTGCAGAAGAGGAAATTCCGTGGTAACGCTGCAACTAGAAAATACAATTGCATAAAAGTTTTCTATCAATTTTTCTGACCAGGACTATTTTTACAGGGATGATTGTTAATGTAAAGTGGGTGTAAGGAATTTTTTTAAATCTAAAACTGTGTTTAAAAGACGGGTTTCTTAACGCCCTTTAGCTGCAAATAGTAACCGGAAATCTTGGTCGTTAACTGGTTCGTCGTCTTGTTTTGTCTTCTCTGATTGCAACATCATGGGAAACCTTTTCGGAAAAGGAAAGAAAAGTGAAGGTGGTAGGTTCTCTTATTTGTTTTTTGACTTTTTTTTTTGTTAGTGCGTGTGTGTGCTTGCTGAGGGCAAGAAGCCTCTGTCCAGAAAGCACTTGATACAACCAACTGGCAGAACCACCTATAGTTGTGTTGTGAGTTAAAGATGCTGGTCAACACATGAGGAAAAGTTTGATCTTTTTCGTCCCACATATAATGCACCGGTTATAAGCTGCTTTGACATGGTTACTTCCGAACTCGACGCGACTACCTTAACGGCTTGTTTTGCCCTATTGAAAATATCGAAAAATAACTGAAGAGCTGCACAAATTTAGACAGTACTACTGGCCTTGAAATAGTACGCAGGGTGGTGGTGTTTCTTATCCGATCAGGATGTTCGCAGGTAATCCCCGTTTTGCGGCTGGGTACACAGCAGGACCAAGATTTGTGACTTTCTGTACTGATTAATTACAAGCAGGCATGCCATGCAGCAAATATAAACCTACTGCATTAACAAGGATTTGCTTTTATGACTGCGTGTTTCGTTACTGCTGTTCCCGAATGTGAATTTGAATGCAGTCACTCGCATGTCGGCCGAACAACTATTTCAAGTCGAATTTGATTTGAACAGATTTCGAATTTAATTTGAGTCAAAACCTTTCAAGTCATGTAGGAATCATCGGTCTTAACTGTAGTTTGACATTTTTCCTGTAAATGTCTTTCCAGCCTTTCAGCAAGTTCGACCCCAGGCAAGTTTTGAAAGAAACTTGTGAACTCAAGCCACGTCCCGTTTCTAAGATTAGCGAGTTGGGCCGAAACGCGAAGTCCCATGGTCACCAAAGGTTTCAGTGATTTGTTCAACAAGGAAACATCCTGATCAGGCAACTTGAAGTGGTTGGCTTAGTGCTTCACTTCAAATTGCTTATTACATTTTAATGGCAAACTGGGGAAAAGTTCTTCCATTCATGCGATAATAATATACAAAGCCAAACTTACTTTTGGGAGCTACCCACGCATACTATGACTTGACTTGCTGCAGTTAATTTTTCCTGTCCCTTATTGCGACATATGTGACTTGATCCAGGGTCAGACATTGACCTGACGAAAGTAATGTGCCGATATGGTATTCGATTTCAAAACGAAAAATTCTGTTGATCATGTATACATAGTTTAGTAGTGATCTACTTTTCACGATTGAATGTGGTACAGAATGTACGACGCCAGTAAAAACAAGCAGAAACTTAGTACGCTAAGCATTTTTGCATCAAGGATCCAAGAGTCCACTTATGTAGATATTAAAGCTATTTTGTGAGAAAACACTGACTTGATCATGAAGTGCTTTCTGAATTGTAAGTAAAATCCAACTAGATACAGACACGTGTTTGGCGTAGAGGCAGATTTGCAGCAAACTCTTGGATACACGAATTCACACCCATGGAATAGAGGCCAAAAAATCTTGGTTACAACGTTTTGCCCAAAAAGGATGGTCAAGCCCAAACAGTAGATTTTAAAAATTTGCAATTAAACTTCTCCAAGTAATGAAAAGGCGTATCTAATGCAATTTTCACCCTATTAATACAAGCAAAGAGTTGAATGATAACAATTTCGATGCAAAAGACTTTTTGCACGTTTGAAATGATTTTTGACCGAAATCAAAATAGTTGGGGGTTGCAGCCCTCCCTGCACACCCGCTTCCTACGCCTATCTTCATGCTCTTAATTTTTCTGCGGACCTGACCCAATTTAAGGAATCTCAGCAAAACCTTGTAAAAATTCGATGCATGAAATTGGGTTTTTAAATGCCTATTTAGCCAGTATTGCCAATGCATAAAATGAAGCAAGTGTTCCACAAATTACTGCATGCTGCTGTCACGACCCAGGATAATTAGGTAGGTTTCAGTTTGGATTTGTATTATACAGTTGTTAAAATATGTTGTAAAACTAATAGCAAGATTCGCGTGATAATAAATTTCACGGCCAAAGCAAACGATACAACTGACATCTTGCAAATGTTTCGATAACTACTGTTATCATCCTCAGTGTTTTCGAGTACTTTGAAAACAACGTAGCTACACGTTCACTACAGCCTTGTATCTTATAAAGCTGCTGAGTTCCTGTCGTATGTTATTAGATATAGAACCCAAATACGGTAGTTGTAATGAAACATATTTGGGTGAGGGAGAGGGTT
>JGI24159J19872_10008616_pt1 | contig 13353 bp, 7 predicted proteins | sample Ectturendosymbi4_FD_19872 | JGI IMG/M metagenome (IMG submission 19872) | reverse complement strand
AATAGGGGAGGAATAAAAAAAGTTTTGTGTCATGAGGGAGGAATGAAAAGTTCGAAAATGAGCAAAGGGAGGAATGCATCAAAAAAGGTTGGGAACCACTGGGATAGACAGTAACTGGAAGCTGCATGATCAATTGTTTGCTTTTTGCAGATGATTTGGTACTGCTTGCATTTTCTGACCAGGATCTTCAACTGAACTTGATCGGTTTTCTGCTGCATGCGACCAAGCGTGTAGGAAGATCAGCACTGAAAGGACTGAGGTATTGTCTCTCCAGACACCCAAGGCATGCAGTGCACATTGCAAGTAAGCGACAATACATTGCAGCATGTGAAGAAGTTCCATATGCCTTGGTGTGGTACTTACGAGTGACGGAAGACGGAATAGGGAGATTGATAAACGGATTTGCAAAGCAAACACAGTTCGGCGTGAGCTTTATCGGTCTATGGTCATAAAGCGGGGATTTCAAAAAACACCGCAAAGTTGTCAGTGTTTAAATCGATCTTTGTTCCGATCCTCACGTACGGTCATGAATGTTGAATAAGGACTGAAAGAGTACTGTGCTATATGATGTGCGAAAAAGTGCGCAGCTATGATATTCGTAAAACCCTAAATATTGAGCAACTTCTCCGAATCAAGAGATCCCAGCTATGTTGGTTCGGCCATGTGTCCACATCTTCCTAGGAAAGATTGGCGAGGCAGGTCCTTCAGGCTACAACCACAGGTAAACAGCCAAGAGGTGGTCCAAGGACCAGTTGGCGTGACTACATCTCCAACCTTGCTTTATTCCGTCTTGGTGTAAATCATAGCAGAACCACCTGAGATTGCTGAAAACCGCTGGTATTTCTAATCTTCTTAGGGCTACTGCCCTCGGGACCCGCTCAGAGGCAAAGAGTGTATGAAAATTAATGAAAGAATGTTTCTGAATGCAAAATTGATGCAAGGCTTTTATTTTGTTTCCTTGTGCTTGGTGGATACTGTGCACTGTATTCTCATGCGACTGGCTGCTGTTCATTCTCCGTGGTGGTTCAATCAAACAATTATAATTCATAACGCAAGAATAGACCTCATGTCATTCATTGTGCACAAAAGTTACACAGATTCCGCGGAAACGGCTGCTAGAACAATGCTCACGTGTGATTAAGAAAAAGGAAACACTGTTGCAACAGTTTGAAAAACTTTGTAAATAACCTTTTCATTTTTCTGCATCGTGCGCAGTAAACACGTGAAATCATTACAGCTGCACTGCACACCTGTCAACCATCAAATTATTATTTTTGAAAAGGCAAAACGTTGTTTTATCTGCATAAGTTAGGATGAAGTCATTGCGACACTATACCCTCACACCTGTTCTTTTGAATGGCAACTCGACACGATAACCATGCATATTAACTTCTCGACAGCTTTATTTTATCATCAGTTTGCTGGGTGCTGCATTATTTCGTACCAAAGGATTTCACATGTAGCGACTTTGATCTCCTTGCCATCCAACCCGCACTTTCTCGAGTTCTGTTTACAAGCACACTTACCTCGGCAGCGGCTTTCACTGCTTGAGGCAGAATGGCCAACATGAATCTCATGGAGCTGAACACTGTGATGATTGTGAACGCCTGACAAAAATATGTGTAACATTTTGTAAAAGAAGTTGTATCATGCTACTTGAGCAAACCCATTTTCATAGCAACATTCTATTATTTTAAACGCACAGACGTAGTAAGCTTGCCACGAGGAAATTACGAAGTCGCACTGATGCAGTTGTTTGCTTCATTTTGATTTAAATCCAGACAAGGAGGAAAGTTTGGCTTTTTCAAATGATTTTGTTGTGTGCACCTAGAATTTGGGTTTTTGAAGCCTGCATAAAGAACTAAAACCTTCAAAAAGTGCATCTCTACTCCTCTTAGCGAATGAAGTTTTCATTTTGTTTTCCTAAATGAAAGTGATATTTTAAGTTTCATCACTAATCAGTTAAATTTAAAAGTGCTAGGTGGAGATCTACAAGAGTGTTTGCATTTTCGGAAATGTAATTCCGCACCGATAGGGTGCAGCAAACACCCGCAGAGCACCAAAAGCCTCTTAAAATAATTTGATCGCTGCTAAAACACAAGCCATACAACTTAAAAGATTTTTTCTAATTATCACTTCGTAAACGCAGGATTTCATATCGGATAGGCTGTGGGCAATATTTTTCCCATGTGGGATTTCACGCAAGCATCAATTAACTCACTGGGAAATTCGCGAACTGGTTGAAGTAGCCAAACCCTGTATATTGGTGGCAACTCTTCGAATAAGCGCCAGGGCTATGACACAGTGAAGCTTGACAATGGGTGGAAACTCTTCTACGTCGGGTTTGGGCCAACACGGCCTACACAAGGCTAAGGCGGGGGTACTCATAAGCCCTCAGCTGGCACGTTGTGTTGAGAGTGGTATTTGTGTACCGAGTGTATCAATCGGTTTCAGTAGTTTTGAGGGACTCTGATCGGAGTCTCATAATACCACTTCAATTTTCGCCCAACGCACCAAGCAACGCCATCATTTTGTGTTAACATTAGGAAACCTATGTTGCCGAGGTATTTATGTATAGTGAATGCCAGCAGTGCTGCTATTCAAGATCTAGAGGTGAATTTTTATCGCTGTCCACTTGCATCGTCCGCAAACAAGCAAATCCCAAGCATCCCTTGTGCGGCTTTTAGTAATCTTTCTGTAACATATTCTATTTGAATAAGAGCTGATGATGCCTATTCCGTAGGCGAAATATATACTCTGTAAGAGTTTATATAGTATCTGAGTCGTTGCTGGGAAAGGATTCCTTTAGATAGCAAGCGTCTTTCAGTAGGCTAACACCTCTAAAATTTTGTGTAACAGGCTTCGTTAGTGCAATAAAACAAAACGTGTCAATGGACTTGTGGTAAAATATTTTTGTGCGGCTCTCTGACAGAATCGTAGGTCTGGATTTGGTTCCCTTCAGCGAAATGGTTTAGAACCACTGTTGTAGAAGAAAGAAAAAGGTTAACTACCACAACATCTTACTTTCTACTAAGAATGATCAAACCGGGTCTGTAGTAGTGCAGCGATCTAAAAACAACTGGGATATAATGAGTAGGTATAGGCTATAATAAAGTGTCTATAGCTTTTGTAGCTGTGTAGTCATGCTGTTAGCAGGGAGTATGATTAAGACATGATACCGTTGCAGATTTTAAGCGTGAAATGCAGCAACGCCATTGTAAATAAGGAGTTAATATTTGAAACAATTAGGTTTGCTAGAAAGGTTCACTAAATTACTGGCAAAGTTCACCAGGAGACATTGCGATTACAAGCAGTAGCATAACATGCAAGTTATAAATATAATTGGTAGCGAACTGGCATTGCTTTGCATAGCAGTGCATTATCAGAAGGGTATAAAAATCAGTGTAAACAAATGTGGACTTTATTGAAGTTTTCGTCTGTGGAAAATAATCTATGTTTTCAGTACGGTAACCAGTCTTATTTTCTCCTAAGCTTTGCAAGTTATTTTGTGCTTTACTTTGCAATTCATCACTGCTTACTATGAGTGCAAAAGATGAGAAATCAGAAGTTTGCAGCTATTTTAAAAAAGTCAAAGGTGAATTTCTTGTTAGAAATCATAATATTTCTTTGAACAACGGGCTTTTAAACACATCTTCGCATTTGTGTTAATGCAAATGTGTGCGTGTTTGAAAGAACACATGAGATCGACTATGTGTTTTGGGCTCTTTGGCCTCTGCAATGGTTTGCCCGGGCAGTGCTATTAGCTGGAATCGTCAAGACTGCAACAGGCAACGCATGCAAGAAGTGCAAAACACTGGGTCAGTTGGGACAGGTCTGTGTTAAAATGCTCGGTCACAAATGTAGTTTTTCAAACAGCCATTTTCTTGATTCTGGTCGTAAAAAATAACAAAAAGTCCTCAGGCATTAACGGCAAAACCAGCGACTGCCTTTCCAGAAATTGTTTATATTACCGTTATCTTGAGTTACGTTTCTGCTAGTAAATGTTCTCTGAATCGTCTGGACCTGTGATTGTTGTTTTTTTCGCTGATTTCCTCATGGTAAGAGCGCTGATTGTAAAAAACTACCAGATGAAATTACTCAAAATCGTTTCGTATGTTCTCTTAGTTTTGTGAACTTGATTTAGTGCATTTTCCATTCAACTTGAGCCACACCAAGACAATTAAAATATTTAATGTGTGAAAACGAACAGAAGCCGGAGCCATGAAGAAAGAGAGCTCCGGAGCCGGAGCCACACTCATGAAAACCAAGAGCTCCGCATCTGGAGCCACGTTTATGAAAACAAGAGCTCCGGAGCCGGAACTGTATCATTTTCACGACGGCTTCGCAGCCCTGAAGTAACCCATCCTGTGCCGGGCACATAGACAATCCAGAGTAAAAATTCAACAGATAAATTGCTTTAGCAACAACCTCCAACAATTGCATCATAGTAAATTAAAATTTGCAAGAAACTAACAAGTCATAATAGTAGGCTACTGAAGTTAACTCAATGGTCGATTAGTCATTGAGCATTTTTGCCCCCTTTGTGTTGTTTCTTCCCCCCTATCGCCCTCTTTGTTTTTTTCGCCCCCTTGCCTATCAAAATCGCCCACAAAGGGGGGATTCTTCCCACTTTGAGAAACACTGATATGAGAATGGAGAAATGAAATTCCTTGATTCACTATTTACGCTGCGTGGTCCATCATATTTTACCTTACTGACTCAACAAAGAGCAGTCAGTAACATTACAAAGAAATTGCAGTTAATTTAAGTGAATAGCTGACACAATTTAAGCAAGAACATTCATTGATAGAAATGGGTTTTTGGACACATCCTCCGCAATCTGTTGCAAAAAGCAGGTACTGCAAAATTCGCTTACTTAAGCAAAATGAGTCCACAACAGTGTGTCACAAAGTATGGCGTCTAATACAGTACGATGATTAAACAGTAACCTATTACGATTTATGATTACAATAACAGCCTTATTCCGATTGTAGTATTGTTGGGAAATAACCTGCATCATATAAAATTAAAATTATGAAGAAGTTTTATGCCTTACAGCAACTTTTGCAATTGATTCACTCAGTGATTTAGACAAATTTTGACTAGAGCAAATTTTGCACAAACATTCGCTTCTATCCCACAAACCCTAGAATCGCTCTATACGCTCAAAGCTAATTTCGTTCCAACCTTCGATGCATCAAGTGGCTTCCCGAGAAGTGTGTGCACGGTGAAGGTAAGAACTGTTGAGAAGACCGGGACGATCGGNACCAGCGAAGCTTGCATACTCTGAATGAAACCGGCTTTGCTCAGCAATCGACGTTCATGCTTTCGAATGATTGCTTGANAAAACAAAAAGCGTCATGAAACTAAGGATCTGATGAACGTACATGAAAGGAAAAGTACTGCAAAGGATTGGCGTGCAGAAAAGGCGGGCTGCTTTTATAGTTGAAAATGTCAAGACATGCTCGGCAGGCCAGTCGTTGTTCTATCATCTGCTTTTGTGTAGCAGAAAAAACGCAACAGTAGAAAAAACAGAACTGGAAAAATTTCCAACAACAAACTTTCTTTTTTTAAAATCACACAAATTTTCTTTCAACTGACTTGCTGAAAGAACAATTATGGAACGTGTCACGTATCCAATAATGCAAAAAGAAAACCAAATAACTAGTTTATTTACCAACCTATTGCTTTAGCAAAGCTTTTTTCCCACGCGTACATCTTGATCAGTTTTACACAAGTCAGGATTTCATTCATCATTCTTATTCTCTTGTCAGTTATTCTGACGCATTTCCGTCGATATTTAGCCATGAGCTTTCCCAATACCATCTGCAAATCAACTGTTTAATAATTTTGTGCCGTTCGTAAAATGTAATGACAAGAAATACTTGTGTTCGATTTCTTTTAGAAATCTATTCGAAATGTTTTCGGTTTTCAGCAATACATGATTTTACTTCTAATTAGTGGCGTTCTGCCAAACAAGAAGTGGGTAACGCATTAGCAAACTAAACTAACGATGTAATGTATCATGGTAAACACAACCGGGATTTTTCTGTTGAAAAATTCACAAAAAATGACCAGTAGGTGCTGATATTACAGGACATGAAATTGCAAGGAAATGCCATTTGGGCTGTGGAAGAGTTGGGCCACGAGTTCCTCTTCACCTCCCTCGACTACGTCACTGCTTTCAACACATGATTATATCTGATACTCAAAAACCGGTTAAACTATTGTCAGGAGTCTACGTGAACATTTTAACAAACAACCTTTAAACTGGCTTCTTCATGCAATGCATAGTTACCTGAAGAGGAATGTAGGATGCAAATGCGATGATTCCAATTATTGCCGTCCAGCCCAAAAACACACAACTAACTACTGCAGCCACTAAAATCATGACAGGAGTTCCAATTAAGATTCCTGAATATATGATCATTTCCGCCAGCCGCTGTCCGTCGTTAGAAAGAAGATTGACAAGCTGAAAAACAACAGCAGCAAAATTGTGAATTAAAGTTTGGCCATTTTTGTCCCTGAAAGTTGAATGAACGTACTCTACAAAATTTTAGCTACATTATGGAAAACAGTCAAAATTGGTAGTTTATTTAAGGCTTGTTGCAGAATCAATGATGAAGAGCCAGCGGAAATTAGCCAATATATCTAAATCGAGCCCCTCAAGTAAGGTTGCTGTGGTTGGAAATACGTGCAATTGTCACAAGAATTTGCATCGATGTGAACTACTGAGGCAAGCACAAGAGAAAGATGGTGATTCTAGGCATCAAACTGACAGAAAAGCAACCAGAACCAATAGAGACCACCTGACGAAACCACTCTCGTGATTCACTCTAATTAAAGATCACTCTAGTTGCACTATCATTATATACGGATGAGTAAATTTCGATCATTCGCTTGTGGTGACTATCGCAGTGACTTGATACTTATGGGCGCCATCTACCCTGACCACTTTATTTACATGTGGCACCACATCCAGGCCGCCACACAGTGCATTTTTATGAGGGATACAAGTGACAATATCGTATAAAGCTGAAATAAATCAAACAGAAAAGCAATTAAGATTTCACCTCTCCAACAGATTTGTCCTTCAGACTTCGAAGGCGAGCAATTTTCTTGAAAGCCATTGTCAACACAGCACCTCGGGCCCGAATCGCGGTTCTGAAAACAACATGTTTGATTTATCCAAACACGTGCATTCAGTAAAGAAGGCGTTCTAAGGCTTCCTTGAGTAATTTCAGCCAAACGTTTCGAATGCTGCAACACAACTTAACAACGGTTGCATCATGTCAATTGAGCCTTTTCACTTCTGGACGACCAGACACATCACTACGAAGTCTTTTAGCACTTTATCCAACACAAACGTCGACAAAGACTATGTCTAAGCAGGCCCGTAACCAGCTTAGGACGCCAGGTGGGGCGAAGTGTTATTTGAGAAGGGCCCAATACTTTTAAACTATGTCCAACACATTTTCCAGGGGGCGAAAATAATTTTTGGGGGGGCTTCGCACCCTGTGTCCTCCTGGTTACGGGCCTGTGTCTAAGTCGACAAAGACTTGACGTAAAGTTAGTCAAGTTGTAACTGTACAGAAGTGCACTCGTATCTGCTGACAGCGTGTCAGGGAAATAGACAGGCCCGTAACCAGGGGGAGCGGGGCGGGTTTCGCCCCCTGCAAAATTTTCGCCCCCTCCCTTAGAAAAATGTGTTGATCATAGTTTAAAACTATTGGACATAGTTTAAAAAATTTGGGACCCTCTCTGAAAACTCTTCGCACCCCTGGTGTCGCAAGCTGGTCACGGGTCTGGAAATAGAAGTTCACGTCTGTCACAAAATAAACTTTTCAAGACAGCCGTTATGCGACACTGCTCGAGACAGTGGTTTGGAGGTATAAGCTCTGAAAATTTCGGATTGAGGCAAAGGAGCTGGAACGGTGTTATGAAAAAAAAGAAACCAATGGTCGCAGGTAAGCAAGTGTGGGTTGAAAACTCAGCGGCCGACGATGCGTGACTCCCAACATCAGAGATGATTAGTCAGCGGTGTAGGAGGGAGGGGCGCAGGGAGTGCAAGCGCAACCCCAAACGTTTTGATTTGGTAAAAATCCGGGCAAAATACGTGTAAATCTGGGCAAAATTTGTGAAAACGTTTGGAAAATAACTGAAAATCTGGGCAAAAATGGTGCCCAACGTGGGTTTGCTTTGAAATAAAATGGCGTCCAACGTTTGTAGAATCACATGAAGACTTTTTTCTTTTTTGGGAGGTCATCCCGAAATAAGGTCTGCTTGAGAAAATGTTCGCACAAAAGGTGGCCCAAAATTTTTTCGGGAAAGATTGGGAAAATTCGGTGCTTCTTTTATTAGCATGCAGTGCAACCTAACTCTTTCAACCAGGCTTCTTGTTTCAAGTATTCTATCATTGTGGTGTTGTAGATGATCTTCAGGGAACAGAAAGAGAGCTGAAAACGAGTAGCTTGCAATAGTGTTTAATGAACGTTGGTTACGGAGGCATTCAAAGAGATGACAGATGCTCACACTGACTCGGGCACAAACGTCTGATTATGTTGATTAAAACTCACCTGTAATTGATTGCCCACATCAGAGCAAACATCAGCGATCTGAAAAAACCGGATGCCATCAATGCGATACAAAGACCGATGCCATAGCCAAGAGAAGGGGATGGCAACGAAGCGAAGTTGACCAGTTTGTCGACCAGAAAGGCCTAATGGAATAACAAACATTCTTTCAGCCTAAGTTAACAACAAACATTTGAAAGCTTGCAATGCATCCCGGCCAGAGGCGAATTTTCATTTTCGGGGCCCTGGGCTATTTTCAACTGGGGGCCCTTCTGTTCTGGAAGGTTTGCGACGACTGATGTCATACAAATTAGCATGACGTCAGTGCACGTGCTCGTTATATTCACTGAAAAGTTGTTCCAATTCATAAACATATTACTTTATTATGAATTCCGTCGATTTCAGGAACAAAAACAGTCACGGTGAAACTAACGAAAAAGGCATCGATAAGGTTATCTGACCACACTCCCATTCTATATTTATTGAGTACCACACTGGCCTCGTGTAATCTGAAAAATGGATTCAGGCGTTTTGTTCCACACGTTACACGTAAGAATGACCAATTCTCAACGCCATAAAAAGACAATGCTCATCGTCATTCACTTCAGTGTTGCCAAGTGGTATATTATATATATTCCAAATTTGAAAATTTTGCTATATTTTGAAAGTGCTTGGTATGTAAATTTTTGATTTGGTAGATGTGAAAAATTTGGTAGGCTATATATTTGGTATATTTTTGGTAGAGGGTTTAGTTGAGACTTTAAATCAAATTATTAGTTATTTTGCATGTAAAGCGTAAACAGAGAAATATAGTAGTGTTAAAGCTATATAAAAAGGTTACGTGAATTTGCATAACATGCGAGTTTCGGAAAGCAGAGAATTAGGCTGGAGGAGCGCTGGAACGTTCTGAAAAAACTGAACGTAGCTATTGGTACGCGTTTTTAGTTAGCCAATGCATCCTAAGGTTGGAAGTTGCGCATGAGAGTCTCATAAGATTTAGAGAAGAGTAATTTATAGAGTTTGCATGGCTTGCAAAGCAGGATTCTACTGGTGCTGTGTTTCCCTTTTGGAAACAGTGCAAAATATAAGTTAGAAACTGCAAATCAGCTAGTATACAGCAGAACAATGAAGTGGACCACAAAAATAGTAAAAAACTAAACATGCAGTTTTAGGTGTTGAAAAGTTGAACACTCCAGTGGTTAATAAAGCTGTCACTGTTTTAAAGTTGAGAAAATAGAAATTGAGGTTGCAGCTTCTTTGTGATGCCACTGCACAACAGCAACTGTTGATCATCTAAGTCAGGGTCTCTCCAAAGTTTTTGTCCGAGGGCCACATAAGCTAATTAAAAATATGTCGAGGGTCGGACGTTTTACGCAAAGTGATTGTTTCAGGATATGTTATATCAGTGTGATCCAACTGCAGGCCCGCGGGCCGCACGTGGCCCGCCACAGCGTTTGCAATGGCCCGCAGAAGCATTCAGAAAAATCTTCAAATTTGAAATTTGTTGGAAAGTGTGTGAGGCTACATTTGTTTCACTGAATTACTTGCGCTGTATAAAGTGCATTTGCACAAGTACAATAAATAATATCCTTCTCTGTACCATTTTTATTTATTTATTTATTTTTCGAACAAATTAGAAGGTACGGCCCACCGCTAGCCTTCCGCTGGGGCACCTGTCTGGATGACCTGTGTTTTTTTGGTGCCCCGGCGTTCGTTGTCTTGAAGAGTACATCTGGCGCAATGAACTCAGTACCGCCAAATAAATCTTTCTATCCAGTGGCGTAACTAGAGGTTTGAGCCAGGGAAGGGCGAAACGTAGCTGAATGGAAGTCCCCCTGGCTACCGCAGGGGGGCCACTAGTCAATACTCAGGTAAAAATTAAGAAATTTATAGTGAATCCGTGTGTCGCGGATGTCAAAATTAGCTTTAAAAAACTGAAAACACCCCGAAAAACGCAAAAAATCAACAATCTACTGAACACGAAAAGATTATATATAAATGCAAGCTAAAGGGAGCCTGACTTTACATTTAACTTGCCAAGGGGCGGCTCTCCCGCCCTGCCCCCCGTCAGTTATTTCACTGTGTCTATCTATCCGCTAAACGCGGCCTTCTCCAAGTGGCCCCCCAGTCAAATTAATTACCCACCCATGCAATAGGAAATTTTAATTAGAACAAGCATAACATCTTTTAAAATAAAAAGGTACAATACTAACAGTGTTAGAGGCTGCAGAGAGCTTCTGAAAATTAGTTAACAAAGATAGATTTCCCGAACTGAAAATTTGGCTCTAAAAATGCACTCGATATTTGGAAACACATACGTGTGTGAGTGTACATTTTCTACGGTGAAGCAAGTCAAATCTGAAAACAGAAATCGAATGGCAGAAGAAAAAACACTGGACGACAGTCTTCGACTTGCACCACTAACACACATATTTCGAAAGGATCGATAGTGTCAGAGAAGCCTCGACCACAGGCGCCCCACTGATATAGATTTACAATAAATTGCTAGTTGCTATTGTGTAAAAATTTTATGACGCACTCACGTATCTTCCCTTTTTGAGTTTTAAATGTTGTTGTGAATCTGTTGTTTTATACATCATTTTATTGGAAGTGGCCCGCGAGTTGTCACGATTTTGTAAAATAGCCCGTAGGTCAAAAGTAGTTGGACCACGCTGTGTTATATCATGGTTGTAGTCAGGGTCAAATTTTTACCCAGGCGAATATATTAATTACGTCACCGGTTTGGTATGTTGTCAAAAGCATTTTATGGCAACCTAACATCTTGCCCTTATTAATCTAGGCGGCAAATTTATGTTGATAATTTGGCCCTTCGAACTTTCTGAGTTGTGGAAGCCTGTTCTAAAGATCTTTTGTTAGCGGCATAGTAGAAAAACGTGCGTTGGACCAAAACAAAACCACAAATATAATTGCTTGCAGAAACGCTGGAAATTCTCCTTACTCCCAAAATATTGGGGCCCCCCGAAATTGGCGGCCCTAGGCTTAAGCCTTCTTAGCCTAATAATAAATCCGCGCCTGATCCCAGCGAACAATTAACTTTGTCTGAAGGTATTTAGCCGATCACAGTAGTTTGAGAGGATTCTACGGCTGAGATTTATGTTGTCTGCATTAAAACATTGCATGATTCTTCCTGTAAACTCTGGCAAAGTTTAGAGAAATCTAGAATAAATGCGTAGATTGTAGTATTGGAATATCTTAAACAGCAAGGCAATAACTTACATGTAACAAACGATGAAGTAGGTACATGTAACGTATTTGAACCTTGACTACGGATAACAAAGCCGGCGAAGCAACGGGGTATATGCGAATAATTAACAGCAATACTGCATCCCCATTATTTCCCTGGGATTTCCTTACCGGACCGATTACTCCAGCTGAAACTGAGAGCGATACTGACATCGCTGAAGCTATCATACGGGTCCTGACGTAGCGGAACACGGCTCGTTGAATGGACGGAACACCATTGTGTGCTTTTCCATCTTCCTCGTATAATCGGGTCAATCTGGAAAGAACGGACACAGCGTCATGCACCAAAAATCCATGACCCTGATTTCTTGAAATCGTAGCTGGCGTGGTATGCAGGTTCTTCGAATGTATTAGATTGAATTACGGAGTTGAAGCATTTTTGTCAGCATTCCAGCCATCAAAAGGCCGCTTGTTCAAGGCTTGTGAGGCAACACTTCCTAGTAGCGGTCTGTGAACCGGTAACCGGCCAAGCTGAAAAGCACCCATGTCTGTCCATCAAATGGATCAANCTCTTAGGTAAACACTNGCTCTTCTTTTACTTCGATAGCCGTCTCCATTTGGGCGTATTGCTCTGTGAGCTTTAGGTTGCCATGACTACTGCTTTGGTCAGTTGTTGTGGATAACAATATATTTTAAGTTGATTGCACGACCACACTGTTATACTGACGTTATTCACTGCAATCATTCGCAATATGCAGTATCTCCGTCAGAATGTGTAATGCGTATATTGCGCAGTTACATTTGATTTAGATCGAGTCTTTACTCGTGTACAGTATGTCTAGCACAGAAATTCTTAACCTTTTTTTACATATGTTACCCCTTTTATCGAACAAAATTGCCAGATTAACTCCCACTACACTCAGTGATGCTCATTTATAGAAAATACGAATGAACAAGCTCCTTCAGTTTAGAATGATTTACAAAAATTTACATTGGCTGCAATTTATTGTTCAGTAAATTAACCCCCTTGGAAGATGAAATTTACCCCAAGGGTAGATTTACCCGAGGTTAAAAACCACTGGTCTAGGAGAAATGTTTTTGAGGTTCATATGCGATTTTAATACTTCCAATATTCACAGAAACCTAGGGAAGTTTGACTCATTTCATGTGATCGAAGAAACCTTTTTGCAGCTAAAAGCAGATATTCTGCGAAAACAAAATAGCAACAGTTCGGATTGGCTGAAAGTCTGCTAAAATCTATTTTGTTGTTGTTAACTAAACGATAACCTGTTGTTGCTGAATAAATAATCTACGCGTTACACTGAATTGCAGACACCCATCACGTCGCGCATAACCCTAGAATAAAACAGTATAGTATGAAAAGTGGATAGAATGTTTTACACAACACGGTCAGTCACCTCTCTGTTGCCGCTTCTGCTCCATCGTATTTAGACAAAGGTGGAAGGTCCTCGATGGTTAAACTCTTGCGAGCGCGGAGTATTGTGTCGGTGAGCCAAGTAAAAGTCATGAACGAAAAGAAGCTTGCATTGTCGACAGGTGCCGGCAGCTTAGTCCT